>ERZ857750.3400-NODE-3400-length-13412-cov-3.554690_pt1 | contig 13412 bp, 13 predicted proteins | sample MGYA00519915_ERZ857750 | MGnify/ENA primary metagenome ERZ857750 (study PRJEB31778, sample SAMEA3449358) | human gut metagenome | biome: human gut; feature: human-associated habitat; material: faeces | place: United Kingdom | collected 2010/2012 ... | reverse complement strand
AACCTCTGGATGTTGGTGAATCTGATGACGTGTCTTTGCTAAATGATCGTAAAATGCTTCTGTCATAATGAACCTCCGTCTCTGATCAGTTTTGGATTGTCAATCCTTTTTTAAAACTCTCAATCGAATTGATTCCATCATACCACCAGAAACAAGGCTTGAGAAATTAAAAAAAATTATGGAATGCCATAAGTTTCACTTATACCCCTAGAAAAGACCGTCGTTATGGGCCTTACAGTATTAAGCCTAGTGATAGGATAGACCTATCAGGAGATTGAAAGTTCCTATCGCACTTTAAGCCACATAGGGCTGCTAGCCAAGATAAGTACGTAAGATTGCTTTTTCCGCTTCGGTCAACGTTCGGTAGGAGCCAACTGCCATCCCTTCATCAAGCTTAAACGCTCCAAAAGAAATACGCTTAAGATAGGTCACCTTGACGCCATAAGCCAAAAACATCTTTTTCACTTGATGAAACTTGCCTTCCGAAATCGTAATTCTAGCACAGCTCTTGTCACTCGCAGAACTTAAAACTTCCAGCTGAGCTGATTGACAAATAGTACCATCCTCAAAGACAACACCAGACTCAAAAAATGCAGGTGCATCAGGCCCCAGAATATCATTAACCTCAACGTAATAAGTCTTAGCCACATGATAGCGTGGGTGAAGCATGGCAAAGCCCAAGGGACCATTGTTAGTAATCAGCACCAATCCTTCCGTATCTCTATCCAATCGCCCAACAGGATAAAGCCCCTCTCGCTGATCTTCAGGCTTAATCAAATCAATGACTGTTTGGTGTTCCTTGTCCTTTCGAGCTGACACCACCCCTGACGGCTTATTCATAAGGTAGTAGACTTCTGGGGCATGCTCCAGTTCCTTACCAGAAACCGTGATGGTTTGAAGACTAGCATCCACATTAAGATTATCTTGTTCAGCCAAGATGCCATCCACGTATACCTGACGGCTACGAATAAGCTTCTTGACTTGATTGCGAGAACCATAACCCGCCTGTCCTAATAATTTATCTAAACGCATAACCCTATTGTACCACGGATAAGCTTAGTCTAGCAGACTAAAAAAGCCCACCTAACATGGTAGACCTATCCATTATTAACACTTACACATTCACATGGAAGATATGCCCAACCAAGAAGGTCACAAGCATGGTCAAGAGTCCTACTGTCAAATTACGCAACATAGCTTGTTTAATAGGTGCTTTTCCGAGCTTGGCACTAATATAGCCAGTCAAGAGCAAAGTCAGTGCAACCACGACCACTGTTACAGGAATACGGTAAGGCTCTGGGAAAAGCATGATAGCTAGTGCTGGTGGCAAGGAACCAACCGAAAAAGCAAAGAAACTAGATACGGCAGCATGCCATGGATTTGTGATTTCTTCTAAATCAACTCCATATTTTTCCTCAACCAAGACCTTGATAGGATTTTTACTAAAGGCCTGATTGACCTTAACTTCCGCTGCAGTTTCGCAATCTCCTTGGCTGAGGAAGGTTTGATATAAACTTTCTCTAGCTGCCTCAGGTGAGCGATCCAAAAGGGCTTGTTCCTTAGCGACAGCCGCTTCTTCGGTATCTTTTTGCGTTGACACACTGACATATTCACCACCTGCCATCGAAAAGGCACCGGCAAAAATCGCTGACAAGGCTGAAATCAAGATAAACCAAATGTTAGATGTCGCACTAGCCACACCGATAACCACTCCCGCAATGGAAATGATGCCATCATTGGCACCCAACACACCAGCTCTCAAAATATTTAAACGTTCTGCAAAATTCTTATCTTCCATTTGTTTACTCCTTATTTAGAATCATTCTAAAAAGTATTATAACAGTTATTTAGAATGATTACAAATAATAAATCTAAAAAGTAGAATTTTTAAGGTTCACTCCAGTCACACGCAAACTCTAAAGCTAATAAAGCTACCTTGTCCTTTTCATCCAGATCTGCATGATTCATCAAGTTACGGGCATCCCAATTACCTTCAGAAAGGTGATCCGCAGCATAGAAGAAATGACAGATCTCAACACCTCTAAACTTTGCTAAAGCTGCAACTGCAGAGCACTCCATATCCACACAAATGGCTCCTGCTGCCTTTCGAGCTTTGAGTTTACCATTCGTCTCACGGTAAATGCCATCAGTTGTCCAAACCTTACCTTCCTTATGAGAAATCTGACGTTCATTGAGATAGGAACGAAAACGGTCTAAAACACCCACATTTACCTCAATCTCATCGCTGGCTTCCACATAGTGAAAACTCGTCCCTTCATCCCTCAGGGCATAACTAGGGATAATAATAGAAGTTTCTTTAATATCTTCATCAAGAACACCACAAGTACCAAAAAGTACAAGTTTATCAGCTCCCAAGGCAAAAATATCCTCTAAAATAGCCACACAGGCGGAGGCGCCTACAGGTGCATTAAAAAGGGCCAACTCATTATTATCAATAACAAGCTTATAAATCGGAATAGCCACATTCGCCATGGACGTTTCATAGATAAGTTCATGGGGAAACATCTCAAGCATTCGTTGAAAGGTCGAACGAGAAAAACAGGACACAGCTATTTTAGGAAATCCCTCAAGAGGCTCATTCAAGTCCTCGGGATTGATAATCGCTTGTCTATTCGCATCAAATTCAGTTAGTAGCATACGTGACCTCCTTAATTTTAGGACCCATTATAACATAATAAAATCAGACCCAAAAGAATGGTCTGATTCTATCACTATTTATTCTTCATTCTCCAAATCGTCCAGCTGTTTTTCGAGACGTCTTCTCTCATATCTTCCCAGTGCAGTAAGAGCCCAATTCATAAAAAAGACAAAGGGAGCATACAGAATATAAGTAACTACCCAAGCCATGAGATATCTAGGATCCAAGGGATTATTATGATAGACATTGTGGTATGACTGATAGTTAGCTGACATTATCATAAGGGTGATAAGCCCAGTCACTAGTAAACAACCTAGGACTGTCATACCAGAACCTCCAAAAGTGTTAACACTAAGTCGTTCAGATCTATAAATAGACCAAATCCATGCTATCAACATTGGAAAGGCCAAGTAATTAGAGGTGATGGCACCCCTATTAAAGAAGGAGCTATAGACCAAGCATACAAGCGTCCCTGCAATCATTATGTAAAAACATTCAGCAGCAACCTTATTATTTAGAGCTTTCTCGCGTTCATCTGTAACCTTATTATTAACCAGTTTGAATTTCATCATCTTTACTTCCTTCCTAATTCTCCCAAAACAGTTGATCCAAGGTCCTGTCCAGTGTCTTGCAAATGGCAATGCATAAGGCTAGGCTGGGATTGTACTTTCCGGCTTCAATCAAACCTATGGTTTGTCTTGTTGCACCTACAGCTTCTGCCAAGTCACCCTGGGTCATATCATGCTCTACTCGAGCTGCTTTTAAACGTAAATTCTTTGCCACATGCCCCTCCTTTACATCATATCTGATATTATCGTCGACATCAATTAGATTCACCATCTGTTTTCACCTTAATTATACACTATATATTTCTAATTGCAATATATATGTGTCATAATTTTAGAAATAAATTGCAAAACAAAAAGCCAAGATTTCTCTCAGCTTCTTCTCTATTTAAACTTAGGCTGGTGTTACATCCAAACTCTCACCAATAGCCGCAAGGCGTTCAACAACGTCTTCTTGGCTCAAACCATTTTCAGAGACATAACGGTTACGTGGGTGAACACGGCATTCGTGTGAGCAGCCACGGAGGTATTTGTCTTCATTTTCCTCTGAAGCAAGGATACGACGGTTACAGAATGGGTTACCACAGTTGACATAGCGTTCGCAAGGCGTGCCATCGAACCAGTCCTTACCGACAACGATAGGGTCTACATGGTTGATATCAACAGCAATACGCTCGTCAAAGACATACATCTTACCATCCCAAAGCTCCCCTTGAACCTCTGGATCTTTTCCGTAAGTTGCGATACCACCGTGCAATTGGCCAACATCTTTGTAGCCTTCACGGACCATCCAACCTGAGAATTTCTCACAGCGGACACCACCAGTACAGTAAACAACCACGCGCTTGTCCATGAACTCTTCCTTATGGTCGCGAACCCATTGTGGCAATTCACGGAAGTTGCGAATATCTGGACGAATAGCTCCACGGAAGTGACCAAGGTCATACTCATAGTCGTTACGCGTATCGAGGACAACAGTGTCCTCATCTAAAAGAGCATCTTTAAACTCTTTTGGTGACAAGTAAGCACCTGTAGTTTCAAGTGGATTAATGTCGCTGTCAAAGTTGTCATCCTCTAAACCAAGGTGGACGATTTCCTTCTTGTAGCGAACAAACATCTTCTTGAAGGCTTGCTCCTCTTCCTCATCAATCTTGAACCAGAGGTCCTCCATCCCTGGAAGGCTGTGAACGTAGTCCATGTATTTTTGAGTGGTTTCATAGTCACCAGAAACCGTTCCATTGATTCCTTCGTCAGCGACTAGGATACGTCCTTTGAGGCCGATTGATTTACAGAAAGCCAAGTGGTCTGCCGCAAATTGCTCAGCATTTTCGATCGGAAGGTATTTATAATAAAGCAATACTCGAATAGATTTTGCCATTGTATGTCCTCTTTCTTTATGAAATATCTATATCTGTTGTTTGATAGTCAAAGTCAACTTAACTATTATAGCGCTATCAAAGAGGACTAGGCAATTGATTTGTTTGGAGGAGAATTGTCACAAAAGAAAAAGGCTGAGTGCCAGATGCCTCAACCTGAGTTTCGTGGGATTATTTTTCGACAAGATAGTATTACAATTTCGCAGCGGCTGCTTCATCCAAGATAAGAGTCACATCTGGATGATTTTGTAGGACACTAGCTGGTACTTCCTCTGTCACAGGACCTTTGACCATCTTGAAAATGGCATCTGCCTTCTTGTCACCATAGGCAAACAAAATGATCTTCTTGGCAGCCATAATGGAAGCAATCCCCATTGAAATAGCCTTTGTAGGAACTTGGTCACGACTGGCAAAGAAACGGCTATTGGCTTCAATGGTACTGTCCGTCAAGTCGACCACATGAGTTTGACTATCAAAAGGCGTACCTGGCTCATTAAAACCAATGTGCCCATTACTTCCGATGCCTAGGATTTGCAGGTCAATGGCATGTTGTGCCAAGACGTCATCGTAATCCTTAGCCGCCTGCTCCAAATCCTCAGCCATACCGTCAGGCAAGAAGCTCTCCTTAAATGGCTTGGCATCAAAGAGTTGAGCCTTCATAAAGGCATGATAGCTCTGCTCATGGTCTGGTGCTAGTCCGACGTATTCATCCAAATTAACGCTGTAAAGTTCCGAAAAATCCACGTCACTCTCAACCATCTCTTGGTAAAGGGCGATAGGGGAACTACCTGTCGCCAATCCCAATGTTTGAGCACCCGCTGCAAGGCTCTCTTTAAGAAGATCAAAGGCAACCTGGCCTCCCTCAACTTGATTTTTAACTAAAATCTTTTTCATTCTATTCACCTCGATATTGGTATATACCATTTTTCTTTATTATCTCTTTTTTTAACCTTTTTGTCAAGCGCTTTCACTCAACTCCTTTAATGACGGTCGCCCTATATCGTGCTATAATAAAAAGGCTGAAAATTTTTAAACGAGGAAAGAAATGAATACAAACGATTTTGATTTTGAACTGCCAGAGGAACTGATTGCTCAAACACCCTTGGAACAACGTGATGCCTCTAAACTCTTGGTCATTGATCCTGTAACCAAGGAAATGACTGATACCCACTTCGACCACATCATCGACCAGCTTAACCCTGGCGATGCCTTGGTCATGAACAATACGCGCGTGCTTCCTGCCCGCCTCTACGGTGAAAAGCCTGATACCCACGGCCATGTGGAATTTCTCCTTTTGAAAAATACACAAGGCGATCAATGGGAAGTTTTGGCCAAACCGGCCAAACGCCTTAAAGTAGGCGCTAAGGTCAGTTTTGGTGATGGCCGTTTGACTGCCACTGTCACTGAGGAACTAGATCACGGTGGTCGAATCGTAGAATTTAGCTACGACGGTATCTTCCTTGAGGTCTTGGAAAGTTTGGGCGAGATGCCATTGCCACCGTATATCCATGAAAAATTGGAAGACCGTGACCGTTACCAAACGGTCTATGCCAAGGAAAATGGCTCTGCCGCTGCTCCAACAGCTGGACTCCATTTCACACCTGAGTTACTTCAAAAGATTGAAGCTAAAGGCGTAAAATTGGTCTACCTCACCCTCCACGTTGGACTGGGAACCTTCCGACCTGTTTCTGTTGAGAATGTCGACGAACATGAGATGCACTCAGAGTTTTACACCCTCAGTCAAGACGCTGCCGATACCCTTAATAGCGTCAAAGCCACTGGAGGTCGCATTGTTGCTGTTGGAACAACCTCAATCCGAACACTGGAAACAATTGGAAATAAATATGATGGCCAACTCCAAGCCGACTCAGGCTGGACCAATATCTTTATCAAACCAGGCTACCAATTTACAGTCGTAGACGCCTTCTCAACCAACTTCCACCTTCCAAAATCAACTCTGGTCATGTTGGTTTCAGCCTTTGCTGGTCGTGAATTCGTCCTCGATGCCTACAAACACGCCGTCCAAGAACGCTACCGCTTCTTCAGTTTCGGAGATGCCATGTTCGTCACACGACCTGCTGAGAAATAAATATTGATTTTGAGACTTCTCTCACTAGGGAAGTCTCTCTTATTGCTCGTCAAATTCAGAAAAAATCCACCAGTTATGAACTGATGGATTATTTTGTCTATTTCTCTGCAAACTGACTATTATACAAATCGTAATAGAAGCCTTTATCAGCAAGAAGGGATTCATGGTTCCCTTGTTCGATGATTTGACCATCTTTAAGGACCAAAATCTTATCTGCCTCTTGGATAGTTGACAGACGGTGAGCGATGACAAAGCTTGTTCGACCCTGCATAAGGGTCTTCATAGCCTTTTGAATCAAGAGTTCCAGACGGGTATCAACTGATGAAGTTGCCTCGTCCAAAATCAAAATTTTCGGATCAGCCAAAAGCGCACGCGCAATGGTCAAAAGTTGCTTTTGTCCCAGCGAAATGTTACTTGATTCCTGATTCATTTCCATGTTGTAACCGCCAGGTAGCGTACGGATAAAGTGGTCCACATTGGCAGCCTTAGCGGCTTCAACAATTTCTTCATCAGTTGCCTCAAGATTACCAAAGCGAAGATTTTCCTTGATAGTTCCTTCAAAGAGCCAAGCATCCTGAAGCACCATACCAAACTGTTTACGATAATCCTGACGTGATAAGTTACGAATATCATGACCATCAACCGAGATAGAACCAGCCGTCACATCATAGAAACGCATGAGAAGATTGATAATCGTTGATTTTCCGGCACCAGTTGGGCCGACAATAGCGACCATTTCGCCAGGATTGACTTCAAGATTAAAGTCACGAATCAAAGGTTTATCAGCCACATACTGGAAGTCCACATGCTTAAAGCTAACTTGACCCGTCAAATCTCCTTCAAGCACCTCAGTGGCATCATTGGCCTCGTCTGGTTCATCCATCAGTTGGAAAATACGGTCCAAAGAAGACTTAGCACTCTGCAATTGTCCAGCTAACTGAGTCAAGTTCTGAATAGGTTGATTAATCTGCCAAACGTACTGAACAAAGGCCTGCATATTACCAATCGTCAAGCGACCAGCCAAAACTTGCAAACCACCTAGAACAGCGACAATGAGATAGGTCAAGTCAGATATACCATTAAGTACAGGCATCATGAGGCCTGAAATGAAATTGGCCTTAAAACCTACCTTCTGAAGGTCTTCCGTAATCTCTTTAAAGTCGTCTAAAGATTTATCCTCACGGCCAAAAAGTTTAAGCACATTGAAACCAGTCAGATTTTCCTGAACAAAACCGTTAAGAGTACCTAGGGCATCAGCCTGCTGCTTAAAGTAAGGTTGAGACTTACTCATAATGAAGCGAGCACCAAAGAAAGTAATGGGAATAGTGACGACAACCACAGCTCCCAACTGAAGATTAAGGTAAAGCACTGTTCCAATAACTAAGACTAGAGTAAAGACGGCATTAACAATCTGCAAGAATGACTGCTGCAAGGCATTAGATACTGTCTCAACGTCACTAGTAAAGCGGCCCAAGAGGTCCCCAAACTGGTGCTTATCAAAGTATGACACTGAGGTACGATTGATTTTATCGGTCATCTCATTTCGCATATCTTGAACCGTTGCTTGCACAGCATTGGTCATAAAATAGTTGGAATAGTAAGAAGCCAACTCATAGATGAGACCACGCAAGAGATAAAAGACCAGAACTATACCAACATAGGAAACGTTGATATGGGCACCTTCCACACCCTTGACCATGTCCAGTGTATTTTTAGTCAGTTCCGTAATAGCTAATCCAATGACTACAGGTTCAAGGACACTCATGATGACACTAACAATTTTCAAGAAAATGGCTAGGTAAAGTGGGAAACGATAAGCCTGCAAGTATGACCAAAGACGGCCAAAACTTGAGGAATGATTTGTTTTCTTTTTATTATTCTTCATTTTGACCTCCTTCTAGTCTTCCGTAAGACTCTTTTGATTCAATTGTGAATTAGCAATTTCACGGTAAATCTCATTGCTTTCCATAAGCTCTTCATGACGGCCACGACCAACGATTTCACCTTCATCCAAAACAATGATTTGATCAGCATCCATGATAGTTCCCACACGTTGGGCTACAATCAGGACTGTCGCATCTTGAGTCACTTCTTTTAGACGACGGCGCAAGGTCGCATCAGTCTTGTAGTCCAAGGCAGAGAAGGAATCATCAAAGATATAAAGATCAGGACGTTTAACCACCGCACGTGCAATTGACAAACGCTGCTTCTGTCCACCAGAAAGGTTGCTACCACCCTCAGCCAAATGAGAATCATAGCGTTCTTCCTTACTTTCGATAAATTCCTTGGCTTGAGCCACATCAGTAGCTTGATTCAATTCTTCATGACTGGCATTTTCCTTACCATAACGGATATTTTCACCGATAGTCCCTGTAAAGAGTAGGGCTTTTTGTGGAATAAAGCCAATCTTACGACGAAGAGCCTTAAGATTGTAATCACGGACATCTACACCATCAACAAGAATGCGTCCAAGTGTTACATCATAAAAGCGTGGAATCAACTGTACAAGTGATGATTTTCCTGAACCCGTAGACCCAATAAAGGCAATGGTTTCACCAGGTTTTGCCTTGAAAGAAATGTTGTGTAGGACAGGACTTTCAGTTTCACCAGGATAGGCAAAGGTCACATTGTCAAACTCCAAATATCCCTTAGTCTCGGTTTCTGTCACGCCATCTTCATTTGGATTGATAGAAATCGGCATGTCCATAATTTCCTGCAGACGTTCACTAGATACCGCCGTACGAGGATACATGGTAAAGAGATTGGCTAGGAAAAGGAAGGACAATAGTGCATGGAAGCTGTACTCAATAAAGGCAACCAAGTCACCGATTGCTAAAGTCCCAGAACCTAATGGCTCAAGAGCAAACCAAACAATTGCCACAATCATGGCTATGATGATTTGCACAAAAAGTGGCTCGGTCAAACCAGTCAATTTGAAAAGTTTGTTTGAATTATCCGCATAGACAGCATTTTCAGAAGCGAACTTCTTCTCTTGAAAATCTTCTCTAGCAAAAGCACGGATGACACGAAGTCCAGTCAGATTTTCACGAGCATACTGGTTAATCTTGTCGAGAGTTGCCTGTTGTTTTTCAGAAAGCGGACGCGTTTTTACCGCCACATACCATACTACTACGGCTAGGAAAGGCAAGGAGATTGCCACAATCCAAGCCAAAGATGGACTTGTCGTCAAAATCAAAAAGACACTGGAAACCATCATCAAAGGAGTGATAACCCCTAGCTTAAGAACCTGATCCGCAAACTGCATAAGCACAAAAGCATCTGATGTAATACGAGTCACCAAAGAGGATACCCCAATCTGCTCATACTCGTGGTGGGAATACTCCTGAAGCTTAGCATAAATGTCATTACGCATGACTTGCACCATAGTAGTGGTCAACTTACCAACTGCATAGGACAGAAGTATACGACCAACAATCCCAGTCAAAACTACACCAAACATGACCCAAGCATAAGCGTAAAGCTTATCAACATCACCACGGTTTATTCCCTCATCAATCATTCTGGCAAGAACCGTCGGCAAACCCAAGTTAGCAATAACAAATAAAATGGCTGCCGTAAAATTCATTGCTAGCCACTTAGGATAACGTCTGAGATAAGACCAAATATAAGCCATAAATTTCTCCTTTTCTTTTTAGCATTTACCATGCCTTTAGGATTTTTATAGTTATTTACAACCACTAAAGCCGTAAAAGACACAGAAAAAGGGCGTGACAAGCACGCACATTACCTACATTCTAACAAATGAAAATATTAAAAGCAATAGAAAAAACCAGAGCTGATGCCCTGGTTTTCTTTATTAAGCGACTTGATATGTTCACGGATAAAAAGAGGTTCACCAAGTTCCTGCTCCAAATCTTTTAACTGACGACTGAGTGTCGGCTAAGTAATCATCAGCTTCTCAGCTGCCTTGGAGATACTCCCCTCCTCAGCAATAGTAATAAAATAACGAAGCACTCTTAACTCCATGCCATCCTCCTAATTTTCCTCATAAGATTTAAACGGTTGATTCTTCTCAGGATATCGGTCTGGTGTAATGGCGAGTCCCATTTGCTCTTTTTCGTGATATAACTCTTTCATAAGCGACCACATCATCAACACTAGTACTATGGAAAATGGAAAAGCCACAATAATGAGCGTGTTTTGTAAAGCTGTCAATCCACCAGAAAACATGAGTGCAATAGCAATCAAGGCCAGCATGACACCCCAAATCACCTTTTTACGATTACTTGGATTTAGATTGCCATCTTCAGACAACATGGCCAAAACATAGGTGGCAGAATCCGCCGAGGTCACAAAGAAGGTTAAAACTAAAATAATTGCCAGGAGTGAAAGGACACTTCCCAGAGGATATTCATTAAAAGAGGCAAAAAGAATTTCTTCTGTGGCAAAACGTATCAAATTAACCCCCGAATCTTGTAGTGAAGTAGATAAGGTACCAAAAGCAGAAAACCAGATAAAACTAAGGACTGTTGGTGCCAAAAGCACTACTGTCAAAAATTCGCGAATAGTCCGACCTTTTGAGATACGGGCAATAAAGACGCCCACAAAAGGTGACCAGGAAATCCACCATGCCCAGTAAAAAATGGTCCATTGGTTAATCCAAGCCCGCTTGGTCTCATCAAAAGCCGCCGCCCGAAAACTCATACGGAAGAAGTTTTGAAAATAAAGGCCGATAGAGTCTGTCATGGTGTCAAATATCTTAACCGTTGGCCCCAAAACTATGACTCCAGCAAGCAAGACAATAGCTAAAATCAAGTTTGTATTAGATAGGATTTTAACACCCTTTCCTAAACCTGATAAGGCAGAAATAAGAAAAAGAATTGTCGCAATGATGATAATGATGACTTGCACAAGACTATTATTAGGAATACCAAAGACATAGGAGAGACCACCATTGATTTGTGAGGCACCAAAGCCGAGCGTTGTCGCTACCCCAATCACTGTCGCAATAATGGTGATGGTATCGATAATGGTTGCTATTGGTCCGTCCGCATATTTTCCAAAAAGAGGCTTAAAGACGACTGAGAGCTGATATTTCTCCCGTTTACGAAAGCCAAAATAAGCCAAAGACAATCCCACCAGGGCATAGACCGCCCAAGCATGAAATCCCCAGTGAAAAAAAGTAAAACGAAAAGCATCTGCGAGAGCATCCGCACTGCCTATTTCTGCATTGGGCGTCGAGATAGCAAAGTGACTCAAAGGCTCTGCTGCCCCATAAAAGACCAGACCAATCCCCATTCCAGCAGAAAACATCATAGCAATCCATGACGTCGTCGAATGCTCTGGCCGACTCGTGGGATTACCCAAGCGAATCTGCCCTATCGGACTTACAATTAAAAAGACACAAAAAATTAAAATCCCCGTAACCAATAACAAGTAAAACCAGCCAACACTAGTTGTTAAGAGATTTTTTAAGTAAAAACTAATATTTTGAAACTGCTGGGGAACAAAGAGCCCTAACAAGACTAAAATAAATATGATGACGAGTGAAAGCTGAAAAACTTTTGTTATTTTAGAATGCTTCACCATTTTACCTCCTTATGTGTTCTTAGTTATAAAAAGTTTTTGAGAAAACTTAAAATTCTATATGGTTTCATTGTAACACAATTGTTTAATTTATACATATAGCAACCGAATACATCCAACATATTCGCACCGTATTCTTCAAATATTTGACTAATCTTTTGAGAAAGAGATCCCTTTTTCTTTTGCAATATTCTTGATTTTAGCTTTGAAACTATTAGCATTTGAAAATTTCACGACAAGACCTCCACATATGATTGTAGTTTTTCGGTTACTTTAAATAGTTGTGCATAGTGATACAACTTGGCATAATCAACAGCTCTTTTTTTAAAGTAAGCTTGAAAAGCTGGAGCAATAACTTGAATATCGACATGATAAGCTGTTCTCAAACACTCCACTAATGTTCGTTCCATATCATATACTGAGATAAACTGTCCAGCCTGTCGCTCCAGTCTAATAATACCGATTTCATGATACTTTCTAGCGACAATTGGCTTGACACCAGCTTCTTTCATTGGCCTCGTATTTGTCCCGAAAGGAAAAGTCATCACAGGCTCAAATGGAATGGTAAGGGACAGACCATGTAACCAAAGTGCTGTTTCTAAGGAATAAATTCCTTTTGGAAAACGGTACTGTAAACTAAAATAGTCATCGATATAGGTATCTGGCAGATGATAGATACCTCTTTCAATTGATTCCACTTTCCCTTTTGAGACTAATTGATTCAGTTGTTGATAAGAAAAGTTAAGCTCTTCCATATCACGAAAAGTTATTACTCCATGATTATTTTTAATATAATTATAAACGGGTTTCTCTAACAAATCCATATCACCATCTCCAAAACAATATGCTAACAAATCAAGTCATTGTTAGCATATCCTTTTTTATTTCGTCGTATACGCAAAACTCAAGTTACTATCCACTCCAGATAATTTACGGAAGGTATAGTTTGGATTGCCATTGTAATTGGTTTCGGAGATAAGGAATGAGCCATTTGGGTAGAGTTTTTCGACGAAAGCCACATGTCCGTATTCTGCTGGTGTGCCATGTCCTCCTCCCGCAAAGGAAATAATAGCTCCTGCTTGTGGACTTGTCGTCAAAATCAAGAAGACACTGGAAACCATCATCAATCATTCTGGCAAGAACCGTCGGCAAACCCAAGTTAGCAATAACAAATA
>ERZ857750.3399-NODE-3399-length-13418-cov-30.865449_pt1 | contig 13418 bp, 9 predicted proteins | sample MGYA00519915_ERZ857750 | MGnify/ENA primary metagenome ERZ857750 (study PRJEB31778, sample SAMEA3449358) | human gut metagenome | biome: human gut; feature: human-associated habitat; material: faeces | place: United Kingdom | collected 2010/2012 ... | reverse complement strand
TGTTATATGTAATCACGGCCGAACAAGCTGCATAACTTAACCTCTTTCTTCTTCTCTCCTTTCTCTCCCCGGCGCCCATCACGCCGGGGTTTCTTTTTTGCGGTGGGTACAGCCGTCTTACTCGGCCGCCGCCTTCATGGCCACGGCGCCGACGTAGTAGACCGGCTTGTCGAAGTTCGGCTGGAACAGGAAGTCCACGTTGGCGAGCTGGTCGATGGTGAAGCCGGCCTGAATCGCCATGGAAATCACGTTTGCCGCGCCGGAGATATCGGCCTTGGAACAGAACTGGCCGCCCTTGACCTTGCGGGTTTCCGGGTCCCAGGTCAGAATCGACGTGACTGGGGTGGTGGTGAGCATGAAGTCCGGGCGATAATCCTCGGTGAGCGAGGTCTCGCGGACCGTGAGCCCGCGGCGTTCGGCACCGGCGCGGGTCAGGCCGGAGGCGGCGAGCGAGAGATCGTACAGCTGCACGGCGGACGTGGCCTGCGTGCCCATGTACTTCACGGTCGGCGTCTCGATGTTGCGGCCCACCAGCAGGCCCTGGCGCACCGCGTTGGTGGCCAGCGGAATGTAATCGTGCTGGCCGGTGGGGTTGTAGAACACGGTGGCGGAGTCGCCGGCGGCGTACACGCCCGGCGCGGACGCCTGCATGTAGTCGTCGACCACGATCGCGCCGTTCGGCAGCATGTCCACCTTGCCCTTGAGCAGGTCGGTGTTCGGCAGGAAGCCGACGGCCAGAATCGCCATTTCGGCCGTGTACTCGCCCTTTTCGGTGACCACAGTGACGGTGTCGTCGTCATTGTCGCGGAACTCGACCACCTTCTGGCCGAGCGCGAGCGTGACGCCGTGCTCCTCGAACGCGGCCGCCACCTGATCGGTGATGGTCTTATCGAAATTATTGGCCAGCGGGCGATCAAGGCCGTCGACCAGCGTGGTCTTGACGCCGGTGACGCTGAACTGCTCGGCGATTTCCGCGCCGATATAGCCCGACCCGATCACCACTGCCGACTTGGCGGTTTTCGCCTTTTCCTTGATGGCGATGGCGTGATCCCAGTTCTTGCACAGCAGCACATGCGGGCTGTCGATGCCGGGGATCGGCGGGATGACCGGGCGCGAGCCGGTGGTCACGACCAGTTTGTCGAAAGCGAGGGTCTGTTCGGCGGGGTCTCCGGCCTCGTCCAGCGCGCGGTAGGTGAGGGTTCTGGCGTCGAGGTCCACGGACGTCACGTCGGTGCGCATATGCATGGTCGCGCCGGCTTCGGCCAGAGCGGCAGGGGAGGAGTAGAACATTTTCTTCGGGTCGGATACGTGGTCGCCCACCCACAGGGCGATGCCGCAGGAGAGGAAGGACAGCGTACCGTTGCGCTCGAAAACATGGACGGTCCAATCGGGGTGCTCGGCGAGAATCGAGGTGGTGGCGAACGTGCCGGCGTGCGTGCAGCCGATGACGGCGACTGTGGTCATGAATGCTCCTTTGCTTGTGGCCATGGCGTCTGATGCCATTGCCCTGAATCGTAGCGTAGAAGTATGGAGAACGCCGTGGCGGCAAATGTGAGAAAGATCACGTTATCGGTTTGATTCGACGGGGGGTATGGGATCCGTTGTGCACGGTGATCAAAGTTCGGCTGGGGTGCATTTCACGGAGTCGGCACATGGCTTATGGCAAACTGGACGGTAGCATTTTTTGAATCTTGATTGATTGAGGAGAGTGGCGTGGCTGAGAATCCGGATGACGTGTTGCATGTCGAGGGCGGCAAGCCTTTGAATGGCACGATCAAGGTGCGTGGCGCGAAGAACTTCGTGAGCAAGGCGATGGTCGCCGCGTTGCTGGCACCGGGCAAGTCGGTGCTGAAGAACGTGCCGGAGATTCGTGACGTGCATGTGGTGTCCGATTTGCTACGTCTGCACGGCGTGGACGTGGATGTGGACGGTGCGAACGGCATTGTGACCATCGACGCCTCGCGTGTGCAGCTGGCCGATGTGGCCGACGTGGATACACTGTCCGGTTCGTCGCGCATCCCGATCCTGTTTTCCGGCCCGCTCGTGCACCGTTTGGGTGAAGCGTTCATTCCCGCGTTGGGCGGCTGCGCGATTGGCGGACGTCCGATTGACTTCCATCTGGAGACGCTGCGCAAGCTGGGCGCCACGGTGGACAAGGAACACAAGGACGGCATCCACATCACCGCGCCCAACGGCCTGCACGGCGCGAAGATCCACCTGCCCTACCCGTCGGTGGGCGCCACCGAGCAGACTTTACTGGCGGCCGTGCTGGCCGAGGGCAAGACCGAACTGTCGGGCGCGGCCACTGAGCCGGAGATCATGGATCTGGTGTGCGTGCTGCAGAAGATGGGTGCAATCATTTCTGTGGACGTTGATCGCACCTTCCGCATCGAGGGTGTCAAGGAACTGCAGGGGTACACGCACACGTCGCTGACGGATCGCATCGAGGCGGCGTCCTGGGCGTCCGCCGCGCTCGCCACGCACGGTGACATTTTCGTCAAGGGTGCCACCCAGCCGGAGATGATCACGTTCCTCAACGTGTTCCGCAAGGTGGGCGGCAAATTCGAGGTGACGGACAAGGGCATTCGTTTCTGGCATCCGGGCGGGGACTTGAAGCCCGTGGCGATCGAGACGGACGTGCATCCCGGGTTCATGACCGACTGGCAGCAGCCGCTCGTGGTGGCCCTGACCCAGGCCAACGGCCTGTCGATCGTGCACGAGACCGTGTACGAGAACCGTTTCGGCTTCACCAAGCCGCTGGTCGAGATGGGTGCCACCATCCAGTTGTACCGCGAGTGCCTGGGCTCGCTGCCGTGCCGTTTCCGGCAGCGCAACTACAAGCATTCCGCCGTGATCTTCGGACCGACCCCGCTGACCGGACGCGACATCGACGTGCCGGACCTGCGTGGTGGGTTCAGCCATCTGATCGCGGCCTTGGCCGCGTCCGGCCCCTCGGACGTGCACGGCATCAGCCTGATCGACCGAGGCTACGCCGACTTCCGCGGCAAACTCGAAGCCCTCGGCGCCGACTTCGACTAATTCGGCCGTTCCGCGGCTCCCCTCTTTGAGGGGAGCCGCGATTTTGTTCTACAACAGCCCGTCCGCCTCGAGCGCGACGGCCATGCGGTCGAAGCATTCCTCCAGTAGCGGGTAGGGCATGGCGAAGTTCATACGCACGCAACCGCGCCCGACCTCGCCGCATTCACGGCCGTCTGTCAACGCCACGTTGGCCTTCTTGAAGAAATAGTTGGCCGGGTCGCCGATGCCCAGTGGCGAGAAATCCAGCCACGCGATATACGTGCCCTGCGGCTCCACATAGCGCACCTTGGCGAATCTCGTGCGCATCTGCTCGTTGACCAGCGCGATATTGCGCTCGATATATGCCATCACGCCCTCGAACCATGCCGCGCCGCCGTCATAGGCCGCAGTGGTGGCTATGGCACCGATGGTGGCCGTCTGGTGCTCGGACCATTCCGCGTTCCTCATCCATAGTTCCAGATCGTCCGGATTGGTGAGAATCACCTGCGCGCACTTGGTGCCGGGAATGTTGAACGACTTCGAGGCTGAAGTGGAGGTGAAAGCCTGCATGGCCGTCTGCCGGTTGATTGAGGCGAATGGCACATGCGTGTGGCCTTGGTAGACGAACGGCGCGTGAATCTCATCGGAGAATATACGCACGTCGTACTTGGCGGCCAGATCGGACAATCGCAGCATTTCTTCGCGCGTCAATACCTTGCCGATCGGGTTGTGCGGGTTGCACAGCACGAAGGCATGGCAGCCGTTCGCGAACGCCTGCTCAATGGCGTCGAAATCGAACAGCCATTCATCATTGCGCCCGCTGCTCTCGCCGGCGCCCGCGCACAGCATCGGAATCTCAAGGACCTCCACGCCATACAGACGCGGCACACTTAGGAACGGCATATAGGCCGGAGTCGGTACCACGATGGAGTTGCCGGCGCGCACGATCTCGCGCAGGAACACTTCGAACGCCTCCAGCACGTCCGGCACCGGGCGGATGCACGTTGGATCCACCTCCCAGCCGTAGCGGCGCTGCCATGCGGCGCACGAGCGGGCGACCTCCTTCTTCCACGGGTCGGGAATGTAGCCGAGCGCGCCACGTTCAGTAGCCTCTTCGATGGCTTCGGCCACGCACGGTGCCAGACCGTAATCCATCTCGGCGATGAATGCGCCGATGCAGCCGGGGTAACGGGTCCATTTATCCGAACCGACCTGCTCCAGATCCTCGATGGTCGTCACGTCGATGTGATTGGCATCAAAGCAAGAGGCGCCGGCGGTTGTGTTGCTCAAAGTCGTTGACTGGGGAATGTTGTTCATGCTCATAACATGTCATTGTTCCCGGTGCAGAAGGGCTGCTCAACGGTCTGGCTCCCCGAAATCGTGATGGCGCTCGCAAGCTTGCTTATCGCTGTGCGACTACTTGGCACTCAAATATTTGAGTGCCGTGCGCTCGAGCTCCTCGAGCAATGAACCAAGCGCTGGGCGATGGTCGCCGGCACGAGTCACGATGCCGACCTCGCGCGCCGCAAAATCGTCGGCAATGGGACAGGCCACCAGATCGCCCTGCAAGTTGATATGCGTATCGAGCGCCGGCACCAGCGAGACGCCCATACCAACCTCGACCAGGTTCTGCGTGGCCCAGTAATCATCCGTGCAGTGGCGGATATCCGGCTTGAATCCGGCACGGGCGGCCAGTTTCACCAAATTTGCGCGGCAGGTGGGGCAACCGGCGATCCAATGCTCGTCTTTGGCGGCGGACAGCGGCACAGGTTCGCCGGTCTCCTCGAATCGTTTGGCGATGCCGCTGGAGCGGCGCACCAGCAGTCGCATCGGATCGTAACCCAGCGAATGGAAGGTCAGGTCGTCGCCGATGTGCAGGAAGTTCGGGATGCTGCTGTAGCGGAACACGGCGGCGGCATCGGCCTTGCCTTGGGAAATCAGACCGATCGCCTCCGGTGGCTCCATCTGAATCAGGCTCAGCTCGATGTCCGTGAACATACTGAGCTTGACCACGGTACGGGCCGCGATAGTAGAGCAGATTGACGGTGGGGCCACCAAATGCAGGTGATCAAACCGATGATGCCGATAATCCTCGACTTCACGGGCCGCCCGCTCCAGCCGATCGGCGATGGCCTCGCCGTGGCGGGCGAGCATCGAACCGGTGGCGGTGAGTTCCACGCCATGCGAGGTGCGTTGCACCAGAGTCGAACCGCACTGTGCCTCCAGCTTTTTGATCTGCTGGCTGATGGCCGGCTGCGACCAACCCGTGGCCTTGGCCGTGGCGGAGAACGAACCATACTGTTCGATTTGCCACAACGTGACCAATGATTGGGGGTTGAGCGTGGCCATAGGTACCTCTTTCGTGCCTTTTCGTGCCTTTTCGTGCGGTGATTCAATTATGGCCGGGCGGCAGGATGTGGCGTGCGCGCCGATCGTCAGTCCTCGAACTGCTTGGCGAGCGGAACCATCAGCACGGTGAGCACGGCGAACAGGGCGGTGGTGATGAACAGCACGATGGCGACCGGCATTTGGTCGTAGGCCCAGCCGTACACCATCTGGCCGAGCGGCTGGGCACACATGCTCACGGCCGCGGCCATGGACATCACTTTGCCGGCCATTGCCTCGGGCGTACTGAGCTGGATGGCGGGCACGGCGATGAGATTCGTGAAGCAACTGGCGACCATCGTGCCGCAGGTGAATACGATCAGCACCACGAGTTTGGTCCATGCGTCGACCGGCAGCAGGAACACAATACCCTGTGGGACCATGGCCAGCGTAAGCGTCGCCATCAGCCCCGGCAGCCAGCGCATCGTGAGCTTGGCGGCGAACAGGCCGGCGATGAATGCGCCCGCCACGCCGGAAACACCGATCAGGCCGTCGGCGATGCCGTAGACAGTGGCGTCGAAGCCGAGCACTGTACGAATCGTGTACGGGAAGCCGACGCCGGAATAGCCGATAAGCACAAAGTTGAGCGCCGCCGCGAACAACAGCAGTCTGAACACGTTCGGCCGGTCCTTGATGAGGAATCGCACGCCTGCCTTGAGGTCTTCAAGTGGGGTGGGCAGCTCCTCGTCGCCGCGATCCGGGGCACTGAGGCGGATGAAGCATTCGAGCGCGGCTGCGCCGGCGAAGCTTGCGATGGCGATGATCATCATGAGACGGATGCCGAACATCGCATACAGCACGCCGCCGAGGAAGCTCGGCAGCAGACTGCTTAGTTGTTGGACCTGATTGATCACGGCCATGCCTTGGCGCATGGTGGCCGGGCCGTACTGCCGGAACATCTGGGGGAGTGCGGCCTGCACGGTCGGGGTTTCGAAGGCGCCGAGCACGGCGAGCAGCACCTGCATGGTGGCGATGGCTACGATATGGAAGCCCGTGGTGGCGAAGACGATGGCGCTCGCCAGCACGAGCACGGCGGAGATGGCGTCGAGCGCCACCATGATGGTGCGGCGGTTGACGCGATCGGCCAGCACGCCTCCGAACGGGGAGAGCAGGATGGTCGGCACGATGGAGATGGCCAGCACCGAGGCGAAGATGGTGGCTGAGCCGGTTTCGTCCAGCACCCACATCGACATCGCGAATCGCAGCATCACATTGCCGAACAGCGAGATGCCTTGTCCGGCGACCAGCAGCACGAAGTCGCGGGACAGCAGCGGGCGTTGGGTGGCGGTGCCGGCGATGTCATTCTCGGGTTTCACTGTGCTATTCATTCTGAGCCTTTCTCCGGCTCCCCTGCGAACGTCATCATGCCCTTCGCGGCGACCGTGATGAGCTCGTCATCGAAAATCGGCACGCCGATCGCGTCGAGCATGGTGGCCAAGCAGCGGATGCGATGCTCCATTTCGGGCAGGGTCACCGGGTAGAAATACGGCATCAGCCAATAATTCGGCAGCAACGAAAGCAGCTCTGCGGCCTCGCGCGGATACTCGGTGGGGATGGAGCCATCCTTGACGCCCGCCTCGATCAGCGGCAGGAAGCGTTCGGGCAGATGCTTGCTCCATACCTGCATATTCGCGGCGAACGAAACCGGATCGCTCAGCATCGGCATGGCGGCTCGCATGATCTGCACGTGGTCTTGCTTGGTCATCGAATGCCGCCATAGCACGCGGAACTTTTCGAGGGCGGTAAGGTCAGTGCGATTCATGACGGATTCGTTGAAGTCGTCCTGCATATTGTTGTCTCGGTTGGTGAGCTCTTCGAGGATGGCTTCCTTGGATTTGAAGTGATGGTAGATCGCGCCTTTGGAGAGGTCGCCGAGCTCGTCCACGATGTTCTGGATGGAGGTGTGCTCATAGCCCTGGGCCATGAACAGCCGTTGTGCGGCGTCGAGGATGCGGGTGCGTGTCACCTCGGGGTGAGCGTTACGTGCCATGGTGGCCTCCCTACTGTGCTTGATGTTGCAGATCACTATAGATACCGACCGACGGTATGTATAGCGGTTTCGGCGAGCCTCCAACGATTCCGGCGATTGTCGCCTACCCTTTTTCGCTTGGTATCTTTCGGCTGTGTGCTTGCCCCCGCCAGCAGGGGCAGCATATAGGCATACCAGGGCGCAAGTGTCGCCGTTCTCAGTATCCTTAGAAGAATGAGTCCTGAAGCCTTAAGTGAACTGATTTCCAGCATTGCCCACAACCTCGTCGCCGCCGGCCAGGCCGGCGCGTTGACCGACGAGCTGATTCCGCCCGTCGACAAGCTCGCCGTGATGCGCCCGAAGGACCGTGCGCATGGCGACTGGGCCTCCAACATCGCCATGCAGCTGGCCAAGAAGGCCGGCATGAAGCCGCGCGATCTGGCCGAGCCGTTCGCCGCCGCGCTCGCTGAAGCCGACGGCATTGCCAAGGTCGAGGTGGCAGGCCCCGGCTTCATCAACATCACGCTTGACTCCGCCTCGGCCGCCGCCGTGGTGGACACCGTACTCGCCGCCGGTGCCGTGACCGACGCCGACAAGCATCTCAACAAGGTCAACGAATACGGCCGCAACGACCATCTGGGCGGCCAGACCCTGAATCTCGAGTTCGTCTCCGCCAACCCCACCGGTCCGATTCACATCGGCGGCACCCGTTGGGCTGCCGTCGGCGATGCCATGGCCCGCGTGCTCGAGGCCAACGGCGCCAAGGTGGTGCGCGAATACTACTTCAACGACCACGGCGAGCAGATCAACCGCTTCGCCAAGTCGCTGGTCGCCGCTTGGGCCGAGGCCAATAACTTGGGTGAGGCCGGCTACCAGACCGAAACCCCGTGCGACGGCTACAAGGGTGCCTACATCAACGAGATCGCCGCCCGTGTTCAGGCCGAAGCCGAGTCCGACGGCGTGGACCTGACCGCACTGGCCCACCAGGATCAGGGCCTGAACGATGACGGTGAACCGCTCGGCGAGGCCGATACCGAAGTGCGCGAGGAATTCCGCAAGCGCGCCGTACCGATGATGTTCGACGAGATTCAGAAGTCCATGAAGGACTTCCGCGTGAACTTCGACGTCTGGTTCCATGAAAACAGCCTGTACGCCGACGGCAAGGTCGACGCCGCCATCGAAGAGCTCAAGTCCCGCGGCGACATCTTCGACAAGGACGGCGCCACTTGGTTTGAATCCACCAAGCACGGCGACGACAAGGACCGTGTGATCATCAAGTCCAATGGTGAGTTCGCCTACTTCGCCGCCGACATCGCCTACTACTGGGACAAGCGCCATCGCGCCGAAAACTCGGCCGACGTGGCCATCTACATGCTTGGCGCGGACCACCACGGCTACATCGGCCGCATGATGGCCATGTGCGCGGCCTTCGGCGATGAGCCCGGCAAGAACATGCAGATTCTCATCGGCCAGCTGGTCAACGTGATGAAGGACGGCAAGCCCGTGCGCATGTCCAAGCGCGCCGGCAACGTCGTGACCATCGACGACCTGGTCTCCGTGGTCGGCGTGGACGCCGCCCGCTACTCGCTGGCCCGCTCCGATTACAACCAGAACTTCGACATCGACTTGGCCCTGCTCGCCTCGCACACCAACGACAACCCGGTGTACTACGTGCAGTACGCGCACGCCCGCTCCAAGAACGTGGACCGCAACGCAGCCGCTGCCGGCATCAGCTACGAGGGTGCCGACCTGGCCCTGCTCGACACCGAGGCCGACGGCGAGGTACTTGCCGCCCTCGCCCAATTCCCGAGCGTGCTCGCCACTGCGGCCGACGACCGCCAGCCGCACAAGGTGGCCCGTTATCTCGAAGAGCTGGCCGCCACCTATCACAAGTGGTACAACGTAGAGCGCGTGGTGCCGATGGCCCTGACCGATCCGGAAACCCGTGGCGACGACGAGGCTCGCAAGGCCTTGGAGATTGCCAAGAACCCGGAGCCGGCCCGTGCCGCCGCCCGCCTGAAGCTCAATGACGCCGTCCAGCAGGTCATCGCCAACGGTCTTGACCTCCTCGGCGTCACCGCCCCCGAAAAGATGTGATTATGCCTATTTCTCCAATTTGGCCGGCCGCTACGGCTGTGAATGCCGAAGGCTCCATCGAATTTCATGGTCGTACCGCCGAATCGCTGCTTGACGAGTTCGGCTCGCCGCTCTATCTCATCGACACTGATGAAGTAGTCGCACGTGCTAGGCACTTCGTGCGCGCTGCCGCCGAAGCATTCAACACCTCCACTACGCACGTGAGCTTTGCCGGCAAGGCGTTCTTGTCCAAGGAAATCGTGCGACTGGTCGCCGAGGCTGGCATGTTTGTGGACACTTGCACGATGGGCGAGATGAAAATCGCCCTCGCCGCTGGCGTTCCCGGACGTCGTCTGGTGCTGCACGGCAACAACAAGTCCGATGAGGAAATCGCGCTGGCCATCGAACAGGGCTTCGCCAAAATCGTGATCGACGAGCCCGACGAGCCGGAGCGCGTTGCTGCCATCGCCCGCAAGCTCGGCAAACGCGCCCGTGTGATGCTGCGCGTCACCGTCGGTGTCCACGCCGGCGGCCACGAGTACATCTCCACTGCTCACGAGGACCAGAAGTTCGGCGTGCCGCTGCTGGCCGCCGGGGCCGACGCCGCCGTGCTCGATGTGCTGAACGACCTCAAAGACGTGACGCCTGCCGCTACCAACGCGCGTATCTCTGCGACGCATTCCCTGGAAAATGGCGCGGAAAAGACCGAGAAATCAGAGCGCGAGCTGCACTACGACGTCAAGTACCCGTACGACCTGAGCCACGAGGAAGTCTCCGACACAGACAAGGCGCTGGCCGCCGCGATGGAAGCCATTGCGGACGGTCCGTCCATCGCCGTGCTCAAGACCATCCTCGCCAACCAGGACGTACTCGAACTGGTCGGAGCCCACTCGCACATCGGCTCCAACATCCACGATGCGGACGCCTTCATTCACGCGGCCAAGCGCATGATGCTGCTGCGCAAGACCCTGTGGGCCACCGACGCCTACATCCTGCCCGAAATCGACCTCGGCGGCGGCTACTCCGTGGCCTACACCGATGGCGAAGATTCAATGGACATTGACGTGGAACTCACTCGCTTGGCGGATGCGGTCAACAGCACCAACCGTGCGCTCGGCATGCCCGCCCCGGCCATCAGCTTCGAGCCCGGCCGCTACATCGTGGCGCCCGCCGGCGTAACCCTGTACCGCGTGGGCACCATCAAGCACGTGCACTTGTCCGATGCCAAAGACAGTGACGGCAACCCGATTGCCGAGCGCGTGTATGTGTCTGTGGATGGCGGCATGTCCGACAACATTCGCCCGGCACTCTACGGTGCCGACTACACCGCGCGTCTGGCGAATCGCACCGGTTTCGCTGAAACGATGCTTGCCCGTGTGTGCGGTATGCACTGCGAATCCGGCGACATCGTGGTTCACGAGGTGCAGTTGCCCGCCGATTTGAAGCGCGGTGACATTCTCGCCGTGCCGGTTACCGGCGCATACGGCCGCACCATGGCCAGCAACTACAACCAAGCGCTGATTCCGGCGGTGGTTGCTGTCAGCGAGTCCGGTGCGCACGTCATGCTCCGCCGCCAGACCGTAGACGACCTACTCAACCTCGACGTCAGCGAGTGATCCACGTGCAGAGGCGAGCGCCTGACAGTCTGTAATGTGCGGCCAAATCCGTCATAATACGAAAAGGACCGTCAGCTTTGATGAGTACTTTCGGTCTGCTGTCGGAAATAATCCGTAAAATAGCGGTGGGATATAGAAAACTTTTTGGAAGGACCCTGAATTGGCTCGCAACAACGAAACCCCGATTCGCGTAGGCCTGCTTGGTGCCGGCACCGTCGGCTCCCAGACCGCCCGCCTGATTGTCGAGCAGAAGGACGAACTGTCCGCTCGTATCGGCCGCCCGATCGAACTGACCGGCGTCGCCTGCCTCGACCCGAAGGAAACCGAGAAGTTCCCGTGGATCGACCAGTCCATCGTCACCACCGATACTTTGAGCGTGGCCACCAACTCGGACATCGTCATCGAGCTCATCGGCGGCACCACCGTGGCCCGCAAGTTCGTGCTTGCCGCCATCGAATCCGGTGCTTCCGTGGTCACCGCCAACAAGGCGCTGCTGGCCAAGTACGGCCCGGAGATCTACTCCGCCGCCGAGGCCAAGGGCGTCGACATCTACTTCGAGGCCGCTGTGGGTGGCGCGATTCCGTTCCTGCGCCCGCTGCGCGAGTCCCTGGTCGGCGACAAGGTGACCAGCATGCTCGGCATCGTCAACGGCACCACCAACTACATTCTCGACGAGATGACCACCAAGGGTCTCCAGTTCGACGACGTGCTCAAGGACGCCCAGGCCAAGGGCTACGCCGAAGCCGACCCGACCGGCGACATCGAAGGCTACGATGCTGCCAACAAGGCCGCCATCATGGCCACCCTCGGCTTCCACACCTCCGTGACCATCGACGACGTGTCCGTCGAAGGCATCACCAAGATCACCGCCGACGACATCGCCGCCGCCACCGCCGAGCACAAGGTCATCAAGCTGCTCGCCGTGGTCGAGAACGGCGAGGCCAGCGTCTCCGCCCGCGTCTACCCGGCCCTGATTGACGAGAACCACCCGCTGGCCTCCGTGCACGGCTCCTTCAACGCCGTGTTCGTCAAGGCCGAGGCCGCCGACGACCTCATGTTCTACGGCCGTGGCGCCGGCGGCGCTCCGACCGCCTCCGCCGTCGTGGGCGACGTGGTGACCGAAGCCCGCCACATTGCTGCTGGCTGCACCGGCCCGTCCATCCCGCTGTACAAGAATCTGCCGAAGGCTCCGATTACCGCCTCCAAGGCTGCATTCGCCGTGCGCTTCCTGATCCACGACAAGCCGGGCGTGCTGGCCGCCATCGCCGCCGAGTTCGCCAAGAACGGTGTCTCCATCAACGGTGTGAACCAGGATCTGAAGCCCACCATGACCGACCCCGGCTACGACGGCGAGATTCAGCAGTTGCGCATCGTGACCCACCTGACCGACGAGGAAACCCTGCGCAACACCGTCAAGGCCGTGCAGGCGCTCGACTTCGTCACCGGTGACCCGTCCATCCTGCGCGTGCTGGACTGACACCGTCTAGGCTCCCTCTGATGAGGCGGTCGAACGGTGAAAGCTGAATACCCAAGCTCCCTCTGATGAGGGAGCTCCTTTTTAAGGAACAACCATGAATCCAATCTGCAATAGCGTTCACGTGCGCGTGCCCGCCACGTCCGCCAACCTCGGCTCCGGCTTCGATACCGTGGGTCTGGCGCTCGACTACCATGACGAGCTCACTTTCACGCTCAACGACGACCCGAACGACGGCATTGCCCACGTGATCATCCACGGCGAGGGTGCCGACACCCTCCCACGCGACGAAACCCACCTCGTGGTCTCCACCTTCCGCCGTGCCTGTGCCACGTTCGGCCTCGGCCGACTCGGCTTCACGCTGGAAGCGACCAACAACATCCCTCAGGCTCGTGGCATGGGCTCTTCCGCCGAGGCCATCGTGGCCGGCATCGCCGCCGCCGCGGCCTTCGCCCAGACCGGTGACCTCAACCGTCCGGCCATCTTCGATATGGCCGCCCAGATCGAAGGCCACCCGGACAATGTGGCCCCGGCTGTGTTCGGTGGCCTGACCGTCTCTTGGGACTTCGAAACCGCGGAAGGCGTCGGCTCGGTCGCCGTTCCTGGTGGTGAACCGCTGCACGGCGGATTCCACGCCGTCAACTACCCGGTGGACCCGTCCATCACCGCCGCCGTGTTCGTGCCCGACTATGAGCTGTCCACTGAGAAGGCCCGTCAGGCGCTGCCTAGGGAACTGCCATACAAGGACGCCGTCTACAACGTGTCTCGCGTGGGTCTGCTGCCCGCTGCGATGAATCCCATGGTGCTGGCCCAGGCCGCCCAGCAGGGCAAGTCCGGCGTCGCCGCTGCCCCGGCTCAGGATGCCGATACGTGCGCTTGC
>ERZ857750.3396-NODE-3396-length-13424-cov-45.460693_pt1 | contig 13424 bp, 10 predicted proteins | sample MGYA00519915_ERZ857750 | MGnify/ENA primary metagenome ERZ857750 (study PRJEB31778, sample SAMEA3449358) | human gut metagenome | biome: human gut; feature: human-associated habitat; material: faeces | place: United Kingdom | collected 2010/2012 ... | reverse complement strand
CATCCGTCAGTCCGTTTGCTTGGGAGGCGGCGTCCGGCGAAGGGTCGGCCGTGGGGTCGATGACCGCGTTGACCCTGTCGGACAGCGTGACGGGCTCCACGCTTTCGGGGCGTGCCGCGTCCGGCTTGTCGGATGGGTGTTTCAAAGACATGTCACTGCTCGCAAACGGTTGGGAAATCGGCTGGAAAGCCCGCGATGCCAGACGAACGTTTCGCCGGCGTCGCGCGGGCACAGCAAATCGCCGTCCGGGCGCTCACATGCGCGGCAGACGGCGATACGAAAGACTGGAGCTACTCGGCCTTGTCTTCGGTTTCGGCCGGGGCTGCATCCTTGGCCTCAGGGGCTTCCTTAGCCTCTTCGACCTTGTGCTTGAGTTCGGCGTTGAGGGCCTTGCCCTGCTCGACGGTCAGCTCGCCCTTCTTGACGAGATCGTCAACGATTTCCTGGCTCTTCTCAACAGTGGTCGCCAAGGCACCGACGCCGGCGAGAAAGACCTTGCGCAGGCCGTCACCAAAATTAAAATCAGCCATGATGTCCTCCTTTAGGTGATGGTGGTACCACTCTATCGCATTTTCTTCACATCTGCGCCGAGCGAAACCGGTCAATCGCATAAAAAGTGGCGGATATCCGGCGTTCAGCGCAGGCGGTGCGATTGCCGGCGAACCGGCATGGCAGCCGTCAGCGCGGACGGGACATGGCCACGCGACGAGCACGGTCGGCGATTTCGTCGATGCGATGCAGGGCGGCCCGTTGCGCATCCGTCTGTCCGGCGGCGGCCGGATCGAACGTGCCGTAACGGCGTTCGACGGCGGTGCGGATCAGGAAATCGGCGATCGCGGGATTCTTCGGCAGCAGCGAGCCGTGCATGTACGTGCCGATCACGTTGTGGACGCGCGCGCCTTCCGTATGGTCCTCGCCGTTGTTGCCGGTGCCGTCCTGTTCGACGGTGCCGAGCGGCTGCACGCCGTCACGCAGGAACGTCTGTCCGGAATGGTTTTCGTAGCCGATGATCTTGCCGAAATCGGCGGAGGTTTCCGTAAGATTGCCGATCATGCGTGTTTCCTGGCCGACCGTGTACGCGCCGATCACGCCGATGCCGTCGAGTCGGGAGCCGTCGACCGTTTCGAAATACTCGCCGAACAGCTGGTACAGGCCGCAGATCATCAGCATCGGCACGCCGTCCGCCGCGAGCGAACGCAGCAGGTCGGCGCGTTGGAAGAAGTCGTCGATGATCTTCTTCTGGCCGGTGTCCTGGCCGCCGCCACCCAGAATCATGTCCACGTGCTCGGGCCAGTCGCAGCCCTGGTTGTAGGCGTGTACGCGCGGCTCGTAGCCGTACAGCGCGAGCCGGCGCTGGATGGCGAGCACGTTGCCGGAATCGCCGTAGATGTTCATATCCTTCGGATACAGCGACACGATGTCGATGACCTGGCTCATATCGTCTCCTCGTCTTCCTTCCGCTGTTTTGCTTTGCGATTGCGCGGTTTCGTTTCGCGCGGCGCTCACTTGCCCACGCCGGCGTCGGCCACGTCGGCGATTTTGGCGAGCGCGGCACGCGTTTTCAGCATGGCCGTGTACGTGCAGTAGATGTGTTTGGGGGTGCCAGAATTCGCGTTCACGAAGTTCACGACCGATTCCTCCAGGTCGGTGCTGACCGATTCGACCGGCACCTGATCGTATTCGAGGCGCAGGGCCATGTCCCACGCGCGTACGCCGGACACGGCTTTGACGCCGGTGCCGCGCAGCGAGGTGAAGTCCACGTCCCACAGCCAGCTCATGTCGCGGCCGTCGGCGTATTCGTCGTTGATGCAGATCATGGTGTCGCAGCCTTCGGGCTTGAACGAGGCCAGCGACAGGCGGAAGCCCATGGGGTTTTTGACGAGCAGCAGTTCCACGGGGGTGCCGTTCACGGTGATGACCTCGCCTCGGCCGAATGCCGGTGTGACCTCGCCGGCGGTGTCGATCATGGCCTGCGTGGTGGCGTGCGCGAAGGCGATCATACGGGGTGAGACGCCTGCCGCGCGCAGAATCTCGTCCGCAGCGGCCTGGTCGATGGCGTCATGCGAGCCGTTGCCGTCCGTTTCGGTACCGGTATCGGCACCGTCCGCGTCGACACTGTCGGCGAGCGCGTCTTCGAACGGCAGGAACATCGCCTGCGCGTCCGCTGCGACGGCGCGCACCACGGCGAGCGCGGCGGCCGCGTTGTACAGGTTGTATACGCCTTCCAGTTTCACGGCCGTCTCATACGTTTCGCCGTCGATCGCGAAGGTGGCGCGGTGGTCGCCCACGGCGCGCAACGTCACGTCGGCGGGCAGCGCGTCGGGACCGTCCTGCGGTTGCGATGTGGCCGGCGCGGCGGCCGCAACGGCATCGGCAGTATCGCCGGCATTGCCCGAATCGCCAATATTTCCGCCATGTTCCGCACTGTCGTGCGCTTCCGCGTCAACAGTGGTGCTCATGTCGTCATCCGACGGGAAGAAGCCGCGCAACGATTCGTCAAGGCCGAAGTAGCGTACTTCCACGCCGTCTTCCGTATGCGCCACGTCAGCAAGACGGGCGATGCGCGGGTCCTCACGGTTGAGCACGACGGTACCGGTGGTGGCTTCCGCAGCTTTGGACAGCAGTCGCGCGGTGTTGTCAATCTCGCCGAAACGGTCAAGCTGGTCGCGCATCACGTTGAGCAGCAGACAGTAGTCGGGCGGCACCTGCTTGACGAAATGCACGGCGTACGCCTCGTCGAGTTCCAGCACCGCGATGTCGGCGTCGAGTTTGCCGGAAAGCGAGACTTCCGCAAGCAGCGACGAAACCACGCCACGGGTGAAGTTCGAGCCGGTCGGGTTGGTGAACACCTTCAATCCGAGCGATTGCAGCATGCTGGCCACCATGCGTGTGGTGGTGGTTTTGCCGTTCGTGCCGGAGACGAGCACCACGCCGAGCGGCAGTTGCGCCAATGTGCGCGACAGGAATTGCGGGTCGATGCGTTCCACGATTTTGCCGGGGAACGCGCTGCCACCGCCGTGCGCCAAACGGGAGGCCGCGCGCACGGCCTTGCCGATCAACGGGGTTGCGAAGGAATTCCAAGCCATATCACACCGCCTCCTGCTGGGACTGGTAATCCTGGGGCATGTCCTTGAACTTCGAATACGCGCCAAGGAACGCAAGATTGAACGTGTCGGTCGGACCGTTACGATGCTTCGCCATGATGATGTCGGCCTCGCCCGGGCGGTCCTCCTTGTCGTAGGCGTCCGGACGGTGCACGAGGAACACCACGTCGGCGTCCTGTTCGATAGAGCCGGATTCACGCAGGTCGGACAGCTGCGGCTTCTTGTCCTGACGCATTTCGGGGCCACGGTTCAGCTGGCTCAGTGCCACCACCGGCACTTCCAGCTCCTTGGCGAGCAGCTTCAGCGCACGGGAGAAGTCGGACACTTCCTGCTGGCGGCTTTCCACGGCCTTGCCGGAGGTCATGAGCTGCAGGTAATCGATGACGACGAGTTTCAAATCGTTCGTCTGCTTCAGTCGGCGGCATTTCGCGCGGATTTCCATCAGGCTCATGTTCGGGCTGTCGTCGATGAACAGGGGCGCGTTCTGCAGCTTGCCTTGCAACTCGTTCAGGATGGCCCAACGTTCCGGCGTGATGTCGTCCGCGCGGCGCATGGCGGCGAGCGGAATGTTGGATTCAGCGGAGATGATACGCTGCGCCAACTCGTTTTTGCTCATTTCCAAGCTGAAGATGATGGTCGTCAATCCGTGATGCAGTGCCGCGGAACGGGCGAAATCCACACCGAGTGTGGACTTGCCCATGGCCGGTCGGCCTGCCACGACGATCATCTGGCCGGGCTGCAGGCCCTGCGTCACGTCGTCGATGTCGCGGAAGCCCGTCGGCACGCCTCGGGACACTTCGCCGCTTTGCAGACGGTCGAGCTGGTCAAGCGTATCGGCGATGACGGTGCCGATCGGCGCGTAGTCCTGCCGCACTTTGCCGGTGGACATCTCATATACTTCGGCCTGCGCCAGGTTGACGACGTCTTCGGCCTGCGAGCCTTCTGCGGTGTAGCCGAGCTGTGCGATTTTGGTGCCGGCCGCGATCACATTACGCAGGATGGCGCGCTGATGCACGATGTCGGCGTAATACGTGGCGTTTGCGGCGGTCGGAACCGATGCGACCAGGCTGTGCAGATAGTCGGAGCCACCCACTTTTTCCAGATTGCCTTCGGCGAGCAGCTCGTTGGCCACCAGCACGGCGTCGACCGGCTGGGAGGCCGAGAACAGTTTGATGACCGCTTCGTACACGGTTTGGTTGCGTGGCTGGTAGAAGTCGGACACGTCGATCATCTGCGATACTTCGCCGATGGCGTCCTTGCTCATCAGCATGCCGCCCAACACCGCCATTTCGGCGGCGTCGTCATGCGGCGGCACGCGGTCGAACAGGGCGTCGCGCACGGCTTGGCCGGATCGGCCGTTCATGCCGTTCGCACCGTTTCCAGCGTTCGAAAATCCGCGGTTCTGCGCCGAACCGTTGTTCCAAGAGTCGTTCTCCGCCATGTCCCTCCAACCGCAGCAGTCAATCGAATGTGTTCAATACCGAGGAAAACCATAATACGTGCGTGCCGTCACGACCGGTGTTGCATTGAGATTATGGATGAATCTCCGCATCCACCGAACGACACGCGCGAATGGCTTTGGTGTGGATAAGAAAGTCGAAAAAAGCCGAGTTATCCACATATTGGGGATAACCATGTGGAAAACGTTTCGACTTATCCACAGAGTGGGGATAACTGAGTGGACAACTTGGGGACATCCTAAAGCATGTACCCCGATTCCCTTATTTCGATTTGCCGAAGTGAACGGAAGGTGATATGCACCCCGCTTTTCCGTAAACGACGAGAAATACGGGGGCATATCGGCTTGGCGCATGCGAGAAACCGGCGCTCACATGTGGTATCGGGTGGCGTTGTACATGGTGCGCACCAACGTTTCACGCCATTTGCTCCACCCGTACTGTTTGGAGATGGTCTCGCCGGACGTGGCCCCCAACGAGGAGCCGTCGGCGCGGGTCAGGTCGAACAGCATGTCGAGCAGCACGGGATTATGGTCGAGCCGGCCGGCCAGATCATCGCCGACGTTGGGATCATTGGGATTGCGGCCTGTGGCGAACTCCGACAATGTCAGATGCTCGCGTACCAGCAGCGTGACCCAGCGGACGATGTCGCGGTCGAATCCCATGCGTTCCACGACCACGGTCGCATGCCGAGCGCCTTCCGCCGCATGGTTGGCCACCCCCGGTCGTTTGCCGATGTCATGCAGGATGCCGGCGAGCAGCAGCGCCTCGTAATGCCGGTCGTCGTACCGCCCACCGCTGGGTGTTTCACGGCCGAGCCGCGTGACGACCTCCACCATGTGCCGGTCGATCGTATAGCGGTGCGCGGCGGACGCGCTTGGCCGGTTGCGCACGCCCAACCATTCGGGGATGAGCTTGCCGGGCACGTCGATGAAATCGATGTCTTCCCACACGTTGAGCAGCGCGGGGCCGGAAGCCAGCAATCGTATGAACAGTTCACGCGATTCGTCCGTCCAGTTGCGGTCGCCGATAGGGCATTTTTTGAGATTCCGCAACGTTCCCGGGGCGATCGGCAGGCCGAATTCCGCGGCCGCGACGGCCACGCGCAGCACGAGGTTCGGGTCGGCGGCCGGTTCCGCGCCCGGAGCGAGCACGATTTCCTCTTCATGCTTGGCCACGCCGGGGGCGATCACATCGAAGGTCGGTGCCTGACGTTTGCCGCCGCCGCGCGGCTGGAACACTTGGAAGAAGGCGAATCGCGGCTTGTCGTGCGTCAGCGAATGCTCGGCGCGCGACGCGGTGGAATCAAGGGAGAACGCGATCTGACGGCCGACGCGTGCCAGCAACGTTTGCAGATCGTCGATCGACTTCGTCTCACGTTCGCCGTCTGGCAGCGTCGGATCGGCCAGACCGAGCATCGCCGCGACTTTGGCTTGGTAGGGCGATAGCAGCATGTTCGTATCTTTGCCGGCGACCAGATGAATGCAGTCGCGCACGTCCAGCAACCGTTCGACGGCGTCGTCATACGTGCCGTGCGGACGGTCGGCAAGCCAGGATGCGGCGAGCGCGGACACCAATACGGAGTCGCGCAGGCCACCGCGCGCCTCCTTGATGTCCGGCTGGTTGATGTAGGCCATGCGGCCGAATTCGTCGAGGCGCGATTTGGCGGAGCCGAGCAGTTCCGACAGACGTTTGCGTGCGGCCTTGCGCCATCGTTCCAATATGGATACGGCTGTGCTTTCGATAAGTCCAGTGTCCCCCGCGATCGGCACCACGTCCAACCATCCCATGGCTGCGGGCAGGTCGCGGTCGGTGACGGCCTCGCATTGCGCGACGGTACGTACCGACTGGTCGAGGTCGAGGCCGGAATCCCAAATCGGATACCACAGTTTGTTGGCGAGCTCGTTGAGCTGCTGGTCGGTCAGCGCGTGCGGTTCGTAGATGACCACCAGATCAAGGTCGGAGCTGGGGCCCACCTGTCCACGTGCCAGCGAACCGACCGCGCCGAGACCGATGCCGGTTGCCGGAACATCGAAGGAAACCGCCTCGCAGGCTTCGTTCCACAACTGTGTGAGATTGCCCATGGCCAAGTCCGTGCGGGCTTTGCGTTTCGCCGCGCCATTGCGGTAGACGCCGTCGGCGTCGGGCTGGCTCATGGCCATGAACCGTTGTTTGAGACCATCGACTGCTGAAGTCATAACGCACGTTCCTTATGAAACCTATGACGACTTATGACAATCCCCGCACGGCGCGAGGCACGTACGGGGATGTGTCGTAATTGATAACCCGAACTTCAAGCCCGGGGGTCTTTATTTCATCTTGTCCGAATCGGCCCGATCACAAGGCCGGACGGATCAGATGGCGGCGGAACCGGTTTCGCCGGTGCGCACGCGGGTCACCGAGTCAAGCGGAGCCACCCAGACCTTACCGTCGCCGATGGTGCCGGAGCCGGCGGACTTGACGATCACGCCAACCAGGGTTTCGGCATCGGCGTCGTCGGACAGCACCTCGATGCGGATCTTCGGAATGAGATCCACGGTGTATTCGGCGCCACGGTAGACCTCGGTGTGGCCGCGCTGACGGCCATAACCGTTTGCCTCGGACACGGTCAGGCCGTGCACGCCCGCAGCTGCGAGGGCTTCCTTGACATCGTCGAGTTTATGGGGCTGGATGATAGCGGTAATGAGCTTCATCTCACTTCACCTCCTTGAGGACGGAGCTGGCGGTACCAGCAAAATCGTAAGCACGTTCGCCCTGGTCGGCAAGATCGATGCCGCCGACTTCCTGGGCTTCGGTGACGCGCCAGCCGATCGTCTTCTCCAGAGCGAAGGCGATGATGCCGGTGATGACGGCGGACCAGACGATGGCCACGAGAGCGACGATGAGCTGGACGACCAGCTGCCTCCAGTCGCCGCCTGCGAACAGGCCGGTGCCTTCGCCGAAGAAGCCGATGAGCACGGTGCCGGTGAAGCCGCCAACGCCGTGGACGCCGACGACGTCGAGGGAATCGTCATAGCCGAGCTTGAACTTCAGACCGCAGGCCAGGCAGGTGAGCACACCGGCGATGGCGCCGAGGACGATGGCCCACAGCGGGGAGACCACATCGGCGGCCGGGGTGATGGCGACGAGGCCCGCGACGATGCCGGAAGCGGCACCCATTGCGGTGTAGTGGCCGGTGCGAATCTTCTCGGTGAAGCCCCAGGAGAGCATTGCCGCAGCGGTTGCGGCGGACGTGGAAACCCACGCGTAGCCGGCGGTGCCGTTGGCTGCGAAGGCGGAACCGGCGTTGAAGCCGAACCAGCCGAACCACAGCAGGAAGGCGCCGAGCATGACGAACGGAACATTGTGCGGGCGGAACGGCTGCGTGCCGAAGCCCTTACGCTTGCCGATGATCAGCACGATGACCAGAGCGGCGACTGCGGCGTTGATGTGGACGACCGTACCACCTGCGAAATCGTGGGCGGCTGCGCCGATCGCCTGGGAAATGGCGCCGTCAGCGGACAGCAGGCCGCCGTTCCACACCATGTGAGCGAGCGGAGCGTAATCGAACGTGATCCACAGCGCCACGAAAATCATCCACGTGGAGTACTTCACACGTTCGGCGATGGCGCCGCAGATCAACGCGACGGTGATCATGGCGAACGCGGACTGGAAGGCCACGTCGACGCTGACCGGGTAGTTGTTGCCGTTCAGTGCGGCCGATGTGAAGACGCCCTTATCGGAAACCATGGTGTCCTTCAGCAGGAAGCCGGTTGCCGGGTCGCCGAAGATGCCGCCGACCGAGGTGCCGGCGTAGGCGATCGACCAACCCCACAGCACCCACATGATCATCGTGACGGACAGTGCGGCCGCCTCCATGATCATCATATTCAGCACGGCCTTGGCGCGGACCATGCCACCATAGAAGAACGCCACACCAGGCGTCATGAGGAACACAAGGGACGCGGAAGTCAATATCCACGCGGCATTTCCAGAATCAAGCTGGCCCATGTCACCCTCCTCTTTCTTTCTCTATATTTGGTTCAACATTTCCGTCCCCATCGTGTGGGGCTGACAGAACGATATGGAACGCCGGTCGCGTTTTGAAAACGTTACGACGTGTTACGCCAACGTAACGCCATCCGCGCGAAACGTCAACCTACGCCGAAAAATGGCGGAATTCCAACGAAACCGGCGGTACGGAAATACGGAAGGCATAATCGCCCGGCAATCGCAATATGAAATTGCGACGGTGGACGGAAGCGGCGGGCAATGCTGCGGACGGAGTAAGTTGGGTAGCTGAAACTTACGGAACACGCGTGGCACGCGACGGGAGAACGCCGCGTACGGCGAGCGCGTGGCATGTACACCGAACGCGCGGTGCGGCGAACGTATGACGCGCGTAACGAGAGAGCGGCGAGGACCATGGCAACGTTCATCATTTCACTGTGCGCCATTTTGATGCTGACCACGGTTTCCGGGCTGATCTGCCGCAAAGCGCAGCTGCCGGAAGTGATCGGGCAGATTCTCGTCGGCATTCTCGTGGGCCCTTCGCTGCTGGGCGTGATGCACATGAGCGATTCGCTGTCATTGTTCAGCGACCTCGGCATCATCATCCTCATGTTTTTGGGCGGTGTCGGCTGCGACCTGCAGTTGCTGAAGAAGTATTCGAAGGCGGCGGTCATCATCGCGTGCATGGGCGTGGTGTTCCCCGTGGCGGTGATGGGTGGAGTGAGCCTGCTGTTTGGCTTCAAGCCGATTCCGGCTGCGTTCATCGGCGTGGTGTTCTCCGCCACGTCCGTGTCGATTTCCGTGGCGGTGCTGAAGGAAGCCGGACTGCTTGATTCGAAGGAAGGCGTGTCGATTCTCGGCGCGGCCGTGGCTGACGATGTGATCGGCGTGATCCTGCTGTCCGTGATGTGCACGCTCGTCAACACCGGCAGCGTGGACGTGGCAGGGCTGGGTTTGATTCTGCTCAAGCAGGTGCTGTTCTTTGTGGCGGCCGCCGTGGTGGTGGTTTGGGTGGCGCCGGCGCTGATGACGCTGGCTGGCGTGCTGAAGGCGCCGTCCGGCATCGCGGTGATGGCCGTGATCATCTGCCTGGCGATGGCGTGGGCGTCGAATCTGGCCGGGTTGAGCTACGCGGTGGGCGCGTTTTTCGCCGGCATCGCGGTCAGCAACAGCGATTACGCGGAGGACGCGGACCGGTATATCGAGCCGGTTGGAGACACGTTGTTCGTGCCGGTGTTTTTCGTGGGCATCGGCCTGCAGACCACAGGCGTGGATGATACGAAGATGATCGTGTTCATTGCGATCATGACGGTTCTCGGCGTGATCACGAAGGTCGTCGGCTGCGGTTTGGGTGGCCGCATGGCCGGTTTCGGCGGCGCTTCGGCGCTGATGATCGGCGCGGGCATGGTGCCACGTGGCGAGATGGCGTTGATTACCGCGCAAATCGGCTTCAACGAGCATGTGCTCGGCAGCGAATACTATTCGACGATCATCTTCATCATTTCGCTGGTGACGCTGGTCGCGCCGCTGCTGCTGAAGCTGACGATCCGGAAGGTGCCGGGAGTGGGGGCTGCGGCTGCCGGTACGGCTGGCGCTGAGCAGTAATCGCAATACGAAAACCTCCCGCCACGTACGGAACGTGACGGGAGGTTTTCGCTACGGAAATCGCAAATCCGGAAAATATGGGAACGTCAGGCGAGGATGCCGTCGACGAAACCTTCCGGATCGAACGGAGCGAGATCGTCCGGGCCTTCGCCCAGGCCGACCAGCTTGACGGGCACGCCAAGCTCCTTCTGCACGGAGATGACGATGCCGCCCTTGGCGGAGCCGTCGAGCTTGGACAGGACCACGCCGGTGATGCCGATCGCTTCGGCGAACACCTTGGCCTGCGTCATGCCGTTCTGGCCGGTGGTGGCGTCAAGCACGAGCAGCACCTCATCCACAGGCAGGTTCTTTTCAGTGACGCGGCGAATCTTGCCGAGCTCGTCCATGAGGTTGGACTTGTTCTGCAGACGGCCGGCGGTGTCGATGATGAGCACGTCGGCGTTCTCTTCCTTGGCTGTGGCGCTGGCTTCGAACGCGACGGACGCCGGGTCGGCGCCGTCCTTGTCGGAACGCACGACCGGCACGCCCACCTTGGCGCCCCAGGTCTCCAGCTGGTCGGCCGCGGCGGCGCGGAACGTATCGGCGGCGCCCAGCATGACCTGCTTGCCTTCGGAGACAAGCAGACGGGAGAGTTTGCCAGCGGTGGTGGTTTTGCCGGTGCCGTTCACGCCGACCATGATGATGACGCTCGGTTTGTTCGCACCTTCCTTGTCGGCGTTGAGCCGACGGTCGACGTCGGTGCCGACGAGCTTCAGAAGCTTGTCCTTGAGCGCGGCGCGCACTTCGGCAGGGTCGGATTGGCCGGCGATGCGGGCGTCGTTGCGCAACTCCTCCACCAGTTGCTCGCTCGCCTCCGCGCCGACGTCAGCGAGCAGGAGGGTGTCTTCGACGTCCTCCCAGTCGGCTTCGGAGAGCTGGTCCTTGGCGAGGATGTTGAACAGGGCCTTGCCGAACGGATTGCCGGACTTGGACAGGCGCGCCTTGAGGCGCTGCATGCGGGTACCGGCGGCTTCAGGGGTTTCGACGGCTGGGGTCGCGGATTCAGTTACGGCTGACCCGACCGGAGTTGGTTCAGTTGCCACTGGCGATTCAGGTGTGGCAGACGAAGTCGCGGATTCCACGGCTTCCGTCGCTGCGGATTCCGCGGTTTCCTTGGTTTTCTCAGCGTTTTCGGCACTTGCGGCGGCAGATTGCGCGGCGGACTTCTCCGTAGCCAAACGAGCATCGGCCTTCGCCTTCGCCGCTTCAGTGGACTTGTCCACGGCGGACTTGCGGCTCTTACCGAACCACCATCCGCCAATCGCAAGTAATGCCGCGATAACGACGACCGCGACAATCGCAATAATCACATTCGTATCCATGGTTCCAGCCTAAAAAGCGCAACGGACACGCCACTCATCTCTGCCAGGGCAGGCAATGGGGCTATCCACGGGACGTGAAAAACTGGGCAATATGGCCAATACATCCAGAATGACGTCGTACCAGCGGCGCGAACAGCTTATCGAAATCGGTCGGTCGCTGTTCGCGGCCAAGGGATTCGAGGCGGTGAGCGTCGAAGAAATCGCCGCGACCGCAAAGGTTTCGAAGCCCATCGTCTACGAACATTTCGGAGGAAAGGAAGGCCTGTACGCCGTGGTGGTGGACCGCGAGATGCGCGCGCTCACCGACGTTCTCATCAACGCGCTGTCCGACCCGCAGGCGCATCCGCGCCAAATCGTGGAACGCACCGCGCTTGCGCTGCTCACCTACGTGGAGGAGAACGCCGAAGGCTTCCGCGTGCTCACGCGCGATTCGCCGAAAACCGACCCATCCAACTCGTTCAATTCGCTGCTTGGAGACATCGCCGTACGCGTCGAGGACATTCTCACCGACGCGTTCAAACGCCAGCATCTGCCGGCCAAAAGCGTGCCGTATTACGCGCAGATGCTCATCGGCATGACCGTGTACACCTGCCAATACTGGGCCGACCAGCGCAAGCTCAGCAAGGAGCAGCTCGCCGCGCACATCGTGAACCTGGCATGGTATGGGCTGAGCCGCATGGAAGCCAAGCCGGAACTGCGCTACGAAAGCGAAAAGGCCGCCCGCGAGGCGGAAAAGCAGGCCGCGCGGGAAGCGAAGGCGATCGCCAAGCAGGAGAAGCAGGGCAAGAAGGCCGCGAAATCGCAGGAGAAGGCGGTTGCTGCGGGAGATGACGCGACGGACGGGACGACCGTGACGGACGGATCGCAAGCAGTAGGCAAATCGCAAGCGGCAGACGAATCAAACGAATCAGACGAGACGAACGAATCGCAAAAACCGCAAAGCCCGCACGAATCGCAAAAACAATCAACAATTGACGAAAACTGACATACCGTCACCCGAAATGACCCTAGGGGAAATTTCAGGTGCAGATTGCGTATTTCAGGGTGCCGTTTGTGCGCAAAACCGCGCCCCGGAACCGCACATGGTGCTACGTTAGTTTCGTTATGCTTTTGGCCGGAGCGGTCGGCCAGCCGCACGGCCCGACACGAGCCCGATCCGAGGAAGAATATGCAGGAGAAGAAGACGCTCACCTTCGTGGTGCCCGCGTACAACATGACGGAATACCTGGAACGGTGCGTCGAATCGTTGATCGCGTCGAAGCGCAACGACGACATCGAAGTGCTGATCGTGGATGACGGCTCGTCCGACGGCACGCTGGAGATGGCGAAGACGTTCGAGGCGCGCAATCCGGGAATCGTGCGCGCGATCCATCAGGAGAACAAGGGCCACGGCGGCGCGGTCAACACCGGCATCGCGGCGGCGAGCGGCATGTACGTGAAGGTCGTGGACGCGGACGATTGGGTAGGCCCGGAATCGCTCGAACAGGTCATGGCCGTGCTGCGCGGCGAGGTCGGCAAGGACGAGCCGCTCGACATGCTCGTCACCAACTATGTGTATGACAAGGTTGGCAAACGCAACAAGCACGTCGTGAACTTCCGTCACGCCATGGAGCCCGGCAGGCGGCTCACTTGGGACGATCTGGGACATTTCGGCCTGACCGAATACATTCTCATGCACGCGCTGATCTACCGTACGGCCGTGGTGCGCGAATCGAAGATGCAGCTGCCGGAGCACACGTTCTACGTGGACTTCATCTACGCGTACCAGCCGTTCCCGTGGGTCAAGTCGCTGCAATACGTGGATACGCCGTTCTACCACTATTTCATCGGCCGCGACGGGCAGAGCGTGCAGACGGACGTGATGATCCGACGCGTGGACCAGCTGCGGCTCGTCAACCAGTGCATGG
>ERZ857750.3391-NODE-3391-length-13439-cov-4.044680_pt1 | contig 13439 bp, 10 predicted proteins | sample MGYA00519915_ERZ857750 | MGnify/ENA primary metagenome ERZ857750 (study PRJEB31778, sample SAMEA3449358) | human gut metagenome | biome: human gut; feature: human-associated habitat; material: faeces | place: United Kingdom | collected 2010/2012 ... | reverse complement strand
ACTGCCGCATGGTGCTGGATGCCGGTGCGCAGATGCTGCATTATGACGTGATGGACGGCCACTTCGTGCCGAACATCAGCTTCGGCGTCCCGGTGCTCAAAAGCCTGCACAAGGCCATGCCGGATGCGTTCTACGACGTCCATCTGATGATCACCCACCCGCAGCAGTACGCTGAGGCCTTTGCCAAGGCCGGTGCCAGCCTGCTCAACTTCCACCTCGAGTGCGACGACGACATCCAGGAGACCATCGACGCCATCAAGGCCCAGGGCTGCAAGGTGGGCATGACCATCAAGCCCGGCACCCCGGTGGAAGAGCTGGGCTACTACCTCGACCAGCTGGACCTCGTGCTGGTCATGAGCGTGGAGCCGGGCTTCGGCGGCCAGAAGTTCATGCCCTCGGCCCTCGACAAGCTCCGCTGGCTCAAGGCGGAAAAAGACCGCCGTGGCCTGAAATTCCTGCTGGAAGTGGACGGCGGCGTGGATGCCGCCACCGCTCCGCAGTGCGTCGCCGCCGGTGCGGACGTGCTGGTGGCGGGCAGCGCCATCTTTGGCGCCGCCGACCCCGCCGCGGCCGTCCGTGCGATGGCAGCTCTCTGAGAGGGGACTGCCCATGGATGAAGCATTGATCCGGCTGCAGGAGGAAGAACTCCAGCGCACCGGCAGATACTATAAGCACATCTGCTTTCTCTGTGTGCCGCTGCTCTGCGTCTCCTGCTACCTCTACGGCCTGCGCCCGCTGCTGCTCTGCGGCTTTGCGGTGCTGATGGGCAACCTGTGCGACCGGCTCATCTCTCTGCTGCGCCGCCGCGTCTATCAGGCTGGGGATTATTCCAACGAGAGCTTTGCCCTCGTCATCACCCTGCTGATGCCCGCGACGGTGGACTGGTATGTCCTCGCCGCCGCCATTCTGGCCGGTGCTCTCATCGGCAAAGAGGTCTTCGGCGGCTATGGCAGCTACCCCTTCCATCCTGCCGCCGTGGGCTACGCGGTGGCGGCAGTGTCCTGGCCGGAGCAGGTCTTCCGCTATCCGGCCCCATACGCCAATATCCCGCTCTGGGACGCCTCCGGCGTGGCAACATCCAGCACCATCTCGGACACCCTGCGCAGCGGCGGCCTCATCAACATCAGCGCCCTGTCGCTGGTGCTGGGCGAGTATGCCGCCCCGATGGGGACCGGTGCAGCCATCGTGCTGGTGGCCTGCGGCCTCTTCCTCTGGATGCAGAAGGATGTGCGGCTGAGCGCCTCCCTGAGCTTCCTCATCACGGCGGGCCTCATCGTCTTCTTCTTCCCGCGCCAGCTGGGTCTGACGGAGGGGACCGCCTTTACGGCGGGCCTTGTGTTCCGCCTGCGCTGTGTGCGCGACGAGATGCTGACGGGCGCGATGCTCTTCAGCGCCGTCTTCCTGCTCAATGAGCCCTACACCTGCGCCCACCACCGGCTGGGCCGCATCCTCTACGGCATCATGGTGGGCGCCTTCACGATGGGCTTCCGCTACTTCGGCGTCTACGAGACGGGCGTCTGCTTCGCCATTCTGGCGGTCAACAGCATCTCCGGCTGGCTCGACCGCACCGAAGTCCGCCTCCATGAGCTGATAAAGAGCGGCAGACAATTCAAAGAGAAGAAGACCGGAAAGGGGGATGCGGAATGAAACGTCATGCTGCAGAACTCATCACCCGGGACCCGGAAAGATTCTTCCACCATGACCGCGTCTTTCTGAATAACCCCGTGGTCATGCAGGGCATGGGCCTTGCGCCGCTGGTCGTCCTTGCGACGAGCGGACAGAACGCTTTGATGCTGGCCGTGGCCGTGGCGCTGCTGCTGACGCCCTCCCGGATGCTGGCCTGCCTGCTGAGCCGCCTGTTCCCCCTGCGGGAGGAGCATCCGGCCAACGCAGAGCTGGAAAAGAAGCTGCTGCCCCGCAGCATCCTCTATTCGGGCAGCGCGGCGGTGGTCTATCTGGCAGCCTACCCCATCCTGAACCGCCTGTTCGGGGTGAGCCTGCTGGTGCTGGGCATCTACCTGCCCATGCTGGTGGTGGAGCCGCTGCTGACCTACCGCTTTGGCCGCGTGCAGGAGACGATGAAAAAGGCCGTCTCCAAGGGCATCCGCATCACCATCGGCTACGGCCTGCTGCTGCTTTTGCTGGGCTGTGTGCGCGAGTGGCTGAGCGCCGGTACGGTGTTCGGCCATCTGCTCAGCCGCCCCATCCTGCCGATGGCGGGGATGCCGGCAGGCGGCTTCATCGTGCTGGGCGTGCTGTGCGCTGTCTGGCGCACGCTGGCCAAGAAGCAGAAAGATTATCTGACATCGGAGGCCCGGGGCCTCATGGCAGTCTACCGCCAGAGAGAGGGGGAGCCTCAGGATGAGCAATGATGTGATGCAGGCCGTCGGCGTCTTTTTCAGCTACGCCGTGCTGGCCATCTTTGCGCAGAACGCGGTGTTCACCCGCGGTCTGGGCGTCTCCCGGCTGGTTCAGCTGGTGGGCGACGAGCGCACCAGCAGCGGGTGGTTCGCCCTGCTGCTCTGTGTCACGCAGGTGCTGGTGGCTCCGCTGGCGTTCTATGCGGGCGGCTTCATCGCCGCCCAGTCCAACCCCGCCCAGCTCCGTCCGCTGGTCTATCTGGCCTGCGTGGCGGTGGTGAGCCTGTTTGAATTTATCGTGCTCTGGGCCGCACGGGGCAAGCGCCACGGCGGCCAGCTGCTCCGCATCCTGCCTGCTGCCGCAGTCAACAGCGGTGTGCTGGGCACGGTGCTGGTGGAGCGCACCCAGAGCTTTACGCTGGAGCAGAGCATGGGCTTCGGCCTCGGCAGCGGCCTCGGCTATCTGCTGGCCGTCATGCTGGTGACGGAGGCCGACCACCGTCTGCGCAGCGAGGCCATCCCGGAGGCGTTCCGGGGCCTGCCCATCACGCTGGTCTATGTCGGCGTGCTGGCGCTGGCCATCTATGGTTTTACGGGCCACTCGGTGATCCTGTAAGGAGTGCAGGAGAAAGGGACGAACATGGCAAAGTATAAAAAGGTCAAGCGGTATCACCGCAGTTTTTACAGCCCCGGTATGTGGGCCAAGAAGGTCGTCGGCATCGTGGTGCTGGTGGCCGTGGTGCTGGTGGTGGGCTGGCTGGCTGCGCCCCATGTGCTGGACTGGGCCACCCACACCTGGTATACCGTGGTGCGCAACCGCGACCTCTCGGCCTCGTCCGGGCCGGCAGCGTCCAGCGTGGCCGCTTCGTCCGAGGCGGCGGCAGAGCCTGCGGCCTCCTCGGAGGCGCAGCCTGCTTCGTCGGAACCCGCCGCCGCGCCCGCCAATGCCATCATTGAGGGCAGCTGGGGCGTTCTGGACACCGCTGCGGCCCGGGATGAAGCTTCGCTGCGGGCTGCGGCGCAGGAGCTGGCCCGGCAGGGTGCGGCGTATGCCGTCGTGACCCTGAAGGACAGCAGCGGGCAGATCCTGTACCCCTCCGCCCTCCCCGCTGCGGCGGGCAGCATCGAGGGCGCATCCCTCGACCCGTCCCTCATCGCCTCGGTGCTGAAGGAGAACGGCCTTGTGCCGGTGGCCAAGCTGGCTGCCTTCCGCGACCCCGCCGCCGCCCGCGCCAACCGCGGCATGGCCATCGGCTACACCGGGCAGGAATACCTCTGGCTGGACAATAAGGCCTCGGCCGGCGGCAACCCGTGGCTGAACCCCTATTCCGACGAGGCTGTGCAGTTCATCGGCGACCTCATCGGCGAGGTGCAGAGCATGGGCTTCGACCATGTCCTGCTGGAAAATGTCCAGTTCCCGCTGGCCCAGAACGGCAAGCAGGACTTCGGCTCCACCGGCGGGCGCGACCGCAGCGCCCAGCTGGCGGCGGACATCGCCCTGTGGGACGCCCGCTTCAGCGGCAGCGTTACCCTGTGGTACGGCTACTCGCTGGCGCAGGTGACGGACGGCGCTGCCACCGTGGGCGGCAAGGCCGATGCACTGGGCGTTAAGAATCTCGTCGTCGAGGTGCCCGCCAAGCAGACGATGGACGAAGCCGCCCGCAATGCGCTGAGCGACGCTCTGGCAGCCTCCGGCGTGGAGCACACCGTGTTCTGGGACGACGCTGCGGGGCTGTTCCGGTAAGAAGATCACGCGGCCTGTTTCGCTGCCGGTGATCGTATAGAGAGTGAGGAATGTAACCATGAAACCTGCATCCTGCTTTGGCCCGGCCCACATCCTTCTGCCCAGAGAGGACATCCCTCTGGAAAAGTGGGGCTGTGTGGCCTGCGACCAGTTTACCAGCGACCGTGCCTACTGGGAGCGGGCAGACGCTGCTGTGGGCAGCTGCCCCAGCACCCTGCGCCTCATCCTGCCGGAGGTCTACCTCGGGGACAAGGACGCGGCCCAGCGCGTGGAGCGCATCCACGCCGCGATGGACTCCTACAGCCGGGATGTGCTGACCCGCGCCGTGGACGGCTTCGTCTACGTCGAACGCACCGAGCAGAGCGGACGGGTGCGGCAGGGCCTTGTGGGTAAGATCGACCTTGAGGCCTACAGCTACGAGAAGGGCAGCCGCCCGGCCATCCGGCCCAGCGAGCGCACCGTCACCGAGCGCATCCCGCCCCGCATGGCCGTGCGCCGGGGTGCGGCGCTGGAAACGCCCCATGTCATGATGCTGGCCGACGACCCCGGCTGCACCCTCGTCGAGCCCATCGGCGCGCGCAAGAGCGAGCTGAAAAAGGTGTACGAGGGCGAGCTGATGCAGGGCGGCGGCCACATTGCAGGCTGGGCCGTGGAAGATCCTGCGATGCTGGCACAGATCGATGCTGCACTGGCTGCACTGGGCAGTCAGGAGGCTTTCGACGCCAAGTATCCCCAGGTCAGGGGCGCAAAGCCCCTGACGCTGGCTGTGGGCGACGGCAACCATTCGCTGGCCGCAGCCAAAGCCTGCTGGGAGGAGCTGAAAGCCACCCTGACCCCTGAGGAGCGGGAAAAACATCCCGCCCGCTGGTGCCTGGCTGAGGTGTGCAACGTCCATTCGCCCGCCATCGAGATCGAGCCCATCCACCGCGTCCTCTTCAACGTGGACTGCGGCGCGGTGCTGCTGGCCCTCATCGCGTGGAGCGACGCCAACATGGCCGGGATCTGCTTCGGCGACTCGAAGCAGCAGGCGTTCACGCTGGCAGGCCCCCATGTGTCCAATGTCCTCAGCTTTGAGGATCCCGTCGCCCCGCTGACCGTGGGCACGGTGGATGAATTTATCGAATATTTTATGGCCCGCCACAGCGAGGCCCGGGTGGACTATGTCCACGACGAGCCGGCTGTCCGCGCCCTGACCAAGCAGGGCGGCGTGGCTTTCCTGCTGCCGCCCTTCGAGAAGAGCGACCTGTTCAAGGGCATCGTGATGGGCGGCGTGCTGCCCCGCAAGACCTTCAGCATGGGCCATGCGGAGGAGAAGCGGTATTACATCGAGTGCCGCAGGATCAAAGAATGACCAAGGAGTACCATGACTTTTAATGAACTGAATCTGTCCGCCCCCCTGCTCAAAGCTGTAAGCGAGGCGGGCTATGAGACCCCCTCGCCCATTCAGGCCTCGGCCATCCCGCCGGTGCTGGAAGGGCGGGACCTGATGGGCTGCGCCCAGACCGGCACCGGCAAGACCGCTGCCTTTGCGCTGCCCATGCTCGACCGCCTGAGCGGGGCAGCTCCCCGCAAAAAGGGCGCGATCCGCGCCCTCATCCTCACCCCGACCCGGGAGCTTGCGCTCCAGATCGGCGAGAGCTTCGCCGCCTATGGAAAGTATCTCAAGCTGCGCAGCACCGTCATTTTCGGCGGCGTGGGCCAGAACCCGCAGGTGGAAGCCATCAAGAAGGGCGTAGACATCCTCATCGCCTGCCCGGGCCGGCTGAACGACCTCATCGGGCAGGGCTATATCGACCTTGCCGACATCGAGATCTTCGTGCTGGATGAGGCCGACCGGATGCTGGACATGGGCTTTGTGCACGACGTGAAGAAGGTCATCGCAAAGCTGCCCGCAAAGCGCCAGAACCTGATGTTCAGCGCCACGATGCCCAAAGAGATCGAGCAGCTGGCCGCAGGCATCCTCCACGACCCTGCCTTCGTCAAGGTGGATCCCGTGTCCAGCACAGTGGAGCGGATCGACCAGAGCCTGTATTTCGTCGAGAAGGGCAACAAGAAGCTCCTGCTCCCTTGGCTCATCAAGAATCTGGAGCCGCCGGTGCAGAACGCGCTGGTGTTCAGCCGCACCAAGCACGGCGCAGATAAGATCGCCCGCGACCTCACCAAGCAGGGCATCACCGCCGCCGCCATCCACGGCAACAAGAGCCAGAGCGCCCGTGTGGCCGCGCTGGAGGGCTTCAAGGAGGGCAAGACCAAGGTGCTGGTGGCCACGGACATTGCCGCCCGGGGCATCGACATCAGCGAGCTTTCCCATGTGTTCAACTACGACCTGCCCGAGGTGCCGGAGACCTACGTCCACCGCATCGGCCGCACCGCCCGCGCGGGCGCAGATGGCACGGCAGTGAGCTTCTGCGCACCCGAGGAGATGGAATATCTGGCCGGCATCGAAAAGCTCAACCGTCGGAAGATACCGGTGGTGTCCGGCCACCCGTGGGATGGCGTACCCGCCCCCGTAAAAGCAGCCCCGCCGGTGCGGGGCCGCAAGCCCAAGGCCGACCAGCCTGCCCCGGAGCAGGCCGAGGCCCCCAAGGCGGCAGCCGCCGCCAAGCCCGCTGCACCTGAGAAAAAAGGCGCGGCCAAGCTTTCTGCGGCAAAAAAGCAGAAAGTCCCCAAAATCGAAGCAAAAGAGGAACAGCTCATGGATGAGAACAACAAGCGCACTCCCGGCGGACGCGACAACAACCGCCGTAACAATAACAACCGCCCCCGCCGCGAAGGCAATGCCCCCGCACAGGGCGCAGGCCGCGGCAGCAATGCCCAGCCGAAGTTCGACCCCCACTTTGTGAGCGCCCCGGAGGCCACCCCGCTCCGTTCTGCCAAGAAAAACGCTGCCATCCCCGCCGTTCCGGCCCAGACCATTCCTACCGCGATGCAGAACCGCCAGCCCGCCCAGCGCAGCGAGAACAATGGCCGTAATGGTGCAGGCCGCAGCCCCCGCAATGAGCGGAACGACCGCAGCGCCCGCCCGGCTCAGCCTGCCCAGCAGAACAGCCAGCGCAATGAGAACCGCAGTGGCCGCAGCAACAATCGCAATGAGCAGAGCGGCGCAGGCCGTGCGCCCCGCGCCCCCAAGGCAGAGCAGTCCGGCCGCAATAACCGCAGCCGCAGCAATAATGTCCCGACGAAGGATGAAGACCCGGGCCTCGTGCTCATCAGCCGCCGCCCGCCGCAGCAGAAGTTCACCAGCTTTGAGGAGTATATGAACGCCCACGGCGGCGCGACGGCTCCCATCGAGGACCACAGCGAGGAAGTGTGATGGCAGAGGGATTCGCCCCGTGGTGCTGCCCGCTGTGCGGCGCACCGCTTGCCGGGGATAACGCACTGAAATGTCCCTCTGGCCACAGCTTCGACCGGGCCAAAGAGGGCTACTGGCATCTGCTGCCGGTGCAGAACACCCGTACCAAGGCCCCCGGCGACAGCAGGGAAATGGTCGCTGCCCGCCGCGCGTTCCTGAGCGCGGGCTACTACGGCATCTTCGGGCAGGCGCTGGGAGAACTCTGCCTCGAGTACGGTCAGCCAAAAGCCGGAAAGCCGCTCCGCCTGTTGGACGCAGGCTGCGGCGAGGGCTGGTATGACCGGTGCATCGCAAAGCAGTTCGAAGAGGCGGGCCTCCCGCTGGAACTGGCAGGCTTCGACATCGCAAAGCCAGCCGTGCGTCTGGCTGCGAAGGCCCTGCCCTCGGCCCGGTACGCCGTGGCGTCCAGCTTCCATCAGCCGGTGCGCACGGGATGGGCCGATGTCCTGCTCAACTGCTTTTCGCCCTTCGCGCAGGAGGAGTTCCTCCGGGTACTGCGCCCGGGCGGGCGGCTCATCTACGCCGTGCCCGGCCCGGAACACCTCTTTCAGATGAAGGCCGTCCTCTACGAAAAGCCCTACAAAAATCCGGTGCAGGAAGTGGAATATCCGGGCTTTGAGGCCGTCGGGGAGCGGGAAGTGTCCGGCCGCATCACGGTGCCGGCCGGACAGCTGGAAGCCCTTTTCGCCATGACGCCCTACTACTGGAAAACGCCCCGGGACGGTGCAGCCCGCCTCGCGGCGCTGCCGGAGCTGACCACCGACATCTCGTTCCGGTTCCTCGTATTTGAAAAGAAATAAACGAAAAAGGCATCTGTCCGCAGGGGCAGATGCCTTTTTCGCTTTATGAGTACATCAGACAGGAATGGAAGTTGGTTACTTGTCGGCCTTCGGTTCAGATGCTTTTTGGGCCTTGGGCAGCAGGTTTGCACGCTCGAGGGCCGGGCGCAGAGCCAGATAGAGGATGACGACGCAGACGGTGGAGGCCACGCTGTTCACGAAGGTGACGCCGCCGGTGATCTTGGTCAGAGCCTTGGCGATGGTGTACTCCTGGCCGAAGATGTAGACGTTGCGGAAGTAGCCGAGGAACGGGTCGGTGAAAACATTCAGCAGCAGGCCGGAGGCAGCAGCGACGATCACCTTGGCCAGATAGCCGGGGGTGTGCTTGTCCAGCTCACGGAGCTTGAACACCTTGTGAGCGACCGCACCGCAGGTGATGCCGATGATGAACTTCAGGACGAAGGTGGTGACGGCATAGCCCGGGTCACCGGCCAGGATGTCGGCCAGAGCCAGACCGATGGCACCGGCCAGACCGCCGGATACGCCGTCCAGCAGCAGGGCGGTCAGGGCCGTGAAGGTGTTGCCCAGATGGAACGAGGAGCCGCCGTAGAACGGCACCCGGAAAAACAGGTAGGCCACCAGGCTCAGCGCGGCCATGACGCCGGTAAGGGCCAGTTCCTTGGTGGTGAAGGTGCGCTTGTACAGCACACTGCCAAACACGATGGCAACGACAACGACTGCCAGCAGCAGCCACATTGCAGTAGTAGACATGATTGCTTTCCCTCCAAATTTCAACATCGCCGGACTTTTCCGTTTCAAAGCCCCACCGGAGTTTTGATCGCTCACGCGGCCTCTTACCCACCATCCTACTTGACATTTGGGTGTCCGGCGGGTATGCTCCTATTATACGCGGAACTGACCTCATGAAAATACCCAGAATAAAGTTTTTTTATGGGGCCAGTTTGGCATTCTGCAAAAAGAGGAGGACACGATCATGGTCCATTTGACCACCGCACTGGAGCCGGGCTCCGGGGTGCCGCTGTACGAACAGCTGTACCGCAGTCTGGCCGGAGAGATGCGCACCGGGGCCCTGCCCGCCGGCACCCGGATGCCCGGCAAGCGGCGGCTGGCGGCGGAACTGTCTGTCTCGGTAAACACTGTGGACACCGCCTACCAGATGCTGGCTGCCGAGGGCTACCTTGCCGCCCGGGAGCGCAGCGGCTTTTATGTACAGGAATATCTGGCGCTGCCGCAGGTCGGGGCGGATGCACGGGGCCCGTCGCCCGCCCCGGCCGTGCCGGAGCCCGCCGCGCCGGAACCGCCGGTGCGGTACGACCTGTCCACCCGGGGCGTGGACCCGGGGCTGTTCCCCTTCCGTACCTGGGCGCGGCTGCAGAAGGAACTGCTGTACTCCTCCCCGGAGCTGCTGACCAACGGCGACGCCCAGGGTGACCTTGCCCTGCGGCAGGCGCTGGCGGATTATCTGGCCGAATACCGCGGCGTGCAGTGCGGTGCCCATCAGGTGGTGGTGGGTGCCGGTCTGGAATATCTGCTGGGCCTGCTGGCCCCGCTGCTGCACGGCACCGCCGCCGTGGAGACCCCCGGCTACCCCCGCGCTTTGCAGGTGCTGGAAAACACCGGCATGCGCTGTTGCTGCCTGCCCGTGGACGAGGGCGGCCTTTCGCTGGATGCACTGGACCGCTCCGGGGCCGCCGTGTGTTACGTTACCCCCAGTCACCAGTTTCCCACCGGGGTCACCATGCCGGCCGGCCGCCGGGCCGAGCTGCTGCACTGGGCCGCCCGCCGCCCCGGCCAGCGCTACATCATTGAGGACGACTACGACTCCGAGTTCCGCTTTGACACCCGCCCTCTGCCCAGCCTGCAGGGCATGGCCGGAGCCGACGGCCCGGTGGTGTACCTGTCCACCTGCTCCCGCAGCCTTGCGCCTGGCATCCGCATTGCCTACATGGTGCTGCCGGAACATCTGCTGCCCGCCTGGCACGCCAAATACCGGCTGTATTCCGGCACCGTGAGCCGCTTTGAGCAGCAGACGCTGGCCCGCTTCATCACCGGGGGCTACTTCACCCGGCATCTGGCCCGCGAGCGGGTTGCCTACAAGGCCCGCCGCGACGCTCTGACCGCTGCCCTGACCGCTGCCTTTGCCCCCGGCGAACTCACCCTCACCGGCCTGCACACCGGCCTGCACCTGCTGGCACACCTGCGCAATGCCCCGCCGGATGCAGCCCTGCACGCGGCAGCAAGGGCGCAGGGGGTGCGGCTGAGCCTGCTCAGCGACTACGACCTGACCGGCAGCGGCAGCACCGCCCCCGGCACCTTTGTGCTGGGTTACGGCTCGCTGGCGGATGACGCCTGCCCATCGGTGGGCGAAACGTTGAAAAAGCTCTGCACCGCCGCAAGGGACTCCTCGTTGAGGGTGTAACGCCCGGCCTGCTCGTCGCCCGGCAGGACCTGCGTCTCGATCTGCGCTTCGTTGTTGGCCAGAAATTCCAGCGTACGGTCCAGTGTGTCAAGGTCCAGTGCGGTCAGGTCGGTCAGCAGCGAAGCGCTCACCGACCGCAGCGCCTGCGGCAGGGCCCCGGGCAGCAGGTCGAGGTTCTGGCGGAAAAAGGCATCCCACACCGCGCCCCGCGCCGCGGCCCGGTGGGCCTGCGGCACAACGGCGTCCGCGTCCATTCCGGTCAGAAAGCCGTGGGCTTCTGCCGCCGAAAGCCCCTGCACCCGGCTGTCGCGGCCATAGCGGGCCAGCTCCCCGGCGGTCATCGCCCCGGAAAAGCCCACCCGCACCGGCCCGTACCGGGCCGTGATGCGCTCCAGTACGGCCTCCGACAACGCCAGGTATCGGGTATCCTCCGGCAGGGGCAGGCACTCCATCAGTGCCTGTCGGCAGCGGGCCGGCCCCGCCGCCGTGTAACAGTCGGCCAGCGCCGCGTCCTCGTCCGCAAAGGTCACCTGCAGCCCGGCGGGCACCGCCAGCAGATGCACACCGTTCTGGCTGGCGTTCAGGTAGGCCAGCACAAAGCCCGGCTGCTCCCCCGCCGTGCACACCAGCACGGTCAGGCGGTCGCGCTCCCGCGGGAGCTGCACCGCAATGCCCTGCTGGCTCCGGGCCGCCTGCCGCAGCTGGCGGCTGAGCTGCTGCCGACTGAGCAAGACCGTGCCGCCCACCAGCGGCACCAGCACCAGAAGCGCCGCCCCCAGTGCCGCCCAGAAGGGGTTCCACCCCCGGTGCCGGTCGTGCTGTGCATGCATCCTGCTCCCCTGCCTTTCTGCAGGGAGTATGGGCCGCTGTGCCGCAATTATGCAGCATGCGGCCTTTGCTCTTGTGTCCGGCCCGGTTTTGTGTTATGGTAAAAGATAGTTCTCATCCACTGCATCGAAAGGAGATCTCCCGTGGCAAACGCCGTTAAAACCCCATCCCAAAACAATCTGATGACCGAGGGCAGCATCGTGAAGAGCCTGCTGCTGTTCGCCCTGCCGCTGATCTTCGGCAACCTGCTGCAGCAGCTGTACAACACCGCCGACAGCATCATCGTGGGCAACTTTGTCGGTGCCAACGCGCTGGCCGCCGTGGGCTCCAGCGGTTCCCCCATCTATCTGCTCATCGGCTTCAGCCAGGGCCTGGCCGTGGGCGCGGGCGTGGTGGTGTCGCAGTTCCTGGGGGCCAAGGACCACCGGGAAGCCCAGGAGGCCGTGCACACCTCGCTGGCCATCGCCGTGATCATGGGCCTGCTGCTCACTGTGGGCGGCATCGCCTGCGGCCGGGCCCTGCTGGTGGCCATGAATACCCCCGCCGAGGTGCTGGGGGATGCCGTAACCTACATCCGCATCTATTTTGGCGGCGTGCTGTTCAGTGTAGTGTACAACATGACTGCCGGCATCCTGAACGCCGCCGGAAACTCCCGCCGCTCCCTCATCTATCTGGCATGGGCCTCGGTGACCAACATCGTGCTGGATCTGGTGTTCATCGTGATCTTCCGCATGGGCGTGGCGGGGGCCGCCATCGCCACCGATATCAGCCAGCTGGTGTCCTGCGTGCTGAGCCTGCGGTTCCTGATGCGGACCCCGGACGACTGCCAGGTGACCCTGAGCAAGATCCGGCTCCACAAAAAGATGGCGGCCCGGATCATCCGGGTGGGCCTGCCTACCGGCATCCAGAACATGGTCATCTCCTTTTCCAACGTGCTGGTGCAGGCCAGCGTGAACAGCTACGGTGCCGCCGCCATGGCGGGCTTTGCGGCCTACATGAAGATCGACGGCTTCAACATCCTGCCGGTGAGCAGCATCAGCATGGCCGCCACCACCTTTGTGGGCCAGAACTACGGCGCGGGCCGACTGGACCGGGTAAAAAAAGGCACCTGGGTCACCCTGGCCATGGGCCTTGTGTACACGCTGGCCACCGGTGCCTTGCTGCTGCTCGGGCAGGACGCTATCATGCACCTGTTCACCAACGACGAGACCGTGGTGTTCTTCGGCGAAGCCGCCATGCACTGGTTCTGCCCCTTCTATTTCCTGCTCAGCATCCTGCACGGGCTGGCCGGTGCGGTGCGCGGCACCGGTGCCAGCGTACCGCCCATGGTGGTACTGCTGGTGTCGCTGTGCCTGTTCCGGGTGGTGTGGATCCAGTGGGTGCTGCCCCTCTTCTCCGGCATCGAAGGGGTGTTCATCCTCTACCCGGTGTCCTGGGCACTGGGTGCCGGGCTCATGATCCTCTACGCCTGGAAGGGCAAGTGGATGGAATATCACGCATGAAAAAAGCTCCCCTGACCTGTGGTCAGGGGAGCTTTTTGGTCACAGCTTCTCAAACAGCAAAAACCGGAATGCGATGTCGGTAGTCAGCTCCGGCAGGGCGGCCAGACGGGCCGCACCGTCGCGGGGCGTTTTCCAGTAATAGGGGGTCATGGCGAACAGCGCTTCCAGCTGGTCGTGGGGCACCGTGATGGTGCCCTGTACTTCCCGCTCGCCGATGGCCCGGAAGCCCGGGTAGGCAACTTCCTGCACCGAGTTCTTGTAAGGCGTATCGTAGAGCACGGCCTTCATCTGGTAGAGGTGTTCCGCGCCGGGCACCACATAGATCATGCGTCCGCCGGGGCGCAATACCCGCTGGAACTCTTCCTGCGCAAAGGGCGAGAAGCAGTTCAGCAGCAGGTCGGCCCAGCCGGTGCGCACCGGCTGGCTGAAGCTGG
>ERZ857750.3390-NODE-3390-length-13439-cov-4.049313_pt1 | contig 13439 bp, 10 predicted proteins | sample MGYA00519915_ERZ857750 | MGnify/ENA primary metagenome ERZ857750 (study PRJEB31778, sample SAMEA3449358) | human gut metagenome | biome: human gut; feature: human-associated habitat; material: faeces | place: United Kingdom | collected 2010/2012 ... | reverse complement strand
GTGAACTTTGTTCACAAAAAACACCTCGCGGAATGTTACCAGTGAACAGTAACCTGTGCACAACAACGTGCTTTGTAACATGTAGAATCTAAGTTTTGTATCATTAGGCGTTGGGGGAAGAGAATTAAAACAACGTCTCTTCATTCTCCTCAAATAGTTTATCATTAATTTCAAACAACTTAAGCCTATGAAGCAATCCATAATAAATAATGGCATCTCTCTTTAATTTCGGATAAAGCTGTGCCATTCCACAAAGCTTCAGCAGTTCCTGGGTTTCGTCAACCGTCGCTTCAAGCCCATAACACAGGCACAGAAGACGATTCCGCGATGGATTACGGCGGCCTGCGAAAATCTGATGGAGATATATTTCGCTCATACCGGCCTGTTTGGCAAGCGCTGCCTTAGAGATATGCTTCTTTTCGAACAGACGGTTTAATAATTCTGCCACACTCTTATTTTCAAATTGCTCCTGGTTCTGGGACAGAAACTGGCTCAGATCCGGGGAATCCATAAGCTCCTGCTGTAAACCATCTGTATTTTTCTTTTTCATATTCGCGCCTTTACAATAATTTGTCAATAAGTTAAAATAATTTTAACAATACAATCAAATAAAACTATACTATAAAAAATTCTGAAAAACAATATGCAGTCAGCATAGTGGTTGCTGCCCTCTGGCAGTATTCCATAGCTGTGGGAGTGCCATTGGCGAGGAACATCTGATTTTCATAGCGTGCAGGTGATATGTCCATTTGGGGAATGATAGTTGGTGATAAGGAGAAATATGGAAATTTATGACAGTCTTTTAGGCGCAGTTTGTGACGAATATGACAGGGTCACATTGATCAAAAAAAGCGAGCGGGGCGAAGTAACCTTGATACGCCACAGGGCAAGCGGAAACCGCTATATTTTCAGACATTTTTCCGGCAGCAGTGAAGTGTACCGGAAGCTTCTTACGGTATCCTGTCCCAATCTGCCCCAGATCATGGAGGTGGGGGAAAAGGAGGGAAAAACAGCTCTTCTGGAAGAATATGTGCAAGGTGATACGCTGGGGGAGATTTTACAGGGTGGACTTTTGACAGCGGCACAGGCAAAGCAGATCACCCGCCAGCTGTGCATGGCTTTGTGGGTGCTCCATTCCCTGGGAGTTGTACATAGAGATGTAAAGCCAGATAATGTGATCATACGTGGAACCGAAGCGGTTCTTATCGATTTTGATGCTTCCAGAATTTATAAAAATGAAAACAGAGAAGATACACAGATTCTTGGAACCACAGGCTTTGCAGCACCGGAACAGTATGGGCTCTCCCAGTCTGATGGGCGTGCGGATATTTATGCACTGGGAGTTCTGCTGAACATTATGCTGACTGGGGAACATCCCTCCAGGAAACTTGCCAGCGGAAGAATGGGCAGGATCGTCCAGCGTTGTACCATGGTAAATCCGGAGAAAAGATACAAGAATATCCTTCATCTGATGGAGGTTTTGTAAAGCATAAAAAGCTTATGGTCTCTGGAAAAAAGCCTGTAAATTTATAATATAAGATGGATAATTACTTACTAGTACATCGTTTCGTAAATAACTATACCAATCGCGTAGGATGTGGATTCGAGTGTGCAGGTATAAAAACGCAGGCGTAGCGGGCTACGCCGAGGCTTTTATACCTGTGCAATCGGATTCACAGACAAGTGAGTGGTATAGTTATTTCGAAAACGATGTACCAGCTGTAAGGTATGTTAACCATAAATATATCGTAATAGGAGAAAAATATGAGTAAAAAATGTATAAAATGCGGACAGCCTCTTCCGGACAATGCTTCTTTTTGTCCTCATTGTACAGCAGTCCAGAAGGAAAAACAGGAGATAAAAGCACCGAAACGATGGAGAAAGGCGGCTTTTGGAGCAGCTGCTGTGGTAGTGTTTCTGGCAGCTGTTGGAGCAGCTTTTTCCCTGCATCACCGTCCGAAGTCCTATGAGGGAGGGGCGCAGGTGGTTTATAAAGACAAAGGAAAATCTTATAAACTGCTGTTGAATTTTTCCGAAGATGATGGAGTAACAGGACATGCCCAGGGCGAACGTACTGATAGACTGGCGCAGGGAATGGAGAGTGCCCTTCCATGTCAGCTGTATGTTCTGGATCAGGAGACTGGAGAACTGGCGTGGGAAGAATTTACAGAAAAGGTAGTTTCCTGTAAGGTGGATACAAAACCTGGAGAAAATTCCCGGAAGGTAGATTATGTAGAACCGGTTCATAACGAGAGTTTTCCAAATGCAGCATATGTTTCTGATATTATTTATACCTCAGACAGCGGTACTAACGATATCTTGTGGAACCTGACGATGAAAAACGGAGATACGATTTCTCTTAGCACACGGCTTACCATTGAAAAGCAGGCAGCAGTTACCTATTTTTCAGAGGATACGCCTATGGAGACCACAGAGGAACTGAATGCATTGCTGGCTTCCATTGAGGAAGAGGTGTCATCGGAAACTCCGGTTTACCTTCATCTTCCGGCAGTAACTTATGATGGTGATATTGTTTTTGGAAATCATGTGTGGGGAATTTATGGCAGCTCAGACGGAGATGACGTGACTACTTTCACAGGAACCGTCAGCTTGCGCGGATTGAATGGAAATTACGCGGAAATGTCAGGAATCCAGTTTAAAGGGAATTCTGGAATTGGGGTGAACGCGTATTGTCTTACTTTACTTTCCAAATGCAGTTTTAATGGTTGGGATACGGCTGCAATTGCCAATAATGAAGCCTGGGTAAATGCAATGGACTGTACTTTTACCAATAATAAAATTGCACTGAAGTTTAACAGCAGCATGGCTTATGGTACAGCGCCCAACTATCTGAATAATACATTTACCGGAAATGGAACGGCGGTCTGCATTGAGAATCTACCTGGGAATGAAGTCCTTGATTTCGCGGGAAGTACTTTCTCAGAAAATGATGTGGACATTGATAATAAAGCAGAGCATTCGGTGGATACGGCGAAGGCGAATTTTGAGACTGCTTCGGAGTAATGCTCTGTGAGAGCTTTTTTATATAGCGTTCAAGTAATATTTTTATAAGATTTTTAGGGTTACAGATCAATCATTTTGCGGTCTGTAACTCTTTTTATATTACGGCACAATGGCAGATGCCGCCGGGACTCCCTGCTGCAGTAGCAGAATCCTGCAAAGTATGATTTCTGTGCATCGCGAAGCGTGTTGCTGTGAAGGTCGTGAACAGTAATAATTTCTTCTTGTACTATGCTTTCAGGTAATTGCTTTCCTTCCTCCTATTATTATATGATAACTTATCAGTCTCAAATAAAATTACAAAAAATGGGGGTCAAAGGATGAAGAAAAGAACATTAGCGCTGGCGTTGGCATTGGGGTGCGTATTTATGTCTCCAACGCTTTCCTATGGGGAAGAGAATGCAGAGGCAGAAGCTGTTTCAGAGACAGAAGAGGATTCCGGTATGGGGGATTTGTATGGAGTATGGATAATTGACCAGTCGGTTGATGAATTTGGAGACAAAACTGAGGGAGATGCTCCGGTGTTAAAAACACCAATAACAGGAGATTTCAGTAATACCGCAACTGCAAGTTCTACACTTAGCGGTGCTCTTTTTATTCAGAAAGTTTCCCAGAAGTATGTTGCAGCCTTTCGGCTTTTGGAGTATGGAAACACCCCAGCTACCTATTTGTCTTCTGAAGAGGATGAACTTATCTTAAAAACAAAAGTCGGGGATGAAGTAAAAGAGTTTAATTTGTTCGGTACAGCTCCTAATGGAGATTTATATTTGGGAGCGTTGAATGACGAAGATGGAAACTGGTTCGTAGATACATTATGTGGCGGAAACGATATTAAATGTGTGATCTATATTGGAAGCTCTAAATACAATTTTACCATTAGCAGCAATGGATTTTCCGATGCCTGCACAGCAGCTGGTTTTGGCAGTCTGGTGACGAAAAGTAAATTGTCTGCTTCTGCAGCCACACTTTATGAATATATGAAAGCGAATGAAGAAGAGATTCAGGACAATTATTATCAGCATGAATATTATAAAGATGCTGACCGTGTGATCGATATTGCTGCAACAGAAGATAATGATATTCCATATATTATGGTATACGAAACTGTTTATTACGATCAGGATGACAAAACACAGCAGTCCATTATCTTTTTGCACGAATCGGCATCAAGTGTACAGCTGTATAGTAATATTGGCTCAGACGAAATGGACGGCAGCGTGAAAGCTTCTTTTGAACCGGCAACCTTTAAGGAAAACACCACCCTGACTCAGTACTATGACCTGGAAGGAAATCCGAAGGATGCTTCCGATGCAGTGGTTGAGTATTGGAATACCCATAATGCAGCGCTGTTGGATGCATTGGCAGATTATCTGTCTACTACGGATTGCGGGCTGACATTGGAAGATTTTGGATTTGCAGAATAAAATTTCCAGAGGATAGACTGAGAAAATGTTTAAGACAAGTTGTGCTGGGAGGGACTATGGTTCGCACAATATAACAAAGAAACGCAAGGAGGAAAACAAGATGAAGAAAAAGGTTTTATTGGCAAGTTTATTATGTTCAGTAAGTTTTTGCTTTTCACCGGTAAATGTTTTTGCAGAGGATGATTCTATTTCTCAGATTGAAAATGGGGATGGAGTTGCCACATTTGGTGACTGGTATGAGAATGAATATGTAGATGACTTTGGCGATTCTACAGGAAAGATATTTTGTGCATCAATTTGTCAGGGAACGTTTGAGAATACTGCTACTTCGGAGGAGGATCTGGCTGTCGTCGTATTTTATGAACCTCGAAAGGAATCATTGACATTCAGATTACTTGAATATGAGAACAAAAAAGCAACCTATTTGGACAGTGATGAAATCGCATTTAAATACAAAATTGATAAAAAAACAGGCGAATGTACACCAAAAAGTTCAGCTCCAAATGGTGATCTGGAGCTTACGGGAGAAGATTCAAAAGCTCTTATTGATGCGTTAATGAAGGGCTCAGATGTTAAAATAGTTATCTACATCGGCAGCTCTAAATATAATTTTTCTATAAATGGAAATGGTTTTAGTGATGCGCATGATGATGCAGAGAAGAAGATAGAAGAAATCGGAATTGCAGGTGTTTACTATAGTACAAAAGAGGATGGAAGTGACTATTTTGAGATAACACCAGAAACAGATACACAAGGAACAATTTTGTATTATGATGAGGGAATAAGTGATACGGAAGAAGATACTATTACAGTAAATTATACGTATGATACGGAAACGCATCTGCTGACTTTTGACAGCTCTGAAATAACTGACTGGAATGGAATAGAAGAATTGCTGCTGGTTGATGATTATTGTGTCAAAATAAAGGACAATGTGTATGAAGGAACTGTTCCTGATGGAAATGCGTTCGATTTAGAATTAAACTGGAGTTCGAGAAAACCAGATAATCAGGCTTCTGGAGTTTTAACTTTTCATAAAGATCTTACGTGGGAATATACCAGCATCGCTTATGATGGTTCAGAAGGAATGAATCAACACGGGGCTTACTTAAGAAATGGAAGTGAATTATATATGATTACTGTTGATAAAGTTTGTTACACTTCTTTTATATATGAAGGAAAATATTATGACGGACTTTTTGAGTGGTCACATCCGGTGATTTACAAGCGGTAAAGAACTTGCAATTTTAATTTTTACGAATATGTTGTCATTGGCGACATCACCATATATGAAAATCAGTTACTTTGCAACTGTCGAATGTATTTGCAATCTGAGGTGCCTTCCAGGACTCTCATAGTAATAGCTAAAAATACGCAAAAAAAGGGGCTGTCCTGAAAACGTAGTTCAGCGATAACCTATAAACAAGCATTCTAAATAAGCTCGCCTTTTGGCGGGCTTATTTCCTTCTCTTAATTATACAGTTAAAGAGATTCATTTCGGCTGAATCATTACATTTACCCCTAACTTTTCTAATGTACGAATATTCCTATTGATTATCTTTTCTTGATTGATAACGGAGTAGTAGTCCGCTCCAAGGTCATGATAAGGAACTTTCTCTTTTAGTATATGATAAATCGCGATTAACATGGTATGGGCTACTGCAATTAAAGCTCTTTTCCCACCTCTGCGCGCGGCAATTCTTTGATAACGGGAGTAGAGATAACTTTGCTTGTTTCGTATTCCAGCACGAGCACATTCCACCAACGTTGCTTTCAAATATTTATTTCCTTTCCGTATTCGTGTACTCATCTTTTTTCCGGCGCTTTCCTTACACTCAGGCACAAGCCCCGCCCATGAGCTGAAACGGGATTCATTTTGAAAGTGCTCCATTTCCACACCAGTTTCCGCTAAAATTCGTTCTGCACTTTTTCTTCCAATCCCAGGCATATCATCCAAAGCTTCGATTGCCCAATTTATGGATTCTGTTTTTTTTTAATATCTGCATCTAAATCCATAATTAAAGCGGTTAGGCTTTCAATATGCCCAAGTTGATGTTTCAACATTTTTTGCTGATGTTCTGATATCCGTCCTTGTAGGGATTTCTGCATTTCTGGAATTTTATCTCTGGCTCTTCCTTCGGCAAGTTCACTTAAAACAACCGGATCTGTTTCTCCAGATACAATTGCCTTTAAAATTGTCATACCGCTTTTTCCGCTGATATCGGTAATTACACTGCTCAATTTAACATTGCAGCCTTCTAACACAGCCTGGATTCGATTTAATTCACGAGCACGTTCTTCAATTACCTCCTGGCGGTAACGGGTTATTTCTCGCAGTTCTCTTTGATCCCTATTTGGTATGTAACTTGCTTTTACTAATCCATGGCGTACCAGATCGGCAATCCACTCTGCATCTTTTACATCCGTCTTACGTCCGGGAACTCCTTTGATATGCTGCGCATTCACAACCATGATCGGTATCTGTTCTTCTTCAAATATATTATATACAGGTTTCCAATAAGAGCCCGTACTTTCCATGGCAGCCATCTCACAATCTGTTTCTTTCAGCCACGAAACTAATTGGAGAATATCTTCCGTTATTGTTGAAAACTGACGGATTTCTTTTTTTCTGACACTCGTAAAAATACAGGCTACCATCATATTTTTATGAATGTCAATCCCACAACACCGCTTATACAATACTTCCATAAAGCAAACCTCCTTCGCATAAGCCGATGCAGCTCCTTGCTTAATTGTTGGCTGTCCTGCGTCCTCATCAAAACCCGATGGAAACAAAAAGTGGTACACCTAAGGAGCTGAAAATCAGTCTGTCGGACGGGCTTGTAAGCACCAATCCCCTTCCGATCTTATTCGGCACCTTAAGTATACCACTACATAACGTATAGCTAGTATCCAGTTTTCATTTATTGTGGTGAGATTTTCTCATGATTGTCTGTCGGGAAATAGACAGTTCTAAGAGAGGGAGGGTGTGACTCATATAAACACAATTAACAAAATGAAATCAAAAATGTAGTGGGATTTGAGGAATCAAAACGACTTCCAGATGGATCGTTCTTGATTCCTTTTTCTTTACAAATCGGTTACGTTCGCAGTACTGAAATTAGTGTATAATTGTAATAGTAAAAATCACGCACAATAAAGAAATAATCGGGTTTGTGTAAAATGAAAGGAACATTATTATGAAAGCAAGAATACTGGTGATAGAAGATGAAATGGCAATCAATGATCTGCTTTGTATGAATCTGGAAGCTGCTGGCTATGAAACAGTAGGTTATCTGGATGGAAATGATGCAAGTGAAGGCGTCGTACAGGACCATGAATTTCAGTGCGCACTTGTGGATATTATGCTTCCGGGAAAGGATGGTTATACCCTTTTACCGGAATTAAAAAAGTTTGGTATTCCGGTTATATTTCTTACGGCAAAGGCTGATGTTACAAGTAAAGTAAAAGGGTTAAAAGACGGAGCCGAGGACTATATAGTAAAGCCTTTTGAAATGCTGGAGGTAATGGTGCGTTTGGAAAAAGTGTTAGATCGTTATGGAACGGCACCGAAACAGATTCAGATAGACGATGTCATAATTGATACCGTAAGTCACATAGTTACGAAAAATGGAGAAGAAATATATTTAAAACCTATGGAATATAACTGCCTTATGGTGTTCGTAAAAAACCCAAATAAAGCACTTACCAGAAGCCAGATCTTGCAGGAACTGTGGAAGGAGGAATTCTGCGGAGAAACAAGAACTGTGGATGCACACGTTGGACGCATCAGAAAAAAACTAAGCTGGCAGGATAAAATCAAAACCATTCCTAGAATTGGTTATCGACTTGAGGTGGATTTATGAAGCTATTTACAAAAATTTTTTTACAGGTAATCTGCGTGGTGCTTCTGCTGTCATCTGGAATTTTTTTCTATACAACTTACAGGTGGAAAAATCAGAGCATACAGAATATCAACAGTTATGAAAATAGCAGGTTTCAAACAAATATTTCTAAGTTTGAAAACATGTTAATGCGGATTAAAAGCAAAACACAGGACTCTGATGATAAAATCTGGGAAAAAATGATTATTTATGCTTTTCGTCAGGTATTCCACGACAGCGCCGTTTTATATCAGGATGGAAAAGAACAATATAATGGGACAAAATATGAGTTTGATCTGCAAAATATCAGAAACCTAACAAAAAACAAACATGATGGATTCGAAAATGACATCTATTGTGATAAACCACTGATCAGCAAAACAAATGGCAACGTATTTTTGCTCTTTTATTCTTCCAGCTACAGTTCTACAGACATGAACTATCAGATTGTCACCTACAAAGATATTACCAGTGTACAAAAACAGAGTCAGACACTGTTTTATCAGGCAGGAGGGTTTACCCTGTTTCTGGTTCTGTTTGTTGGCTTTTTCCTGTTTTTGACTTTGCGGAAAATTATGGAACCGCTCACAAGGCTAAAAGAAGCGGCTGTTTCTGTGGCAAATGGAAATTATGAGATAAAAGTGCCATCAGAGGGAAAGACGGAACTGGCACAGGTTGGGAAAAGCTTTAATCTTATGACAGGTAAAGTAAGGGAGCAGATTGAAAAGCTTTCTTCCGTAAACCAGGCACAGAGACAGCTGCTTGGAAGTTTGGCCCATGAATTAAAGACACCGATGACTGCAATCATAGGATATGCAGATACACTTCTAACGGTACGCCTATCTCCCAAGAGGCAGGAGATAGCGCTTGATTATATTAGAAATGAATGCCGAAGGCTTTCCAGGCTTTCAGTGAAAATGCTGGAACTTACCGGATTATATGAAACAGGTGAAGCAGAATTTGTTCCAGTGGAAGTTCAGATGAATCAATTTCTGGAAGATGTAAAAAAACTTGTTACTTACAGGCTTCAGGAGAAAAAAATTTGTCTTGAAATACATTGTAATCCAGAGGAGCTTAGAAAAACATTTGATCCGGACCTTATGATGAGTGCAGTGACAAATTTTATTGATAATGCAGTCAAGGCTTCCGATGAGAATTCAAAAATCGTACTGGAGGCAACCCAAAATCATTTATCTGTTCAGGATTATGGGAAGGGAATTCCAAAGGAGGATCTGAAAAGAGTAACAGAAGCTTTTTATATGGTCGATAAATCACGTTCCAGAGTAAAGGGAAGTGTTGGGCTTGGTCTTGCGCTATGCCAGAAAATTGCAGATATACATGGATTCCAGCTGGAAATTACAAGTCATCTGGGAAAAGGAACGATCATATCTGTTTTATGGTAAATAATTTGAATTTACAGAACAGTTACAACTTGCGGAAGATTTGGTGTAATGAAAGATGCTATACTTGTGGACATAAACAGGAAGGAGAATTTATTCAACATGAGAAAAAACATAAATAAAATTGTAGGATTAACACTTTGTATAGGAATGCTCACTGGATGTGCCCATACCCCGGAATCTTCCCTTGTAAAACCAAAAGGAAGCAAGGCAGAAGATGCTTATACAGAAGCTGAAGGCGTAGATATGGTGAAGGAGGACTCTTCTGAAAATACAAAGGATAAGAACACAGCGGTAAGAACAACTATTCGAGACCTGCTCAATGCTCCGGAAACTTATAAAAGTCAGACTACAGATGACAGTGCAAAACTTGTAGTGAACACGGATGCCACCGTAGAAATACCGGATGTAGAAAAGATATCCGCAATTTCTGTCACGCCTGCAGAAGTTACACAGGATCTTCTTGACCGTATTACAGATGCCTTTTTCTCAGAGGCAAAGCTGTATACATCGGATAGCTATTATACCCAGACAAAGGATGAAATCAAAAAAACGTTGGATGAACTAAAAGAAGATGTAGCAAACGGAAATCTGGATCCCTATAATTGGGGTACGGATGAAGATGGTAACCTTTACTATAATATTTATGATGATATTGAATACTGGGAAGAGCAGTATCAATCAGCCCCGGAGACGAAGACCCTGGCAGAAGGAAGACCTGTTGCAGGCTCCCAGGAGACAGAAAATGGTACTGCGGAAAATGAATTCTCCGGTGTTGCACAGATGCCGGATGGATCAGAATATTTTTACATGACATCTTCCTACGGATCCGATACCTTATCTGTCAAAATCAGAAAATTGGCAAAATCTGGCGGGGAAAAGCTGCCTGTGGACACGACCTGGTCTGATTATACTTCTTCCAGTGAAGGGGAAAAACCTACTGAGGAGTCCATTGGGATTTCATTAGATGAAGCAAAAAAAATGGTACAGGAAAAAGTAGATAAAATGGGGATTACAGATCTGCAGTTTTCAGACTGGAGTTATGCATTGTGCAATAATCTTGAAAAGGATAATAGTTTAAGTAATCTTGGAAGCGGATATGCGATTTATTACACACGTACTATAAACGGTGTTCCGATTACTCAGACAATGGCAGATGGCGGTGCTTTGGAAGATATGGACAGCACTATGGAAACCTGGTCTTATGAAAGTCTTTATTTCTTTGTCGATAAAGATGGAATTGAAAGCATGTCTTATTCAAACCCTTATACCATAGGAGAGACAAAAACAGAAAATTTAAACCTTCTTCCATTTTCTGAGATTATGAAAACATATGAAAAAATGATGGTAGTGACCAATGCAGATAATATGGAATATGAAAAATCAAGAGTTTATGATGTTGACCGGATTGTTCTGGGCTATGCAAGAATTTATGAACCATCCACAGATCCGCATACAGGTCTTCTGGTTCCCGTTTGGGATTTCTTTGGAAGCAGAAAAGTGGAAGGTGACTATGATGGGAATAGTTACTCGGACATCACAGACTATCCAAGCTGGAGCTTCCTTACCATTAACGCCGTGGATGGCAGTATTATAGACAGGGATCTGGGCTACTGATATGAAGCAGGTACTTGGAATTGTACATTACAATTTCTTTGGCTATTTTCGAAATCCAAAAGTCATTTTTACCTTCCTTCTGGAATTTGTACTTAGCTTTCTTCTCACTGGAAGAATCATGGTTGTTATGGAAAACTATGATACACCGGTACAGGCCGTAGAGCCGTTTCTTTGGACCTTTGGGGATGGAACAGCAGTACTGCTCAGTTCTCTTCTGTTGCTTCTGCTGTTCTCAGACCTGCCAAAGATGACACCAGTTACTCCATATCAGTTAATTCGAACAACAAAGAAAAAATGGCTTTTGGGACAGTTTATTTATATTATTCTTGTGACTGCTCTTTATACAGTATTGATGCTGCTATTTACATCTGTACTGTGTATGAAGGACAGTTATCCGGGCAACCTGTGGAGCGAGACTGCTGCCATGCTCGGATATTCTGAACTGGGGAAAAACTTGCAGGTCCCCTCTACAGTAAGAGTCATGGAGAGTATCTCTCCGTATGGCTGTATGCTGCAGGTTTTTCTCCTGTTATTCTGCTATTCCCTGACACTTGGTTTTGTGATCCTTGTTGGAAATCTTTATAAAGGAAAAACAAAAGGCATGGTGTTTGGACTACTTTATAGTGTATTTGGATTTTTACTGGAACCCAGTGTGGTAGCCGCAATTTTGCATAAGGAAAAATATGAAATGTATCAGGTGAATGTACTGATCTGCTGGATCAGTCCTTTGAACCAGGCTGTATATGGAAAACATAACTTTGGCTATGATCCATTACTTCCGACCATCTGGCAGTCCTGTATGTTCTTCGCAGGTATTTTATTTGTTCTTATGGTTCTGGCACTTCGCAGGATGAAAAAATATCCCTTTGAATTTCTGGGAGAAAAAACATAATCAGAAAGGGAAATATCTATGCGGGTAGAAACAAAACGTATGCTTCTTGGCAGGAGTTTCCTGGCGGCATGGCTGATTGCCTGCTTTTCTATCGCAGCAGGTCAGACTTATCCAAGTTTGAAAAAAGCATTAACATGTGGAACTTTTATCAGCCTGCTGGATGGTTCATTGAAAAGTCAGATGGTATCTTTTGCCATCCCTGTAGCTGCGGTACTGCCGTGGAGTGATTCTTTTTTACAGGAGTATAAAAGTGGATTTTTAAAAGCTGCATTTCCCAGGACAAACCGCAGGCTATATGTGGAAGGAAAAGTCTTTTCTGTTATGACATCTGGATTTTTAGTCTGGATATTTGCTATAAGCACCATACTTCTTGTTAATTTTGTTATATTTTATCCTATGGAAATAAAAGGCAGCTTTCCAAAGGAACAGTTTCTGGAGCTGCTTATGAAAGCTCTTAGGATGGGACTGATCGGAAGTATTCTAAGCACTTTTGGTGGAATCTGTGGTACCTTATGGAATTCAGCTTATATGGCATATGGGATTCCTTTTGTCAGCTATTATTTTGGAATTATACTTCATGAACGCTATTTCAAAGACCAGATCTGGTTTTACCCAGTGGAATGGATTCTGGCAGATGGAAACTGGGGAACGGATAAAGCGGGATTGTGGTTATTTCTGCTATTATTTTTATTGGTGTTAATGGGAATTTTTGGAGGTGTTTTAAATGGAAAAGTGGAAGAAATCTGAATTTCAAAATACCTGTGTGAAAATAGAACACGTAACCAAAAGGTTCGGGGAAGATCTGGTATTAAAAGAAGTAAATCTTACCTTAAAGGTGGGACAGGTTTACGGCGTTGTAGGAAATAATGGCTCTGGCAAAACAGTACTTATGAAATGTATCTGCGGATTCCTTCCTGTTACCACAGGCACCATCCGTGTTTTCGGAAAAGAAATTGGTCGTGATGTAGATTTTCCAGAAAGCCTTGGTGTCATCATTGAGACGCCTGGCTTTCTTACCCAGTATACCGGTGTAAAGAACCTGGAAATACTGGCAGATATGAAAAGAATGATTTCAAAGGCAGATATCCGCCTGATCCTAAAAAAAGTAGGACTGGATCCGGATATGAAAAAGCCGGTTGGAAAGTACTCTCTTGGAATGCGGCAACGCCTTGGGATTGCACAGGCTATTATGGAAGATCCT
>ERZ857750.3382-NODE-3382-length-13457-cov-9.148635_pt1 | contig 13457 bp, 13 predicted proteins | sample MGYA00519915_ERZ857750 | MGnify/ENA primary metagenome ERZ857750 (study PRJEB31778, sample SAMEA3449358) | human gut metagenome | biome: human gut; feature: human-associated habitat; material: faeces | place: United Kingdom | collected 2010/2012 ... | reverse complement strand
CCATGGGCATCAAGACCATCATGCAGGCCCGCAAGGTGCTGGTGGTCGCCAACGGTCTGGCAAAGGCCAAGGCCGTCAAGGCTGTCGTTTCCGGCCCCGTCACCCCCGAATGCCCGGGCTCCATCCTGCAGATGCACCCCGACTGCATCCTCGTGGCCGATGAAGAGGCCCTGAGCCTGCTGTAAGGCCCGGAGGAACGCATGGACGAAAACGAAAAGAAAGAGCCGGAGACGGCACAGGAACCGCCCAAACCCGAGAACTACAGCCGCTACATGGGGACCCTGAACCGCATCTACCGCCGGAACAATAACCCGCAGCGCAAGAAGCTTGGCGACGGCATCGGTTCGCTGAAAAAAGGGCAGCAGCCTGCCGCCCCTGCGCCGGAGCCGGGCAAAAAAGACCGCAGCTTCCTTGCTGTGGCGGGCGGTGCCATCGTCCTGATGGCGATCCTGTATTTTATCAAGCTCTTATAAATAAAAAGGGCCGCTGTGCAGCTGCACGGCGGTCCTTTTGTATTGCTATAAGACTCAGACGTTCTCGGTCAGGAACTTCTCGACAGCCTCAATGGCAGCTGCCTCGTCTTCGCCCTCGGCAGTGACGGTGATGGTCTCGCCCTGACGGATGCCCATGCCCATCACGGCCATCAGCTTGCGCATATCGCAGGTCTTGCCGTTCTTTTCGAGGGTGATGGTGCTGGTATACTGCTTGGCCAGCTTGACCAGCAGGCCGGCAGGGCGTGCGTGGACGCCAAGTGCATCTTTGATGGTATACTGGAACTGTTTCATGGCTCATAGTCTCCTTGTTGGATAAAAGGGGGATTCGGGTCGTTCAAAAAATCAGACAGCGCTCTCGTAGTCCAGCATGAACTGCACGATGCCGTCCATGGCCAGCTCGCGCGGGTCGAGCTTCAGCTTGCCCTCGCGGATCTTCGCGTAGCTGATGGGCATATACTGGTGGAGCATATTCATCGGGATGGGGTACTCGCGGAGATTGTCGAACAGCTTGTTCATGGCGGCCACCACCTCGGGCTGGCCGATGTAGTAGCGGGCGCGGTCGGAGTAGCTGTACTTGCGGCACTGTGCCAGATGCTTCTCGTCGCCGTGATAGTGCTTCTCCCAGTTTGCGGGGGAGGCCAGCATAACGGCGTCCAGCGTCTCGATGAAGTTGGCGCGCTTTTCCTCGGGGACAAGCTCCTTCTCCATCATGCTCAGGGAGAACAGGGCCTCACGCAGGCCGTAGGTCAGGGCCGGGCCGACCTTGAGGATGGCGATGCCGTCGGTGACCATGTTGTACAGGTCGGTGGCGGTCTGGTAGTCGGTGGAGTGGCCCTCGAAGCAGATGTCCGGGAACTCCTTCAGGGCTGCGCAGAGGTCCACAGCGGCGGCAGGGTCATAGTCGAACACCTGCTCGTCGCCGAACTCGACGCCGGGCTGGACGACCACAGCGATGACATCCTTCATGCCGTCGCCCACGCCCTCTTCGGTCCAGACGCGCTGGTAGGTGGAAACGGTGTCGCGGAAAGCATCGGGGCTGGTGACAGCCAGCGTGTCCTCAGCCTCGGTAGCACCGCCGGGGATGGGTACTTCGCTGCCGATGACGAAGACGGGACGCATTGCATCGGGCTTCTCGGCCTTCAGCTCTTCGTAGCCCTTCATAGCTGCCTTGTACAGCTGCGCGCCGCGGCGTGCGATGACCTCGGTCTTGAGCAGGCCGGGAGCGTCGTCAGCCACCTTCATGCTGGTGTCGAGGTGGATCTTGGTAAAGCCTGCGCGGGCATACTGGTAGACCAGCTCGACCGAGTTCTTCATGGCCTCGGCCTCGGGCAGCTTCTGCCAGGTCAGGGGGCCGAGGTGGTCGCCTGCCAGGATCATCATGTTCTCGGGCAGGTCGATGTCTTTGGCCATTTTCAGGACCATCTGGTAGAAGTCGGCGGGCTTCATGCCGGTGTAGCCGCCAAACTGGTTGACCTGGTTGGCGGTGGCTTCGATCAGGACGGGGATGCTGCGCTCCTTGGCGCGGCGCAGCGCGATCTCAATGACCAGCTCGTTGGCGCTGCAATAAGAGGGGAATGCCGCAGCGGATGCCCTGGCGGCGCTTGTCCATCATTTCCTGAAGCGGGTGTTTCATGTTTGCTTGGGTGTATGCATTGAATTAAAGCTTGGGCTGGCCCATGCAGTAGGTCTGCAGGACGTCGTAGTTATCCTCCAGCACCACGAGGTCGGCGTCCTTGCCCACCTGGATGGAACCCTTGCGGTCGTCCAGATGCAGGCACTTGGCCGGGTTGATGGTGCAGGAGTTCAGAGCGTAGTTGAAGGGGACCAGAGCCTCTTCCACGAGGATGCGCAGGCCCTTGTTGATGTTCAGGGTGGAGCCTGCCAGACCGCCGGTGGCCGTCAGATGGGCGCTGCCGTCAGGGTAGATGATGATCTCGTTGCCGCCGAACAGGTACTTGCTGCCCACGGGCGTACCCTTGGCCATCAGGGCGTCGGAGATCATGATGGCGTAGTCGGGACCCTTGCTCATGAAGTAGTTGTTCAGGGCGGCGGGGGTGGAGTGGCAGCCGTCACAGATGATCTCGCCGTACATGGTGCGGATGCGGTAAGCTGCGCCCACCAGACCGTTTGCACGGTGGTTGAAGGGCGACATACCGTTATAAACGTGGGTCATGGAGCGCGCACCGTTGGCGTAGGCCATGACAGCCTGCTCGTAGGTCGCGCCGCTGTGGCCGATGCTGACCACTACGCCGTGGGCCGTCAGATAGCGGGTGAGGGCGAAGTCCTCATCGTGCTCGGTGGCCAGCGTGACATAGCGGATGTGGCCGCGGGCCGCTTTCTGGTAGTGCTCGAACTGCTCGATGGTGGGTTTGACGATGTACTGGTCAGGCTGTGCGCCCTTGTACTTCATGTCGAGATAGGGGCCTTCGAAGTGGATGCCCAGGATCTCTGCGCCGTCGTAGCCGCTCTCCATGACATTGGCCACGTTGGTGACAGCGTTGGTCAGCACCTCTACGCTCTGGGTGATGGTGGTGGCGAGGAAGCTGGTGACGCCCTCCGAGACGATGTGCTCGGCCCAGTAGCGCAGGCCGTCCTCGTTTGCATCGTTGGTGTCGAACTCGTAGGCGCCATGGCAGTGGATGTCCATAAAGCCGGGGACGATGCGCTTGTCACCGTAATCGTCGTCCACATCCTTGGTGCCATAGGGCAGGATGGCGGTGATCCTGCCGTCATTCACCTCAATGGCAGCAGGGACGAACTGGTCTGCCAGCCAGACCTTTTTGCTTTGTATTACCATTTTTAGATGCCCTCCTTCTGGGGTTGATAGCTTGATTTCATTATACCACACGGCTTCGGAAAAATATTTATAATTTTCAATCGATTTGTTATTCGTTTCGGCAAAAAGACATAAAAATGATGGAGAAAACGGCCTGACAGGCCGCTGCGCGGAGGCTGGTTTGTCTTTTTCAATCAAAAAGTTATGGCTTTCAGTTACCCCCTTGTTTTCTGCGGTTTGGTTGTGATATAACAAACAAAAGAGAGCGGAACAGCTCTGCTATGGAATTATCAGAAAAAAGTTTTACCGTGTCCATTAGGAGGTAGATTTAGGATGAGCATTTTTAATCTGACCGATGAGAAGATGAAGGAGACGTCTTCCACCTTTACGGCCCATGAGATCTATCAGCAGCCTGCCACCTGGCGCAAGACCTGCGCACAGCTCGCTGCCTGCAAGGATGAGCTTCAGGCTTTTATCGATCAGGTCGTCAAGCAGGATGATTTCGACATCGTCCTCACCGGTGCCGGCACCAGCGAGTTCGTCGGCAACTCCCTGTTCCAGGCCCTGAACCCCAAGTACGACTTCAAGGTCAAGTCCTACGCTTCTACCGACCTCGTGCCTTCCCCCGAGAACTTCCTCTCCCGCACCAAGCCCACCCTGCTGGTGAACTTTGGCCGCTCGGGCAACTCCCCCGAGTCTCTGGGCAACGTGGAGGCCGCTGAGGTCGTCTGCCAGAACCTGTATCACCTGTTCGTGACCTGCAACCACGAGGGTACTCTGTCCAAGCTGGCAAACACCCGTCACAACTGCTTCGCCATCAACCTGACCCCCGAGACCAACGACCAGTCCTTCGCCATGACTTCCAGCTACAGCAATATGTATCTGGCTACCTATCTGGCCTTCAACCTCGACAAGCTGGACGAGATCACCGCTGAGGTGGAGAAGCTGGCCGTCGCCGGTCAGCACTTCCTCGATGACCAGTTCGGTCTGGCACAGAAGATCGTGGACGAGTTCGATTACAACCGCATCGTCTATCTGGGCAACATCGGCCTGAAGGGCGTGGCACAGGAGTCCGCCCTGAAGACCCTCGAGCTGACCGCAGGCAAGGTCGCCACCATGTACGACTCCGAGCTGGGCTTCCGCCACGGCCCCAAGTCCATCATCAACGACAACACCCTGACCGTCGCTTACCTGAGCGATGACGAGTACCGCCGCCGCTACGAGCTGGATCTGGTCAAGGAGATGGCACACCAGCGCAAGGGCAACAAGATCGCCGTCGTCTACAACCACGACTGCGAGGGCATCGAGGAGCTGGCCGACTATCCCGTCCAGATCAAGGTCGGTGCCGATATGGAGAACGTCCTGCTGGGTCTGGACTTCATCCTGTTCGCACAGACCATCGCTCTGATGAAGTCCCTGTCTCTGGGCATCACCCCGGACAACCCCTGCCCCACCGGCGAGGTGAACCGCGTGGTCAAGGGCGTCACTCTGTACCCCTACACGCTGAAATAATCAAAACAACGTCATAAATTCAGGAGGGCAACGAGTATGATCGGTTTGGTAGTTACCGGCCACGGCCATTTTGCAGACGGTATCCACACCTCTGCGCAGATGATCGCGGGCGAAAATGATTATGTCCGCTACATCAACTTTGAAGAGGGGATGACTCCCGAGCAGCTGGCCGAGAAGTTCAACGCCGCTTTTGACGAGTTCAAGAGCTGCGACGGCGTCGTGGTGCTGTCCGACCTGCCCGGCGGCTCTCCCTTCAAGACTGCTGTGGAGTGCAAGTATGCACGTCCGGAGCAGAAAATCGAAGTCATCGCAGGCACCAACCTGCCCATGATCGTTACCGCCGTGACCATGCTGGACATGGAGGATGACCCCCGCAGAAGCATCACAGCATTCTGCGGGGGTCTTGCCGTATGCACACAGCAAAAAAGCGGGAGCAGACGTCCCGAAGGGCGTCTGCTCCCGCGTGGTTCAGTCCGGATCAGGCCTTGCCGTTGCTGCCGCAGACCAGGATCTTGCTCTTGACGTATTCCTTGACGTACTCGCGGCCGACGGCGCTGTACTTCTTGGGGTCGAAGACCTCGGGGTCCTTGGCGAGGTATTCCTTCAGGCCCTTGCTGAAGGCAATACGCAGGTCGGTGGCGTAGTTGACCTTGCACATACCGCGTGCGACGCACTCGCGGACAGCGTCATCCGGCACGCCGGAGGTGCCATGGAGCACCAGAGGCACAGACACGACCTTGCGGATTTCGCTCAGACGCTCGATGTCCAGCTTGGGCGTTCCCTTGTAGACGCCGTGTGCGGTGCCGATGGCGACAGCCAGAGAATCGACGCCGGTGCGCTCTGCAAACTCAGCAGCCTCGGAAGGGACGGTGTAGCCGTTGCCGCTGCCGCCGTCGAGGTCGTCTTCCTTGCCGCCGACCTTGCCCAGCTCAGCCTCCACCGGGATACCGGCGGCGTGGCAGGCGCGGACAACGGACTTGGTGATCTCGATGTTCTCCTCAAACACATGGTGAGAGCCGTCGATCATGACGGAGGTGTAGCCGGCACGGAATGCCTGCATGGCCAGCTCATAGCTGCTGCCGTGGTCGAGGTGCATCACGACGGGGACGCTTGCCTCAGAAGCGGCTGCGGCCACCATGGCGTGGAACATGGCCGGAGAAGCGTACTTCAAAGTACCCGGGGTGGTCTGGACGATGACGGGAGCGCGCAGCTCCTCAGCAGCGGCGATGATGGCCTGCACCATCTCCATGTTCTCGGCATTGAACGCGCCGATGGCGTAATGGTTCTTCTGTGCGTCGAGCATCAAATCTTTGGTCGTAACTAAGGACATAGTAAAACCTCCAAAAACTTTACCTTCTTCAAAAAGCGTTAAGAGTTTAACGATTCATCTTTATTATAGATAGTCTTGGCTAATTTGGCAAGAGCAAAAAACGCCAAAGAGTTTGTCATTTGCGGTTGAAAGCTCAGAAGCCCAGCTGCGCATCCTCCCGGGCGGCTTCCAGAACGGTGACCACCTGCCGGGTCTTTTTCAGTGCGGCGTAGCAGGCATCATAGTCCTTGAGGGCCAGAATCATGGCGATCTCCGCCACCTCGTAGAACCACGGCGACTCGCTGTACTCGCTGCAAATATCTTCCTGTCCGGGACGGACGAGGCGGAGCTTCTGGCAGTTGCTGCTGCCCGGCTCGATGAGGATGCGGCCCGCGTCGCCGATGAGCTGGACGCTGCCCGGCGCGGCGCAGTCCTTTGCGCCGGTACACTGGCAGATGAAGTCGGGGTATTCCAGCAGGAGGATGCCGCTGGTGTCGATGCCGTTCTGGTAGAGATTCGGATGGTAGCTCACCAGCATGGGTTCGCCGAACAGTCCCACCACGAAATGTACATTATAAAGGTTCAGGTCCATCAGCGCGCCGCCGCAGCAGGCCGGGTCAAATACCGGCGGCACCTGCCCGGAAAGCAGGGCGTCGTACCGGCTGGAATACTGGCAGAAGGTGCAGGAGACGATGCGGAGAGAACCAATGTCGTCGAGGTACTGCTTTGCAAGTGCATAGTTGGGGTGGTGGGCCGTGGTGATGGCCTCGAAGAGGAAGAGGTGCTTCTCTTTCGCCAGTGCGATGAGCTCGTCAGCCTCCGCCACGGTAGGGACGAAGGGCTTCTCGCAGAGGACGTTCTTTCCGGCCAGAAGCGCCGCCTTGGTCTGCGCATAGTGCAGGCTGTTGGGAGTGGCGATATAGACCAGCTCAATGTCCGGGTCGGCCAGCATGGCGTCATAGTCGGTGTAGACCTTCGGGATGCCGAACTGCTGTGCCAGCGCCTCGCCGGTGGCCTGCTGCCGGGAGCAGACCGCCTCACAGCGGAACGCGGGGACCTTTGCAAACTCTGCCGCCATCGTGCGGGCGATGGAGCCAGTGCCGAGGATGCCGATATTCATAGGAGCGCACCTCCTTATATATAATGGGTATCAGACGCTGCTCTGACAGTTCTGCTTGACGAATTCGCTGGGGGACATGTGATACTTCATGTTGAAGGACTTGGAGAAATAATGGATGGAGCTGTAGCCCAGACGCAGTGAAATTTCGCTGATGGTATAGCGGTTCTCGAGGAGCATCTGACAGCTGCGCTCCAGCTTCTTGTCGTTGATATACTTTTTGGGCGACTGGTCCACCGAGTTCTTGAACAGCAGCTGCAGAGCGGACCGGGACAGCGAAAAGTGCTCGCAGATCTCCGGGATGGTCAGCGGGTCGTAAATGTTGTCGTGGATGTAGGCGATGATGCGGTCGAAAAGCTCGTCCATCGCGCTCTGGTGGGCTGTGCTGCTGGCGGACGTCATGGGGGAGGCGTAGGTGCCTTGGAGCAGCCGGATGATGGTCTCGGTCAGCAGGCAGAGCATCAGGCTGTTCATATAGGGGATGCCGGTGGTGCTCTCCCGGACGAAGGTTTTTAATAAGGTGTTGATCTTCTGGTCGTAGTGGAACACCCGGTTGATGAGGGCGTCATACCAGACCTCCCGCTCCACGGGAGTCAGGTTGCGCATATCGAAGAGGATGGTCATATAGGAGGCCCTGTGCTCTTCGTCGGTGTACTGGGTGTGGAACTGGCCCGGGCCGTATATCATCAGGTCTTTTTCTTTTAAGTGGTAGAGCGTGCCGTCCACTTCGGTCTCCAGCTCGCCGGTGTCCACGTAGGTCAGCTCGAAGAAATCGTGCCGCTCACCATGGAAACAGTAGTTCTCAGTGCGGATGCGGTAGTAGTAGCCCAGAATTTTCTGTATCTCGATGCGGGGCAGGACGGCCAGAAATTCGTACTGGGAAGGAAAGTCTGTGATATGCAGCAAGTAGCTGCTCTCGGCGTAAAGGTCGTACTCGAGCTTCTGGGTCGTGGAGACGACGGCGAAGTAGATATTTGGCTTGATGTGGATGAGCCTGTTCATCGCAAACTCCTGCACATCGGCAGCCTCCGCCGTGTGGGAGACCAGCAGAACGCCAATGCCGCTCTTTACCTGTAAATAGGTATCGCAGTTGAAGCAGTAGAACTGGGAGACATAGCGGCGGGTGATGGCAACCATCGTCTGGTGGATGAGCTCCGGGTGCTCGCGGTCGATGGGCTGGTGGTAGACCGAGCCGTAGTCCAGAAAAGTGTCGTTGGAAGTTTCGCGTTGCATTCAAATCCCTCCTTACTGAAAAAGTATATCATTTTTTTGGCATTTTGACTAGTCTTATTTATACTTTTTTGGTAGATTGTAATGAGACTCACCGAATTTAACCGTTTTTTCGAAACAATTTGTTAAAAAATATAAAGACATTTGTTCAAATATAGCCTATAATGTAGTTACTCTGAATTGGAAACTCAGACAAAAAACTCAAGGAGGAATTTGAGAATGCCGAACATTGTTCTTACGCGGATCGACAACCGTCTTGTTCACGGTCAGGTCGCAACGCAGTGGTGTGGCGCCATTGGTGCAAACCTTATTCTGGTGGCCAACGACGAGGTGGCTGGCAACAGCCTGCGTCAGGGTCTGATGAATATGGCTGCTCCTGCCTACGCTGCAATGCGTTACTGGACCATCCAGAAGACGATCGATACCATCCACAAGGCCAGCGCCAAGCAGCTGATCTTCATCGTCTGCGAGAACCCGCAGGATGTCGTGAAGCTGGTGGAGGGTGGCGTTCCCATCAAGAAAGTCAACATCGGCAACATGCACATGGCAGAAGGCAAGCGCCAGGTGGCAGGTTCTGTCGCAGTTGACGACGCCGATGTGGCTGCGTTCAAGCGGCTGCAGGAGCTTGGTGTGGAACTGGAGATCCGCCGCGTTCCTACCGAACACGCTGAAAACATCGAAAAGCTGTTCAAGTAAGCTTTCCGGGTGCTTTCGAAAATACTTGAAAAGGAGTATTTATTATGGGCTTTAGTGCACTTCAGATCATTCTGGTCTTTGTGTGGGTGTTCATCGTCGCCATCGACCAGTTTGATTTCCTGGAATCCCTGTACCAGCCTATCGTTTCCGGTGCTGTCATCGGTGCGATCTTGGGCGATCTTCCCACCGGTCTGATCGTTGGCGGTACTTACCAGCTGATGACCATCGGTAACATGCCTGTCGGCGGCGCTCAGCCGCCAAACGCAGTCATCGGCGGCGTCATGGCTACCGTGTTTGCGATCTCTTCTCATCTGGATACCACCGCTGCTGTCGGTCTGGCAGTTCCCTTCGCTCTGATCGGCCAGTACATGGTCACCTTCCTGTTCACCCTCATGTCCCCCATGATGTCCAAGGCTGACCAGCTGGCAGCAAAGGGCGACACTAAGGGCATTGTCCGTCTGAACTATCTGGCAATGGCTCTTCTGGGCCTGCTGTTCGCCATCGTCTGCACCCTCGGTATGCTGGGCGGCTCTGCAATGGGTACTACCCTGAGCAACCTGGCCGCCAAGTATGCATGGATCATGGCTGGTCTGGGCGCTGCTGGCGGTATGATGCGCTTCGTCGGTTTCGCAACCCTGCTGCGCATCATGCTCTCCAACGAGTTCTGGGGCATCTACTTTGCTGGTTTCGCTCTGGCAACCATCATCGGCTACATCCCCGAGCTGTCCGGTTCTGCTCTGCTGCTGATCGCATTCGTTGGTGTTGCGATCGCTCTGTATGACTACCAGACTCGCGTTGCTATCAAGCAGGCTGCTGGTTCTGGTTTTGCTGCGAATGGAGGCGACGACGAAGATGGCATCTAATGCAACTCATTACAACAATCTGACTCCCGCGCAGCCTTTGGATAAGGCTACGCTGAACAAGATGGTGCTTCGTTCCCTGAACCTGCAGGCATCCTTCAACTACGAGCGTATGCAGGCCGCCGGCTGGCTGTACTGCATCCTGCCCGGTCTGGAGAAGATCCACGCAGACAACAAGGAAGACCTGGAGCTCTCCATGGAGCACAACCTGGAGTTCTTCAACACTCACCCGTTCCTGGTCACCTTCGTCATGGGCATCATCCTCTCTCTGGAGCAGCAGAAGGCTGACATCGAAACCATTCGTGCCGTGCGTGTTGCCGCTATGGGTCCTCTGGGCGGTATCGGCGACGCAATCTTCTGGTTCACTCTGGTTCCCATCACCGCAGGTATCACCTCGAACATGGCCATCAACGGTTCGCTGGCTGGCCCCATCCTGTTCCTGCTGATCTTTAACATCGTGCAGTTCGCATGCCGCTTCTTCCTGATGTACTGGTCTTACAACCTGGGCACCAAGGCTATCGACATCCTGACTGCCAACGCTAAGGAGTTCACCCGTGCAGCTTCCATGCTGGGCGTCTTCATCGTCGGTGCTCTGACTTCCAACTACGGCGGCACCACCGTTGCTACCGTCATCGAGAACGGCGACAGCCCCATCGTTATCCAGAGCATTCTGGATGGCGTCCTGCCCAAGCTGATCCCTCTGGCTCTGACCCTCGGCCTGTTCTTCCTGATGAAGAAGAAGAACTGGAAGCCCGTTACCTGCATCGCTCTGCTGCTGGTCATCGGTCTGGTCGGCGCATTCTTCGGCATCTTTGCTTAAGACATAAGCCGGAATCACAATGCACGCGGTACTTCTTGATTTTAATGGGACGATGTTCTTTGATACCCGCTTCCACATGGAGGCGTGGTCAAAGATCTATCATGAACTGCACCCTGAGGACAAAAGCCCTCTTGCTTCGACGAAGATATGCGGCCCCTGCAATGACGTCATCCTGAAGAACATGGCCCCGTGGCTCACCCCTGAGGAGCGCCAGCAGTATTCAGAAAAGAAAGAGGCGCTGTACCGGGAGGCATGCAGGAACGATCCTGCCAGTTTACACCTCGTAGCAGGTGCTGAAGAGCTGCTGCAAGGCTTACAGAAGCGCGGCATCCCGTTCGCGCTGGCGAGTGCTTCAATAAAAGCGAATGTTGATTTCTACTTTGACGCGTTTCCGATCGGTCACTGGCTGAAACAACAGGATGTCGTATACGACGACGGAAGCTATGCCGACAAGGGCGAGATGCATCTGGAAGCGGCGCGGAGGCTGGGTGTTCCGTTCTCTGAGTGCTTGGTCATCGAGGACAGCGTCACCGCCATCACTCTGGCAAAACGAAACGGCGCAGGCCGGATCGTGGGCGTCGGAGAGACGGCAGACGGGTCCGAGCTGCTGGCACTGGGAGCAGACCACTACATCCACGACTTTACAGAATTTGATTACGGTTGGCTGGAAAACTGAGTTCACCCAATGAGTTTCCACTTCCACAGTTGATAAGGCGGCTTCGAGAGATCGAAGCCGCCTTTGTCGTGTCCGGATGACTATGGTTTTGAACTGCACAGGGGTCAAAAGTGGAAAACTGCGCAGGGAGGATAAAATAAAACGCGAAGGACTTTCCCGTTAAAAGAAAAGTCCTTCGCGTTTTTGCAATATGTCCCAGACAGGAGTCGAACCTGCGGCCTTCCCCTTAGGAGTAGGGGCTGAAGCCATAAATCCTAGGCAAAAGTAGGTAAAACAAGTAACGTTTTATCAATTGATTTTTTGTTGCGCTGTCAATCTGAGTAAAGAACACAAACCCCGAAATAAAACGAGTAAAAGGCTTTTCATTAGCAGAAAATTAGCAGAGCTAATGAAAAGTGGAAGGTTCATTGTAAAATGCCCACCTTTCATTAGCTGGGAAGTGTACGTTTCCCTACGGATATTTGCTTGTTTAGCATTCGTGAACCAGACCATACAGCCGTAGCTGGTGTGATGGACAAATGTTTTCAATAGAAAAAGACCAGAGCTTTCTGCGAGAAAACTCTGGTCTATGTAACAGTGCGAATGGAAATGCGCATTGTCTTGTAAAAGGAAGGGGCTTATGGTATTCTTACGGGAGTAAAGGCACTGGATGCAAGGAACTTTGCGTGATTTTAGGAGTGTGCGATGGAAAAGAAATTTAATATTGTAGTCGGTGAAGATGGAACTGTAAAACTCCCAGATGCGGTTCTGGAAAAACTTGAAGTCAAACCCGGAGAGGAAGTTCGCTTCGAGGTAGATGACAATTTCTATGCAGTCAGGCTTCTATCGCGGATAGAAGCTGAACGCTTGGATTACTTGAATTGGATGCATAATAAACATTGCCCCTCTATTGAGGAAATGATTGCAGAGTCGAGAAAACAAGCCACTCAGAACATTGTGATCTCCCGTATCCTTGATGGGATGCCGGCAGAAAAAATCGCAGAAGGCTATGAAGTTTCACTCGATTATGTAAAACAGCTTACACATCAGCTGAAGATGGACATAGAGGAAGCTAAGGCGAAAAAACACAAAGAAACGGGATCATCCTAAAACAGATAGCGGCAGTTTTCCATATACGGAAAACTGCCGCTGTTTATGTATAGAGGCTTATAGGTTCTTTGCAAGATTTTTAATGAGTGTAGCCATAGAGGGGTCAGCCAGCAGTTTAGCAAGAGCTGCTGCCGCATCTGTATCGACTGGACTGGCTTTGGGAGTGGATTGCTCTGCGCGAGGGAGGGCTTCAGGCTCTGCACCATGATGCTGATAGAAGAAATCGTCGAATCGTTGTGCGTTCAAACGCCGATCATCATCCAGAATGTGTGCGTACTGCTCGGTGACCATCGAAGCCTGTGCATGACCGGAATCGCCCTGCACGGCTTTGATATCGCCGCCGTTCAGCTTGAGCTTGTATGTAATGCTGGAGTGTCGGAAGCTGTGGAAAACCACTTTGGGGAGATCGTTTTCCTCAATCAGCTGCTTCAATGCACCGTTAATGGTGGATTGTTCGGTCGGCATTCCCAGCGGGCCGGCAACCACGAGATTATAGTCTGCATACTCTGCACCCAGTGCGTCCTTTGTCATGTCCTGCTCGGCTTTATAGTGGACAAGCATTTCAGCAACTGTTTTGGGGAGAAAAATGGTTCGGATACTGCTGTCTGTTTTAGGGCTTTTCAGAACCTGGACCGTGGTGCAGCGGGAACTCAGCGAGGGAAAACGAGTGATGACATTTTTATTTTCCAAGGCGTTCAGCGAAGCAATATCTACACGCTGCAATTCCTTATTTATGTAAATGGAGGCTCGCCCGGCTTCAATGCTTTCGGGGGAGATATCCACACAATCCCATGTCAGACCGAGCAATTCCCCTAAGCGCAGGGAACAAGAGAAGGAGAGGTTGATGCAAAGCCGGAGCCGTGGATCATCACAGACTT
>ERZ857750.3364-NODE-3364-length-13518-cov-2.520909_pt1 | contig 13518 bp, 8 predicted proteins | sample MGYA00519915_ERZ857750 | MGnify/ENA primary metagenome ERZ857750 (study PRJEB31778, sample SAMEA3449358) | human gut metagenome | biome: human gut; feature: human-associated habitat; material: faeces | place: United Kingdom | collected 2010/2012 ... | reverse complement strand
CCTTCGCTGACGGTCAGTGGCCTGAAGATCGACTATACGCCCGAAACCTCCGCCGCTGTGGACAGCCTCTACATGCAGCAGCTCGACATCCGTATTTTCGCCGATGAATTCTTCCGCGCAGCTATCCCGGCGGATAGCCTCTAACCTGCTCTGGACGCCGCAGGGACTCGTCCGCAACCCGCTCGTCGAAGTTGCGGCGGACGGTCGTATTCTCTCGGTGGGGACCTGCTCCGAACCCGACCGTATGCCGGGCACCGAGTTCTACTCCGGTGTTTTGGCGCCGGGACTGGTCAATGCCCACTGCCACCTCGAACTCTCCTACCTGCGCGGCGCGATTCCCGAAGGGTGCGGTTTTGCGGGTTTCGCCGGAGCCATGGGACAGGTCCGGGAGCGGTTCGGCCCCGAAGAGCGGCTGCGGGCCGTAGCGGCGGCCGACGCCGCCATGTGGCAGGCCGGAGTGCAGGCCGTCGGCGACATCTCCAACGGCGATACAACCTTCTCCGTCAAAGAGCTCAGCCGCGTCGCCTATCATACATTCATCGAATTTTTCGGTTTGCGTCTGGCGTCGGCCGACTCCGTGCGGCCCCTGCTCCGCCATCCGCATACCTCGCTGACGCCCCATTCGCTCTATTCGGTGCAGGATGCGCCCCTGCGGGCGATCGCCGCTGAGGGCGACGCGCCGTTGTCGGTCCATTTCATGGAGTCGCCCGCCGAATCCGAGCTTTTCGCCCGCCGCGGCCCGCTTTGGGAGTGGTACCGGAAAGTCGGCTTCACCTGCGACTTCCTGCATTACGGCTCTCCTGCCGAACGGCTCGTCGCAAGCGTACCCCGCGACCGCCGCGTGATACTGGTGCATAACTGCTGCGTTACGCAGCGCGACATCGACGTCGTCATGAACCATTTCACGGCTCCCGTCCGGTGGTGTCTCTGCCCCCGCTCCAACCGCTATATTTCGCGTCTCGAACCGCCCGTCGAACTGCTGCGCCGCAACCGGCTCGACATCTGTCTGGGCACCGACTCGCTGGCCTCGAACGACCGGCTGTCGGTATTCGAAGAGATGCGCATGTTCCCGGAGGTGCCGCTGCCCGAACTGCTTTCGTGGGCTGCCGAAGGCGGTGCGCGGGCATTGGATATGGATGCCGAGCTGGGCGAAGTAGCGCCCGGCCGCCGCTGCGGACTGACGGTCATTTCGGGACTCGACTACGATACGATGCGCCTGACCCCGGCGTCCCGGATACGGAGAATCCTGTAATATAAAATTAAGGAGGAGGCCCGCAAAGACCTCCTCCTTTCGTTTCGGATGTTTCCCGTCCTATTTGTTCAGCGCATTGCAGATGCGTTCGTTGATCCTGCGGATGCGCTCCGGCTCGACCTTCATCACCTTGCGGTCGTAGGTCATCAGGCCGTTCACTTCCACTTCGACGTCGGTCGTCTGCGTGTAGACTGCCGCTGCGAATCCGCGCCCGATCAGCTTGTAGAGCATGTCGGCGTATTTCTCGTATTCGTCCGTCACCTCCTTGGGCGAGTTCAGGCGGACATAACCCCAGTTGCGGTCGGGTTCCCAAAGGTGCTCTTTCATCACCAGCCCGATGCCGCCGTATTCGCCCAGCACCGTCGCGCGGTTGGTGTCGAGCAGCGTCATGCGCGGGTGCGGATAGTGGTGCGTGTCGAGTATGTCGCCCGTCAGGTAGTGGTTGCCGCCGCTGGCGGGATTGACCAGACGCGAGGGGTCGTAAGCCTTGGTCCACTCGGAGATTTCGGGGGCCTTGAACTGTCCCCACGCCTCGTTGAAGGGCACCCATACGCCGATCGAGGGAACCGAGTAGAGGCAGTCGATGATCTCTTTCCACTCCTTGCGGAAGTTGGCTTCCGACTCTGCCGAGCGGTGTTTCTCCGCGCCGTTGAAGTAGTTGTGCATCTGCCACTGGGGACCTTGGTCGCCGTTGGGCATATCCTGCCATACGATCATGCCCAGCTTGTCGCAATGGTAGTACCAGCGCGCCGGTTCGACCTTCACGTGCTTGCGGATCATATTGTAACCCAGCTCCTTGGTCTTTACGACGTCGAACGCCAGCGCCTCGTCTGACGGGGCGGTATAGAGTCCGTCGGGCCACCAGCCCTGATCCAGCGGACCGAACTGGAACAGCGGTTCGTTGTTCAGCTCCAGACGTACGATGTCGTTTTCGTCGCGGCCGATCGAGAATTTGCGCATCGCCGTGTAGCTCTGCACCTCGTCCACCTTCCTGCCGTTGCGCACCAGCGCCACTTCCATATCGTAGAGGAACGGCGATGCGGGACTCCACAACTTAGGCTCCGCCACGTTCAGCTCCACGGGCGCACCGCTGAGCGCACGGCCCTCGGCTACCTTCGTGCCGTTGTCGTAAAGACGCACTTCGATCACGTCGCCCGGCTGCGCGCCGCAGGCGGCCGTCTCCACGCGAAACAGTTTGCGGTCGAGGTCGGGCGTGGTTCGGATGTTCCTGATGTACTGCTGCGGCACGGCTTCGAGCCATACCGTCTGCCAGATGCCGCTCACGGGGGTGTACCAGATGCCTTCGGGACGGTTCACCTGCTTGCCGCGGGGCTGGCAGCCCGCGTCGGTGGGGTCCCATACGCGTACCTTCAGCTCGTTGTCGCCCTTCTTGAGCGCCGCCGTGATGTCGAATTCGAACGGCGTGAAGCCGCCGGTGTGCGTTCCCACGCAGACGCCGTTCACCCAAACGTCGGCTTTCCAGTCCACTGCGCCGAAGTGCAGCAGCACGCGTTTGCCGTTCCATTTCGGGGAGATCGTGAAGGTGCGGTTGTACCAGAGTTCGTTCCGGTCGCCCAGACGCTTGCCGACCCCTGAGAGGCTCGACTCCACGGCGAACGGCACCAGAATCTGCCCGTCGTATTTTTCGGGCGTCTCTCCCATCGGGAGAATCGCGTAATTCCAGAGCCCGTTGAGGTTCTGCCAGCCGTCCTGCACCTGCGTGCGCGTCATCTGCGGACGCGGGTATTCGGGCAGTACGTTCTGCGGGTCGAGTTTTTCGCCCCACTCGGTGCCGATGCGGTCGCCTGCGGGCTGCCACTGGGCCGCGCCTGCCAGAGTTGTCAGCAGGGCCGCGGCGGTCAGGAGAATGTTTTTCTTCATGTTTCGGTTATTATCAGGTTAATATATCGTTTCAAACAGTACAAATTTAAGTCATCTTGCCGGGAAAACAGTCCGCATCCATGCACAAAAAGTATGTTTGACACGCCCTGACGCCTGCGAAAACGTATTTTTCCGTACTTTCAGCCCCTGCGGCCGGATGTGCCGGCCGGGGATGCGGCATTTTTGGACAAACGATAAAAAGCCCTATCTTTGTAAACGTCTAACCGGAACCGAAGTGGAAGATTCGACATTGATAGCAAGGGTGAAAGCCGGCGACCGCGGCGCTTTCAACGAACTTTACGGCATCTACTGGGCGTCGCTCGTCAATTATGCCGGTCTGTTCGTCGGGGACGACGGGGCGGAGGATGTCGTGCAGGACGTCTTCGTGCGCGTGTGGCTCCGCCGCGACAACCTGCGCGACGACGGCACGCTGCAGGGCTACCTGCTCCGCTCGGTCTACCACGCTTCGCTCAACGCCCTCAAGAAGGGCGCCAACGCCACGGCCTACCGGTCGTGGGTGGCGCAGCAGATCGAACAGAGCTGTTACGCCCATTACGATCCCGACGACAGCGAGGTGATCCGCAAACTCTACTCGCAGGAGATCGCCGGCCAAATCGATGCGGCGGTCGAGTCGTTGTCGCCCAAGTGCCGCGAGGTGTTCCGCATGAGCCATATCGAAGGACTTTCGAACCGTGAGATCAGCGAACGGCTGGGCATTACGCTTTCGACCGTCGAAAACCATATCTACAATGCCCTGAAGCAGCTCCGACAAAAATTAAGTCACTATAAGATGCTGATTCTCTTGACAATGTATATTCTTGGCAGATAATTTTTCATTTTTGCATAGGTGATTTGCCCCGGCGAGGTGTATTTAGGGTAGAAACCCAATATTCCGAACCGTGAAACAAGACGACACGACCGCCCGTTTCGACGAGCAACTGCTCACCGCCTACTTCTCCGGCACTGCGACTGCTGAGGAGGAGCAGGCGTTGCTGGCGTGGATTCGCAGCAGCGACGACAACCGCCGTACCTTTGCCGAGCTGCGCGCCGTCTGGCAGCGCGGCCGCATGCAGCGTCCCGATACGCAGCTGCAGGCCCGTTTCGTGCGTTCGCTCAACAGCCTCAACCGGCGGATCGACGCTCTCGGCGCCGACGCTCCGCTCCGCAGGAGCCGTCGTATTCCGCTGCGCCGCTTTGCAGCGGCGGCAATCGTCGCCGTGGCGCTCGCCGCGGCTTTCATGACCTACCGGGTCGCCACCGCACCTTTCGTCCATCGTTTCCACAACGCCGATACCGTGGCCATGCACGTGGCCATGCCCGACGGCACCGACGTCTGGCTCAGCCCCGGTACGACGCTCTCCTACGACGATACGTTCCGCATCGACGGCCGCAATGTCGAACTCGACGGCGAGGCCTATTTCGACGTCACGCACGATGCCGGACAACCCTTCGTCGTCACCGCGCCCGCATTCCGGGTCCACGTGCTCGGCACGGTCTTCAACGTCCGCTCCTTCAGCGGCGAACCGGTCGCCGAAGCCACGCTGGCCGAAGGCTCCGTGGCCCTGCAGCACGCCGGCGGCCGCAACCTGATCTGCCTGCATCCCGGCCAGCAGGCCGTCTATGACGCCGAGGCCGAGCTGCTCGAAGTCGACGAAGTGCCCGTGGGCGACCTGCTGCTGATCCGTTACGGGGTCGTCACCCTCGACAATGCCACGCTGCCCGAAATCGTCGCGCGCATCGAACGGACCTACGGCGTAAGCCTGCGCATCGGGGCGCAGCAGATACCCGGCGAACGCTACAATTTCAGTTTCCAGAAGGACGCTTCGGTCGAAGACGTCGTGGAGCTGCTGCAGTTCGTGTCGGGCTGTCGTTTCGAAATAATTCAGCTGAATCGATAAATAGTAACCCAACCCCAAATCCGCTCAGCCTATGGAACAAGAGTCTTTTGCTATCCTTTAGTCCGAACCCGCCGTTCGGACCGGCCTTAAAACAAACTTCTTCCTTTATTCTAATCTGAAACATAATGAAAAAATCGATTACTTCACTCCTGAAAGGGTGGTGTGCGGCTCTGTTATGCGCCGGCCTGACGCTCCCGTCGTTCGCGGCGGCCGATGCCGACGCCGCTTTCGCCGCGCAGCGCCACGATCTGAAACTGTCGCTGCGCAACGCTCCCCTGCGCGAGGTGGTGACGGCTTTCACCCAACAGACGGGCGTGGTCTTTTCCTATGAAACTTCGCTCGGCGAACGGACCCTGCCCCATGTGGACGTCGCGCTGAACGGCTCGACGCTCGACGAGATGCTGGCTTCGGTATTCGCCGGCACCGGCATTTCCTATAAGATCAAGGACAAGGTGGTTGCTCTGTCCGCGCCTCCGCAGTCCGATGCGCCGGCTGCGCGCAGCGCCGCGCAGCAGCGGAAGCAGACCGTCGCCGGCCGTGTGACCGACGAGCAGGGCGAACCGCTGGCCGGCGTGAGCGTGCTGGTGAAAAACACCCTTACGGGCACCTCCACCGATGCCGATGGCCGCTACTCGCTCTCCGTTTCCGGAAGCGGCGCCGTGCTGGTCTTCATGTACTTGGGATTCCAGACCCTCGAAGAGGAGGTCGGCGCCCGGAGTACGCTCGACGTGACGCTGCGCGAGAACAAGCAGATCCTCGAAGAGGTGGTCGTCGTGGGCTACGGTTCGGTCAAGCGCCGCGACCTGATCGGCGCCGTGGATCAGGTGGACAGCAGGCAGTTCGCCGAACGCTCCAATCCGAGCGTCTCGCGTTCGCTGCAGGGCGCCATCCCCAACCTCAATATCTCGATGCGCGACGGCAAGCCTTCGCGCGCGGCGACCATCGACATTCGCGGTACCGGCTCGATCGGTTCGGGCGGCGGAGCGCTGGTGCTGATCGACGGTGTCGAGGGCGACCTCGAAACGGTCAATCCGCAGGACATCGCCAGCGTATCGGTGCCCAAGGACGCATCGTCGGCCGCCATTTACGGCGCCCGCGGCGCTTTCGGCGTGATTCTCGTGACTACCAAGTCGGCTTCCGAAGGCGAGGTGAACGTCACCTACAGCGGCAGTTTCTCAATCCACTCGCGCACCGTCAAGCCCAACCTCGTGACCGACGGTTACGAGTGGACGACGGGTTATATCAACGCATGGAACGGCTACTACAACGGTTCGAAGGAGCTCAATTCGACGATCAACAACATCGTGCCCTATTCCGATTCGTGGTACCGGGAACTCGCCCGCCGCAGTACGGATCCCTCGCTCGAACGCGTGCGCATCAACGACAACGGCAAATACGAATATTTCGGCAATACCGACTGGACCAAAGCCTTCTACAAGGACGTGAACTATTCGCACGAGCACAACCTGAGCATTTCGGGCGGCGGCAAAAACGCCGATTATTACGTTTCGGGCCGCTTTTACGATCAGGACGGCATCTACCGCGTCGGCGACGAACGCTACAAGCAGTATAACGTGCGGGCCAAAGGCAGCGTGCGCATCCGCCCGTGGCTGCGTCTGAACAACAACATGGACTTCACGGTCGTGGACTACCACCAGCCGATGCTCTACTACAGCAACCAGCTCGTGCCGCGCATGGTCGAACCCTCCGGCCAGCCCGTCAGCCTGATTACCAATCCCGACGGCACGTGGACCTATGCCGCCGTGCTGAACGGTTACGCCGGGTTCGCCGAAGGGACGAGCTACCAGCAGGAGGATAAATTCACGCTCAAGGACAAGCTCGGCGTCGAGATCGACCTCGTGAAAGACGTGCTCAAGGTCTCCGGCGACCTGTCTTACCTCTTTTCGCGCAACACGCGCGAACGCGTGACCAACATGTACACCGGCTATACCGGACCCGAATCGACCATCACGGTCAATGAAAGTCAGGGCAGCACGCTCCAGAACGTCCGTTACGACATGAACTATGTTTCGAGCAACATCTATGCGGAATACACCCCCAAACTGGGCGACGACCACTCGCTCAAACTTTTGGGCGGCTGGAATCTCGAAAAGAAGAAATACCGCACCCTGACCGTCAAGCGCGAGGGGCTGACCGTTCCTTCGAAGCCCAGTTTCGGGCTGATGGACGGCGTGACGAGCGACCCCACGGTCGGCGGTTACGACTGGAGCTACGTCGGAGCCTTCTTCCGCGCCAATTACGGCTACAAGGGGCGCTACCTCGCCGAGTTCAGCTGCCGCTACGACGGCTCGTCGAAATTCCCCCAGAATTCGAAGTGGGGCTTCTTCCCCTCGGCTTCGGTGGGCTGGCGGCTCTCCGAAGAGAAGTTCATGGGGTGGTCCGAGGGCTGGCTCGACAACTTCAAGATCCGCCTTTCCGCCGGTTCGATGGGCAACGGCAACATCGACCCCTACAAGTATATCGACTACATGACCCTCAAGTCCTCGACCGTGGTCATCGGCAATGCGCTGGGAACCTACACCGTCGCTCCGGGCGCCATTCCGCTCTCGCTCACGTGGGAGACCTCGACCACGTACGACGTCGGCGCCGATCTGGACCTCTTCAAGAACCGCCTGACGATGGGCTTCGACTGGTACCGTCGCTATACCACCGACATGTACACCGTCGGCGTGAGCCTGCCCGCCGTGTACGGCACGGCGGCCCCCAAGGGCAACAACGCCTCGCTGAAGACCAATGGCTGGGAGCTCTCCGTAGGCTGGCGCGACAGCTTCAGACTGGCCGGCAAGGAGTTCCGCTACGGCGTCAAGGCGATGGTCTGGGATTCGCGTACGTGGGTGACCAAATACATCAACCCCACGGGCAACCTCGACGACTATTACGAAGGCATGGAGCTGGGCGAAATCTGGGGTTACCGCGTCGAGGGCCTTTTCCGCGATCAGGACGACATCGACTCCCACGCCACGCAGTCCTTCCTGCAATCCTCCGACAAGGTGACGCGCCCCGGTCAGGTCAAGTTCGCCGACCTGAACGAGGACGGCAAGATCGATCAGGGCGCCAAGACGCTCTCCGACCACGGCGACCTGACCGTCATCGGCAACACCTCGGCCCGCTACCATTACGGCATCAACGTCAATCTGAACTGGAACGGCATCGGCATTTCGACCTTCTGGCAGGGCGTCGCCAAGAAGAACTGGTATCCACGCTACGATTCGGGTTACTTCTGGGGGCAGTACAACCGTCCGTTCGGCTACATGCTCAAGGCCCATACGGGCAGCAACGTCTACAGTGAGGAGCTGGACAACTGGGACACGGCCTACTGGCCCCGCTATTCGGCTTACCAGACCAACGAAAGCTCGGTGAACCGCGTGCTGACCACGCCCAACGACCGCTACATGCAGGACGTGTCGTACATCCGCCTGAAAAACCTGACCGTCGATTACACCTTCCCGGCCCATATCTGCCGCAAGATGCGGATCAAGGGGCTGAAGGTCTATGTTTCGGGCGAGAACCTCTGGACCTCCTCGCCGATGTTCAAATACTGCGACAACTACGACCCCGAAGTCATCAACGCGGGCGACTCCGACTTCCGTACGACCGAGGGCGACGGTTACAGCTATCCGATGCTGCGCACCGTGACGCTGGGTCTCAACCTCACGTTCTAATTCTCAAACCATGCAAACGATGAAAAAGCTGTTTCTGATTCTGTCGGTCGCCGCGGGGCTTGTCTCCTGCGAGGATTTCCTGACCGCCGGAGACCCCAATAAGATCGACGCTCCCTCCTATTTCCGCAACGAGAGCGATCTGGAGGCCTATGCCAACGGATTTCTGCAAACCATGATCCCGACCGCCATTTCCGTGGCCACGGGCGACGCCCGCGCCGACTACATGGCTTGGCGCGGCGAGTGGCAGTACCTCACCGACAACTTCGACGCCGACGACCAGTCGGGCTGGTCCACGGGCAGCTGGGAGGACCTGCGCAACATCAACTACTTCCTCGGCAACTTCCGCCGGGCTGCGGCCGGCGAGGCGATTCTCGACCATTACGAAGGCGTCGCACGCTTTTGGCGCGCCTATTTCTACATGAACAAGGTCAAGACCTTCGGGGCCGTGCCGTGGTATGACAGGGAGATCGACGCCAACGACCGCGAGGCGCTCTACAAGCCGCGCGATTCGCGGGAATACGTCATGCGCAAGGTGCTCGAAGACCTCGATTTCGCCTCGACGCACTGCATCACCAACGCCAAGCTCGAAGTCAATTCGGTGCGCATCACCCGCAACGTGGCGCTGGCCTTCAAGGCCCGCTGCTGTCTCTACGAAGGCACTTTCCGCAAATACCACGCGAACGATCCCTCGACCGGCAAGCCGTGGACGGCCGACGAGTCGGAGATGTACCTCCGGGCCTGCGCCGACGCCTGCGAAACGCTGATGGGCGAGGGCAAATATGCGCTGGTTTCCGATCCGGCCAAGGTCGCCACGCAATACCGGAGTCTGTTCACCAGCGAGAGCGTCGCCTCCGGCGAGGTCATCTGGGCGCGCGCCTACGACGCTTCGCTCAACGCCACGCATATCCTCAATACCTATTTCGTGAATATGCAGTACGGCAGTTACTCGCTCACGCGCCAGTTCGTCAATACCTACCTCAACCGGGACGGCAGCCGTTTCACCGACAAGGCGGGGTATGAGAAAACCCTCTTTGCCGACGAGTTCGAAAACCGCGACTACCGCCTGATGCAGAGCATCCGCTATCCGGGCTATACGCGCAGGAACAACAACGTCAATACGCCCTACGCCCCCGATTTCGGCTACTGCGTGACGGGCTACCAGCCCATCAAGTGGGTCATCGACGACACCTCGATGGACAGCAATACGGCTCCCTGCGCCACCAGCATCCCGATCCTGCGCTATGCCGAGGTGCTGCTCAACTACGCCGAGGCCAAGGCCGAACTGGGCGAATTCAGCGAGACGGTCTGGAACGCCACGATCAAACTCCTGCGCGAACGCGCCGGGGTGGACGGCGCGATGCCTTCGGCCTACGATCCCTACATGGCCGAATACTTTCTCAACACCACGACCGACATGGCCATCTTGGAGATCCGCCGCGAACGCGGCATCGAGCTGCTGCTCGAAAACTGCCGTTGGGACGACGACATGCGCTGGGGTATGGGGCGGCTGCTGGAACGCCCGTGGTATGGCGTCTATGTGGGCGAGCTGGGCAAGGTCTACGACATGGACGGCGACGGTTCGGGCGACGTCTGCTTCGTGCGCGAAAATCCCCCGGTGACGGAGCCGGGCGTGACCTACCGGGTGCTGGGCGGCGACTATGCGCTTACCGACGGCGACAGCGGCTATATCGAGTGCTACATCCGCATGAACCGCAAGTGGGACGATAAGAAGTACGTGCGGCCGATCCCGACCACGGCCCTCAACGACAATCCCGCGCTGGGCCAGAATCCGGGCTGGAAGAAATAAACGATTGCGAACCTGAAAAATGAAAATCATGAAACGAATATATCAGTTTTTGCTGCTGGCCGCCGGGTGCGCGGCGCTGACGACGGCGTGCAGCGACGACGATGACAGCTATCTGGTCCGCGAGACGGATTCGATCCGCTTCGCCAGCTGTCTGGCCTCGTCCAAGCAGATCACGCTCCGCTGCAACGGCAGCTGGCGAACCGTGATTCCCGAAGACGCCGGATGGCTTTCGACCTCTCCCTCCGAAGGCGTCGGCAGCGGCGCGTTCGAGTGGATCGCCGTTTCGGCCACGCACAACCGTTCTGCCGAGCGCACCGCGACCATCTACCTCGAAAGCGGAGGCAGGCAATATCCGATCACGGTCACGCAGGCCGACGGCGCCGTCGTTTACGGCGCGCCCTATGTCGAAGGCAACCTCATCGAGCAGGAGCCTTCGAAATCGCGGCTCTGCTTCACCTACGCCAATGCCTACGGCGACGAGACGATCGACGTGAGCTGCACCCTGAGCGGCGATTCGCAGGGCCTTTCGGTGGCCGGCGCCTCGGTGTCGCTTGTCAATGGCGGCGCTACGGTGGCGCTCGACATTGCGGGAACGCCGACCGTGCCGGGCTATGCGGCCTTCGCCGTGTCGGTGGACGGCGTGCAGATCGGTACGGCCCGCGCCAAGGTGTACGCCATGAGCGAAATGCCGATCGAGGGGCTTCCCGTGACGTGGGAGTTCTGTCCCGTCAAGGGCAGTACCGAGGACGTCAATGCCCTGAAAGCCCGGCAGCCCGACTGGGTAACCGCGTCGCACAGTCTGGTTTCGGAGGACGGCCGCGCCTACATCACGGTCGTCGAAGCCGAAGGCAAAACCGCGACAGCACTGAACTCATGGGGCTACAACAACGGCCATGCTTACATCAAAGGTCTCTATACCGGCGATTACTGGCTGCAGAAGATTCCGGTGAAATACCTCGTCTCCGGCACGAAGATCAACTGTACGGGCAGCATCGGCGGTTCGGGTTCTTCGGCGGGGTTCTTCCTGATCGAGTATTCGGCCGACGGGCAGACTTGGCGGCAGGCCGGCGGTGCGAAGAGCGGAACCTTCAACAATACCGAGGTGACCTACCATGTCCGCGCCTACGACAGTCCGCTTTTCGAAGGCGAGAATACGGGCTATTTCTCGTACGACTTCCCCGTCGATCTTACGATCAATTCGGGTACGCTCTGGATACGCTACCGGGTTTCGGCCAACGTGCGCATCACGGCGAACAATACGATCACTACGGGCGGAGGCGGTTCGACGCGCCTGAAGGGCACCTTCTCGGTGTCGGTCGTCGATGAGAACATGAATTGATGAAAACAACGAACAGTATGAAAAAATACCTCACTCTGCTGTTGCTGGCCGTCGTTTCGGCCGCAGCGGGCGCCGGATGCTCCTCGGACGACAGGCCGGTGCAGATCACGTCGCTCAAACTCAACGAGAAGGATCTGGAACTTACCGTCGGGCAGTCGTTCCAACTGGTTGCCGCGACCCGTCCCGCCGACGCCGGAGTCACGCTCAAGTGGAGCTCTTCCGACCAGACGGTCGCCACGGTCGATCAAACCGGACTGGTGACGCTCCGCGCCTTCGGCACGGCCGTCATTACGGCCCGCTACCGCAGCTACTCGGCCCGCTGCACGGTCGCCACGTTGCAGGAGCCGCCGCTCGATCCCTCGGCCGCGCTCGCGGCCCCGCTCTCCGACGGGATTATCTACAGCAAGAACGTACTGCTGTACGCTCCTCGGCGCATCATGCAGGGCTTCGACCTGACCGAAAGCGGCAGCATCTATTATTCGCAGGTCGGCTCCGACGGCGCGACGCTCAACATCTGCCGCGCCGCGGGTCCGGGGCTGAACGCGCAGACCGACTACATGATCCTCAAATACTTCGGCCACGGCACGCAGATCGTCGCCGAGGAGGCTTCCGACGGCAAGACCTACATCTGGCTCAACAGCAACGCCTCGGTGGACAAAAGCGGCGAATACGGCGACAACTGGTCCGTGTCGCGGGTCGAATTCGTTCCGGGCGCGACCTCCGACGCCGGCTATGCGGGAGAGACCTTTTTCCTCAACAAGGACGGACAGTACGACCAGCAGGTCTCGATCGACTTCGGGGCGCGCCGCCTGCTCATCGGTTCGCGCAGGTCGGGCGTGCGCTACTTCTGGATTTTCGACCTCGACGAAGCGTTGGCCCTCTTCGAGCTTCCGCGCACGCTGGGCGAGCTGGACGGCAAAGAGCAGGGAAGCTGCCATATAGATCCGGAGCGCCCAGATGGTATAGCTGGCAAGGTCTGCGTCGCTGGTAAAGATGGAAATAAAAATCTGTGGAACCAGCATACATAAGAGCCAGAGCAAGGTGGAATAGCAGGCTGCCGAGCGCAGAAGCAGGTGAAACGCTTTTTTCACACGGTCGATATTTTTTGCTCCATAGTTAAAGCTGATGATCGGCTGCGCGCCCTGCGTGAGCCCCTGCAGCGGCAGCATGGAAAACTGCATGACGCTGGAAAGAATCGTCATCGCGCCGACCGCGGTATCGCCGCCATATTTCAACAGGCTGGTGTTAAAGCTGATGGACAGTGCACTTTCTGTAAATTGCATGATAAATGGCGCCAGTCCGAGCGCCAGGCATGGCAGGATAAATTTCTTCTGCGGGCGCAGGTTGCGGAGTCGTATCCGCAGGGTACTATGCGTTCCGGTCAGAAAACGCAGAATCCAGATACAGGAAATACCCTGTGAAAGGATGGTTGCAAGTGCTGCGCCGCGCACATCCAGATGCAGTCCGAAGATAAAGATCGGATCGAGGATGATGTTGCAGAGAGCGCCGATGGCAACGGTAATCATGCCGGTTTTGGCATAACCCTGTGCGTTGATAAAGGCATTGAGTCCGAGCGCCATCTGGACGAAGAAAGTGCCGCAGACGTAGATTTTCATGTAGTTCCAGGCGTAGAGAATCGTCTTCTCACTGGCGCCGAA
>ERZ857750.3363-NODE-3363-length-13522-cov-2.884681_pt1 | contig 13522 bp, 12 predicted proteins | sample MGYA00519915_ERZ857750 | MGnify/ENA primary metagenome ERZ857750 (study PRJEB31778, sample SAMEA3449358) | human gut metagenome | biome: human gut; feature: human-associated habitat; material: faeces | place: United Kingdom | collected 2010/2012 ... | reverse complement strand
ATTTCATCCCCGCAAAAGTGGAGCTGCTGGCCTCCAAGGGTGCGGTTCCCTGCAAGGACTCGGTGGAGCTGGCCGAGAAGTCCGACGTCATCATCTCGATGGTGCCCAAATCCGAGCACTCCATGAGCGTGTACAAGACCATCCTCCCGGTGCTGGGCGCGGGAAAGACCTGCATTGATATGTCCACCATCGACCCCAGCGTCTCGGTGGAGATCAGCAAGATGGTCAAGGCCACGGGCGCTGCATTCATGGACGCTCCTGTCGTCAAGAGCAAGCCCGCCGCCATTGCCGGCAAGCTGGGCATCTACATGGGCGGCGACGAAGCCACCTGCGAGGCCATGCGTCCCATCCTCGCTTACATGGGCGAGAACATCATCCGGATGGGCGATAACGGCAAGGGCCTGGTCATGAAGATCTGCCACAACGCACTGGTCACGCAGATCCAGAACGGCGTCAACGAGACCCTTTCTCTGGCACAGCTCAACGGTATTTCGGTGGAAGACTATGCAACGGCCATCTCCTACGGCGGCGGCCAGAACTTCTATCTGGACGGCCAGTGGCAGAAGCTGCGGGATGAGGACTATACCACCGCGTTCTCTCTGGCCAACGCCGCCAAGGATGTGGGCATCTGCATGAACCTGGCGAAAGAGTGCGGCCTGGACATGCCCGGTGAGGCAAACGTCAAGAAAGTTTACGACAAGGGCATGGAAGCCGGAATGGGCGGCGACGACTGGCGCTCGACCTTTAAACTGGTCCGGGGCCACTGATAAAAGGGGAGTGCAGTGATGGAAAATCGGTTAGAGCATCTGAATCAGGTCAACGATGTCCCGGTGCACAGCGTGCTGGATCCGGAATTCGCCTCCTATGGCCGGGTGGTCACGGGCTATGATTTCAGTGAGATGATCGCCTACATGGAGCAGAACACCCCCATCCCGGAAAATGGCAACATCTACGTTGCCAGCGTGTCCGAGATGGAAGCCCTGGCCGTGAGTGCCGAGGTGCAGAAAAAATTCTACGGCGACATGCCCATTGAAGTGGGCTATTGCAATGGCCGCAATACCACCTGGAACGGCTTTGAGTATCACAAGGGCAGCGAGATCAATGTGGCTGTCACGGATTTCATGCTGATTTTGGGCCATGTGTGGCAGATCGAGGACAACACCTACCGGTTTGAGAACGCAAAAGTCTTCTTTGTGCCCAAGGGCACGGCGGTGGAGATGTACCAGACCACGCTGCACCTCTCGCCCTGCCGGGTCTGCGATGCAGGCTTCAAGGGCGTGGTCATCCTGCCGCGGGGCACGAACACTCCGCTGGACGAGAAGACCCCTAACGGCGACCCGGAGAGCAAGCTGCTGCTCCAGCGAAACAAGTGGGTCATTGCACACCCGGAGCGGGAGCCGCTCATCAAGCAGGGCGCTTACCCCGGCCTGCTGGGCGAGAACAAGGAGCTCCACTATTAAAGGGCCGAATGGCTGAGAAAGGGCAACCATGGAGATCATTTGCAAAGACCGGGTCTTTACCCTGAAAAACGGCAGCGATGTGCTGCTGCATACCGACGCCAACACCCCGATGGTTTATGTCGGCTACGGCGAAGAGCGTGTGGAGATGTACCGCGGTAACTTCAAGCTGGAAGATCACCTGCTGGAGCGCCGCCCCCTGACCCTGACTTCTGCCCGTGTGACAGAGCAGGGAATAGAGCTGGATCTTGAGGGCCAGCTCAAGCTGCTGGTCACCGAGAAAGAGGGCGCTGTCACCCTGACGGTGGCGGAAAAAGCCGAGGGCATCAACCGCTTTTGGCTGCATGTGGAAGCGGCCGAGGACGAGCATGTCTACGGCTGCGGCGAGCAGATGAGTTACTTTGATCTGCGGGGCCGCCACTTCCCGCTGTGGTCCAGCGAGCCGGGTGTTGGCCGCGACAAAACGACCTATGTTACCTGGCGCAGCGACGTGGAAAACGGCGGTGCGGGCGGTGATTATTACAACACCAATTACCCGCAGCCGACCTACGTTTCCAGCCGCCATTATTACCTCCACATGGATACCACGGCTTACGGGGATTTCGATTTCCGCAACCCGCGCTACCATGAGCTGCAGTGCTGGAATGTGCCGGGCTTTATCCGCATCGAAGCCGCCCCCACATTCGTGGAGCTGCTGGAAAAGCTGACCGCGTTCCTGGGCCGCCAGCCGGAGCTGCCGGAGTGGATCTACAACGGCCTCATCATCGGTGCCCAGGGCGGCAATGAGCGCAGCTTTGGCATCGTGGACAAGAGCCTGGAGCACGGCATCAAGGTCTCCGGCCTGTGGTGCCAGGACTGGTGCGGCAAGCGGGTGACGAGCTTTGGCAAGCGCCTGCAGTGGGACTGGCATTTCCACAAGGAAATGTACCCCGACCTGCCCAAACACATTGAAGAGCTCCACGCCCGGGGCATCAAGTTCCTGGGTTACGTCAACCCCTACCTCGTCAACGATGGCGAGCTCTACGCCGAGGGCAAAAAGCGGGGCGTCTTCGCCAAAAAGGCGGATGGCTCCGATTACCTGGTGGACTTTGGCGAGTTCTACTGCGGCGTGGTGGATTTCACCAACCCCGAGGCCTACAACTGGTTCAAGGATGAGGTCATCAAAAAGTACACGCTGGACATTGGCATCGACGGCTGGATGGCAGACTTTGGCGAGTATCTCCCCACCGACGATCTGGTGCTGGCAAACGGCGTCAGCCCGATGATCGAGCACAACCACTGGCCGGTGCTGTGGGCAAAATGCAACTACGACGCCGTCAAAGAGAGCGGCAAGCTGGGGCAGGTGGTCTACTTCATGCGGGCCGGCGGCACGGGCAGCCAGAAATACTGCACCCTGCTGTGGGCCGGTGACCAGAGCGTGGATTTCAGCCGCCACGACGGCCTGTGCACCGTCATCTGCGCGGCACTGAGCTCCGGCATGGTCGGCTGCGGCCTCAACCACTGCGACATCGGCGGCTACACCTCGCTGTTTGACAACTGCCGCACCAAGGAGGTCTTCCTCCGGTGGGCGGAGATGGCAGCCTTTATGCCCGTGATGCGCACCCACGAAGGCAACCGCCCCGACACCAATTTCCAGTATTACGACGATGACGACTGCATGAAGCAGCTGGCACGTCTGGTGGATATCTACACCATGCTGGCACCCTACACCAAAACGCTGGTGGCTGAAAACGCCGCCAAGGGCACCCCGGTCATGCGGCCCCTTTTCCTCCAGTACGAGGACGACCCCCGCGGCTATACCGAGCAGTTCGAGTACCTCTACGGCCCGGACCTGCTGGTGGCTCCGGTGTGGCAGAGCGGCAAGACGGAGTGGGAGGTCTACCTGCCCAGCGACGAGTGGACCCATCTGTGGACGGGCGAACACTACGCCAAGGGGACCCACACCGTTCCGGCGGAACTGGGCGATACCCCGGTGTTCTGCCGCAAGGGTTCCCAGTGGGCGGAGCTGTTTGACAGCATCCGTGCAAAATACGGGAAGTAAGCTATGCGGAATCAGATCCTGTTTTACATCGTCATTCTGCTGACGAACATCATCCACGGCATCACGGGCTTCGCGGGCACCATCTTAGCCATGCCGCCCAGCCTGATGCTGGTGGGCTACGACATCGCAAAGCCAATTTTAAATGTGCTGGCCATCTTCTCCGGCGTGTATGTTTTTGTGGGCAACTACAAAAAGATCGCCTGGAAAGAGCTGGCCAAGATCGTGGTGGTCATGGCACTGGGCATCTTTGGTGCCGTGTTCATCAAAGGGCTGTTCGTTGGCAAAGAGCACCTGCTCTACAAACTGCTGGGCCTGTTGATCATCGGGCTTTCGGTACAGGGCTTTTACAAGCTCGTACACAAGCCGGACGCCAAAACAGAACCGCCCGCGGGGGAGCAGGAAAGCAAAGGCAATGTGGGCACCTATGCACTGCTGGTGCTGGCCGGTATCATCCACGGGCTGTTCGTCAGCGGCGGCCCGCTGCTCACCGGTTACATGACCAAGCGCATCAAAGACAAAACCGTTTTCCGCGCTACCATTTCCACAGTGTGGGTCTTCCTCAACACCCTCGTCTTCCTGGAAGATGTCCAGGCGGGGCTGTGGGTGCCCTCCACGGTGAAAATGCTGGCCATCTCGGTGCCGTTCCTGCTGGCGGGTATGTTCATCGGCAGCAAGCTGGTGGCCCGCATGAGCCAGCTGGTCTTTATGAAGCTGACCTACATTCTGTTGTTCATTTCGGGGCTTTCGCTTCTGGTGAAGTGACACCCTGTGAAAAGCGCAAACCGAACATCTACAAACAAGAAAAAGAGAAATGTGAAGGAGAACACTACTATGAAACGTCGTGAATTTCTGTCCATGAGCGCTGTTCTGGCTGCTTCCGGTATCCTGGCAGGCTGTGCCGCTTCCAATGCAGGCAGCACCAGCACCGCGGCTTCCACGGCTGGCTCTACCGCGGCTTCCGAGGTGCCCAGCAACGGCGGCGAGACCATTAAGATCATCTGCCCCTACGGCGTCGGCGGCACCGCTGATATCGTGGCCCGCAAATATGGGCAGGTGGCAAACCAGACTCAGAAGAAGTACAACTTCATCGTGGAGAACATGACCGGCGGCGACGGTTTCGCCGCAGCCACCTACTTTGCTGATGACAGTACCTCCGTGGCAAAAGAGCTGCTGGTCTTTGGCTATGGCGTCTGCTACCGCCATGATCTGGGCAAAGAGTTCGGCACCGAGGAAGTGGATTTTGACCGTGATGCCATGTATCCCATCGGCACCATTGATGACCGTACCTGGATCGTGTACACCACGCCCGACCAGACGCTGGCTTCCATTCTGGAAAAGGCCAAGAACGGCGGCATCAAGATGTCCGGCGGCAACCCCCTGTCCGACTGCCATCTGTCCTGGGGTTCCCTGATCGCCATGGAGGGCGGCAAGGTATCCGTGGTTCCGTATGACGGCGGTGCAAACCAGAAAAAGGGCCTGACCGACGGCGAGGTCGATGTCTTTGTCGGCACCACCCAGGCTGCCAAGGACGAGGTCGAGGCTGGTACCCTGATCCCCATTCTGGCCATGAACGACCGCGCGTTCGAGGGCTTCGTCACGCCGTCCGGCCCCATTACCGTCCCCACCTGTGCAGGCGATTCCAAGGCTCCGGAACTGAACCCGGCCAACGACTATGAGTCCTGCATCCTGCCTGCGGGCGGCGTGCTGGCAGCCCACAAGGGCGCCGACCAGACATTCATCGACGAAATGATTGAGATCACCAAGGATGTCTGGAATGAGCCCGAGTTCAACGAGTGGATCGCTTCCATCCTGCTGAACCGCTTTGAAGTTTATGGCGACGAGGCAGAGGCATTCATCAACGAAGCCTGTGAGAAAGCCATCAATGCTTACAAGAATCTGAGCGGTCAGGCCTAAACCTGAAGCATAGAAACAAGTGTCGCATCGGTCACGTTTCGCATGAACCTTGTGCTGACGGGCTGCCGGTGCAGCTCGTCGGCACTTTTAATTGGCAAAGAAACTTAGGAAACCTATGTCGGGTTACCGTACGAAAGGAGAACGAATTTCGATGAAGAAATTCAAGATCAAGACCAATCTGGTCTCGGGCGTTATTATGGGAGTGGCCGCACTGCTCCTCATTATCCTGCTGCCCAGTCAGGTCCGCGTGCCGGCCTATGATTCCGGTGCCCCCAGTCCCCGCATCATCCCCGGGATCTGCCTGGCGATTATGCTGGTTTCGTCCATCGCCCTCATCATCCAGAGCCTTGTCCTCAAGCAGGAAAAGGTGGTGGAGTTTGACTGGGCAAAAGAAAAGCCCGCCATCCTCCTCATTCTTGGCATGTGCGTGTATATCGGCCTGATGCTCTGCATTGGCTATGTGCTGGCGTCTCTGATCGTTTTCCCGCTGGCGCTGTTCTACGTGGGCGAGCGCAAGGCCGGCCCCTACATTGTGGTTCTGATTTCGGCCTTTGCCATCTTCCTGCTGTTCAAGAACGTCTTTAACATTTCGCTGCCCGCTCTGGGCCTGTTGGGAGGGATCATCTGATGTCGGATTTTGCATTGATTTCGCAGGCTATCCCGCAGGTGTTCACTGTTTACAACATGCTGCTCATCTTCGGCGGTCTGATTTTGGGCATGGTCATTGGCTGCGTGCCCGGCCTGAGCGTTACCCTGGGCATCATCCTGATGCTGCCTCTGACCTATACGTTCGATGACCCGGCTTCCGCCATCATCCTGCTGCTGGCCGTTTACGTCGGCGGCATGTACGGCGGCTCGATTTCCGCCATCCTGATTCACGCGCCGGGCACCCCGGCCGCGGCGGCCACGCTGCTGGACGGCTACCCGATGTGCCAGAAGGGTCAGGCGGGCAAGGCGCTTTCCGTCGCCATGTTCGCGTCCTTCGTCGGCGGCGTCATCGGCGCGCTGATTATGACCTTCCTCTCCCCGATCATTGCGGATATGGCCATGAACTTCGGCCCCGGCGAAATGTTCATGCTGGCGGTCTTCGGTCTCTCCGTGATCGTCGCCATCTCCGGCAAGTCCATCGCCAAGGGTCTTGTGAGCGCCTTCTTCGGCATGCTGCTGTGCACCGTCGGCCTCGACCCGACCAACGGCATCCCGCGCTTCATCACCTATAAGCAGACCGGCCTGCTGGAAGGCTTCCAGTTCATCCCGACGCTGATCGGTCTGTTCGCGGTGGCCGAGGTCATCGCGGGCGTTGAGCGCATCATCCGCGGCGAGGAAAAGCAGGAAAGCTCTCACGAAAAGATCACCAACGTGCTGCCGGATTGGCAGACCATCAAGGCCATCTGGCCGAACATCCTCTCCGGCGGCATCATCGGCACCTTCATCGGCGCGATTCCGGGCGCGGGCGGCGACATCGCGGTGTTCGTCTCCTATGGCTTCAACAAGAGCTTCAGCAAGCATCCGGAACTCTGGGGCACGGGCATCCCGAACGGCGTGGCCTCCACCGAGTCCGCGAACAACGGCTGCTCCGGCGGCGCGATGATCCCGCTGCTGTCCCTCGGTGTGCCGGGTGACTCCGTTACCGCCATCCTGCTGGGCGCCTTCATTATGAAGGGTATTCAGCCGGGCCCGATGATGTACATCAGCGAGCTGCCGACCGTCTACAAGGTCTTTGCGGCGCTGATGCTGGCGAACCTGGCGATGCTGGTTGTCGGCTGCCTGGGCGTCCGCTTCTTTGCAAAGATCGTCTCCATCGAGAAGAAGATGCTCTACCCCATCATCCTCGTCATCTCCCTGCTGGGTGCTTTCTCCATCAACAAGAATGCCTTTGATGTGGGCGTCTGTGTCGCCTTCGGCATCATCGGCTGGCTGATGAACAAGTACGAGTTCCCCCTTTCTCCCATCCTGCTGGCCCTTATTCTGGGACCCATGTGCGAGAAGAACTTCGTGCGCTACATGAACATCCAGCGCGGCAACTTCTTCGCCATCACCACTTCTCCCATCGCAATGGTCTTTGCAACGGTCGCTATTCTGGTCATCGTCTACTCTGTCTACAACCAGAGCAAGATCAACAAGCGTGCCGCTGCAAACGCTGCACAGGAGAAGGCATAAGCTCAACATCCTGACAAGCTCTGTCTGTTACATTCCCATGAAGCTGCGGCTGTCCCGTTCCGTCGGGGCGGCCGCACTTCGCTTTGGGCAGCAAAAACGGAGGTCTGTTTATGTGGTTTGTATTTGCACTGGGCTCGGCCCTGTTTGCGGCCCTTACCTCGATCCTGGCCAAGGTGGGCATCGAGGGGGTCAACTCCACTCTGGCCACCGCCATCCGCACCGTGGTGGTGCTGGCCATGAGCTGGGGCATGGTGTTCCTCACCCGGGCCCAGGGGGGCATGGGGGAGATCAGCCGCCGGAGTTGACTCTTCCTCATCCTATCGGGGCTGGCCACCGGGGCGTCCTGGATGTGCTACTACCGGGCCCTGCAGCTTGGCCGGGCCTCTCAGGTGGTGCCCATCGACAAGCTCAGCGTGGTGATCACCCTGGTGCTGGCCTTTGTGTTCCTCCACGAGCCCTTTACCGCCAAAAGTATGGTGGGCTGCGCCCTCATCGCCGCCGGCACCCTGTTTATGGTGCTGTAAGAGGGTAAGCTCCCTGCAAACAACAAGGCCCTCCCGGTTTTGCCCGGGAGGGCCTTATCGTTTTGCTGTACGCTTACTTTTCGGCGGGCGTCTCCGGAGCGGCGGGCGCTTCCGAATGGCGGCACTTGGCCAGCATATCCAGCTCCGGCATCAGCTCGGTGCTGATGACCGAGAGCATCTGCTCCATCTTGTCGCAGTCCTCAGCCGGGAAGCGCTTGCGCACACGCTCGATGACCGTGTGCAGGTAAGAATAGCTGATGCTGTAGTAATCGATGTATTTCTGGGTGGGGCGCAGGAAGTATTCGCGGCGGTCGGTGGTGGACTGGATCTTCTCCACATAGCCCTTTTTGACAAGGCTGCCGATTTTATAAGCCGCGTTGGGGGTGGAGATGCCCATCATGCGGGAAAACTCTGCAATGGTGGGCTCCCCCATCGCCATGATGCCCTCCATGCAGAAGGACTCCACCGTAGTCAGCGTGGCTTCGCGGGTGGCAAAGCGCTGAAATACATTCTGATAAAAATGCAGCTTGAATTTTGTATAGACGTCCTGAAAGACTTCTTCCAGCATGGGGTTTTCCTCCAGTGAGCAAATAGCTCAAAAAATTTACTCTTTTGATAAGTATACCATGATTTGCGCCGGAGGGGAAGACAAAAATCTACGATTCCGTTAAGATTTTGTGACCTCTTCCTTCCCAGTATGGCCCATCCGCGCCCTGACGATGCTGAGCACGACGAGTTCGATGACGATGGCACAAGCCAGCAGCACGAAGGAGGTCAGGGTGTTGGCGGCATCGCCGAGGACAGCCTGTGCTGCGCCGCAGAGCAGATAGCAGCCCGCCGAGATGGCGGCGGCGGTCATGGCGTAGGGCAGCTGGGTGGAGACATGGTTCACGTGGCTGCAATGCGCGCCGGCAGAGGCCATGATGGTGGTGTCGGAGATGGGCGAGCAGTGGTCGCCGCAGACCGCGCCGGACAGGCAGGCGGCGATGGAGACCACCAGCATCTCACCCTCCGGGAACGCATGGCAGACGATGGGGACCAGAATCGAGAAAGTACCCCAGGACGTGCCGGTGGCAAAGGCGAGGAAGACCGCCACCACAAAGATGATGATGGGCAGCAGGTACTGCAGAGCCGCTGCAGAGCCGCTGAGCAGGCTTGCGACGTAGTATTTTGCGCCCAGCAGGCCGGTCATGCCGGAAAGCGTCCATGCCAGCGTCAGAATGAGCATGGGGCTGACCATGGCCTTGAAGCCCTCGGGGATGCAGGCGGCGAAGTCCTGAAAGGTCATGACGCCCCGCACGCGGTAAAACACGAAGGTGAACATCAGCGCAATGGCGCTGCCCAGCACGAGGCCCATGGAGGCGCTGCAGTTGGCAAAAGCGGTGACGAAGTCCACGCCCTCAAAGAAGCCGCCGGTGTACACCATGCCGAAGATGCAGGCCGCGATGAGCACCAGCACCGGCGCGATGAGGTCCACCACATGGCCGCGGGTGTCGCTGCCGTCGTCCGCGTCGTCGCCGTAGGGGCGGTCGTCGGTGGTGAAGAGGTCGCCCAGCAGGGCGTTATCCTCGTGCTTCTTCATAGGGCCGTAGTCGAGGCCGCTGAAGATGAGGAAGAGGCTCATCACCATCGTGAGGATGGCGTAGTAGTTATAGGGGATGGTGCGCAGGAACATGGTGAAACCGTTGATGCCCGAGCCTTCCGGCACCGAGGAGGTGACGGCGGCAGCCCAGCTGGACACCGGCGCGATGATGCAGATGGGGGCGGCGGTGGCGTCGATGATGTAGGCCAGCTTGGCGCGGGAGATCTTGTAACGGTCCGTCACCGGGCGCATGACCGTGCCCACGGTGAGGCAGTTGAAATAATCGTCGATGAAGATGAAGGCGCCCAGGCCGCCGGTGGAGAGCATGGCCACGCGCTTGCTCTTGATGCGCCTGGTGGCCCAGTTGCCGTAGGCACGGGTACCGCCGGCACGCGAGATGGTGAACACCAGCGCGCCCAGCAGGGTACAGAAGATGATGATGTTGAAATCGACCTTGTTCACCATGGTGGTGAAGGCGATCTCCACGGGCTTGATGATCAGGTCGCCCGTGCCCATGCCCAGGCAATAGATGACGGTGCCGCTGAGAATACCGAGGAAGAGGGAGGAAATGACTTCCTTGGTGATCAGGGCCAGGGTGATGGCGATGATGGGCGGCAGCAGAGAGAGCCAACCCGCGTCAAACGGATCCATGAACATGCTCCTGTCTTGAAGGTCTGGAAGGCGCAGCGCCGCATACGGCTTACCGGCATGCATCCCCCGCCGGCGCGTGATCTTCCCGGTCGCGCTGGACTGCGTTCGTGGAAGCATATCATGCGCGCTTTGGAGCGGCAATACAAAACGGCCGGAAAAACGGAACGGATGGGCCTCGGGGCGGGCCGTCGCGGAGCCCGTCACGAAAAAACGCCTGTGGACTGTCCACAGGCGTTGTTATCCGGCGTATCAGAAAAGATGCGGAAGGCGCGGGCTACAGGCTGATCTCGCCGTACTGGGCCTCATACTGCTGGATGGTCTGCACCAGCGCGGCGGCCAGGCGTTTGGCGCTTTCGGGGCTCATGCCGATGGCCTTTTGCGGCTGCACGGCCAGCACCGGGCCCTGCTGGTCCTGTTCGTTGCGGCTCACGCAGGCCGTGAGCAGGATCTCGCCGTGGGAGTAGTTGGTCTGGAAGGCATTGGCGTAAATGGTTTCCAGAGCGGGGGCCGGCAGCATGGTCACGCGCAACTGCTGTTCGGGCTGCTGTTCGGTACGCTGTTCCGGGGCATGGCTGTTGGCGGGGGTCTTTTTCAGAGCGGGCATGGGGCTATCCTCCTGTCTGGTTGTGACGGGCAAGAAATTCTTCTGTTTCTTTGTTGCTTCTCTTCTACTTCGTCTTTTCTACTTCTTTTCGTTTTTGGCGCCGTTGTCGTTCTTGCCGGTCTTTTCTTCCTTGCCGGCCTTTTCGTCGGGGCCGTCGGCATGGGTACGGATGCTGACCTTGGGCAGCTCGGCGAACTGCACACTGCCGGCGTCCATACGGCTGATGATCTCGGCGGTGATGTCCATGGACGCAGGAGCGGAAAGGACGTTCTGGCGGGCAATGACGGCCACGTCGCCCTTGTCGGCGCGCCAGGCTTCGATCCTGGCCAGCATGTGCTTGCTGACCACGTCACGGGCGGCGGCCTGTTCCAGCGCCAGCTGGCGCTGCAGCACGGCCAGGCCCTGACGCAGTTCCTGCTCGCGTTTTTCTTCAGGGCTTTTCTTCAGTTCTTCCTGATAGACATCCAGACCGTTCTGCAGGATGGCCTGGACTTTGGCCAGGTGTTCGTTGGCCTGCTGCGCGGCCCTGGACTGGCTGAGGACACGGTCCACATCCACGCAGACCACGTCCGGGCCGGTATCCAGGCAACCGGACAGGGGCAGGGTCAGCACGAGGGCGAGGCCGGAAAGAAAACGGGGAAAACGGGACATGTTGTCTCCTTGTGATGGTATGCGATCCGGCCGGGGCCGGACGTGGCGCGCCGCGTATGGGCGGCCGGCATGAGCGTTGGATGGTGCATCGAAATTTTTACGGGATAGCCGTTTTTTGCAAAATGCTCCTTCCCGTTTCGGGGCCCGGCGCGGCCAATAAAAACGCCGCCCCGGGAAGGCTGGATACAGGGCGGCGTCAAAAGGTGCGGTGGCCGGGACTCTCTTTCCGGCCACCGCCCGGTTTGATGGGTTAAAGCATCAGGGCCTAGAACTCGTAGCGGAAGCTGCCGAACACGCCGTGACCGGTGGTGTGCTGACCGGCCTGCAGCGTGTAGTTCACGCCGATGCTCATGTTGTCGTTGGCCAGTTCCAGACCGACGCCGCCCTGCCAGGTGAGGTAATCCATCATCTGGGCCTCCACTTCATAGGTGCCGGGCAGGCCGGTGAAGTGCACATCGTGCTTGGCCTTGATGTCACCGGCGGCCGGGATCACGCTGAAGTCCAGGCTGGGCTTGAAGTTCCAGCCGCTGTCCAGGGCGAAGTCCTTGCTGAAGGTCACGCCGATGGGGAAGGTCCAGATGTCCTGGTGGAGGCTGTCGCCTTCCAGCACGGTGCCGCCGTGGGTATCCACGTCATAGCCCCAGGTGTTGAGGCTCATGTAGCGCACGCCGATGTGCGGGATGATGTCCATCGCGCTGGTCTGCAGCAGATACTCGGCCCGCAGACCGGCGCTGATGGCCGTAGCCTGCACGTCGGCTTCCAGATCGCCCATGCCCATGCGGCTGTCCACGTCCTGCTTGAGGTCGTTCCAGGTGCTGGTGTACGACACGTCGGCCATGACGCCGAAGTTTTCGTAATTCCAGCCGGCGTAGGCGCCGAGGCCCCAGAAGTTCATGCGGTTGTCGGTGCTGCTGAGGTCGCCGCCGGAGGATTCGGCGTAACCGCCACCGATGTTGAAGGTGATACCGGCGCGGATGGCGTTCTCGAAGGTGTAGTCGGCACCCAGGGAAACGCCGCCCAGATTGCCGTTGAAGCCGTAGTCCATGTTACCGGCATCCATGCCCCAGCCGTGCTGGCTCTGCCACAGGGGGGCGATCCAGAGGGCGAAGCCGGTGGTGTTGCGGTCCACGATCTTGCCTTCGGCATCCATGGCCTGGGCGCCGTCAGCGGGATCGGCGAAGCCCAGACGGTTGACCACGGCATTGGTGCCCGCGTCGGAAGCCATCCTGGTCATCTGGGGCGCGGCACCGGCGAAGGCGATGCGGGCAGCGCTTTCGATGCTTTCAGCGGCGGCGTTCTTGTCCATGCCCAGGAAGCGGTTGTCCGTGGCGCGGCTCAGGAAGCGCACGCCCATCTGGTCGGAATCGACGTTGTTGAGGCTGTCCCTGTACAGCTTGTTCACCGCGTTGGTCATGCCTTCGCTCAGGTCGGGGAACACGTTTTTGGCGTCCTTGACCCCGGCCGTGAACGTCATGCCGTCACCAGAAGTGAGCGTGACCATGTCGGAGCTGGCCATCAGGTTGCCGCCCTTCCAGCCGTCGGCAGCGCTGTCGCCGTATCCCGATCCATTGAAGGCATTGGACCCATCGCCGTTGGCAATGACCTTGTACGTCTTGCCATTCTGGGCACCGGAGATGAGCAGCTTGGCGCCGTTTTGGACCGTGAACGCCGTGGAGGGGGCGTTCAAAGTAAGGGCCGCGGTGTTTCCGTTGATGTTCGTGCCGTTGACGACCAGCAGGGAGTCCTTGCCGAAGTGGGCGGCAGCAACTGAGGTGGTGCCAGGAATGGTGCCAGCAGCAGTAACGTTGGCATCCACCACGATCTGGCCAGCAGTCCCAAGCGTGATGCCCTGCCCCAGGACCAGCACGGACTGGTTGGCACCCACGGTGAAGTTGGGGCCAACGCTCATGCCGGCCTTTTCCATGGCCTGACGCATAT
>ERZ857750.3356-NODE-3356-length-13538-cov-6.973745_pt1 | contig 13538 bp, 10 predicted proteins | sample MGYA00519915_ERZ857750 | MGnify/ENA primary metagenome ERZ857750 (study PRJEB31778, sample SAMEA3449358) | human gut metagenome | biome: human gut; feature: human-associated habitat; material: faeces | place: United Kingdom | collected 2010/2012 ... | reverse complement strand
AAGCATCTGAAAAAGCGACACTTACATCAAGACTTATTGATAGACCAATAAGACCTTTATTCCCTAAAACTTTTAGAAATGATGTACAAGTAGTAGCTACAGTTTTATCGGTAGACCAAGACTGTACACCTGATATAGTATCAATGATAGGTTCATCTGTAGCTTTATCTATATCAGAAATACCATTTAATGGTCCTACAGGTTCTGTTTGTATAGGTTTAGTTGATGGAGCTTTAGTTGTAAATCCTACAGCAGAAGAAAGAGAAAAAAGTGAATTACACTTAGTAGTATCAGGAACTAAAGAAGCGGTAATGATGGTTGAAGCTGGAGCAAATGAAGTACCAGAATCATTAATGCTTGAAGCAATATTAAAAGCTCATGAAGAAATCAAAAAAATAGTTGAGTTTATAGAACAAATCCAAGCTGAAGTTGGAAAAGAAAAAATGGAATTTGTTGAAACTAAACCAGATGCTGAAATAGAAGCTAAAGTTAGAGAAATAGCTACTGAAGGAATGAAAGAAGCTGTTAAAGTTGTAGAAAAACTTGAAAGACAAGAAGCTATGGATGCTGTTAAAGAGCAAACTATAAATAGTTTTGATGAAGAAACTTTAGAAGAGTTCGGAAATGATATAATAGCTACTTTAGATGCTATTATAAAAGAAGAAGTTAGAAAAGCTATAGTACATGAAGGTAGAAGACCTGATGCTAGAAAAACTGATGAAATAAGACCGATATGGTGTGATCATGGATTTATACCAAGAGCTCATGGTTCTGGATTATTTACAAGAGGACAAACTCAAGTAATGACAGTTACAACACTTGGAGCACTAGGAGATGTTCAAATATTAGATGGTCTTGATGAAGAAGAAAATAAAAGATATATGCATCACTACAACTTCCCAGCTTACTCTGTAGGTGAATGTAGACCAATGAGAGGGCCAGGAAGAAGAGAAATAGGTCATGGAGCTTTAGCTGAAAGAGCACTACTTCCAGTAATACCTTCAAAAGAAGAATTCCCTTATGCAATAAGACTTGTATCTGAGGTATTAAGTTCAAATGGTTCTACATCTCAAGGTTCAGTTTGTGGTTCTACACTATCTTTACTTGATGCAGGTGTTCCAATAAAAGATATGGTTGCAGGTATTGCAATGGGTCTTATAGAACATGATGGAAAAATGGCTATACTTTCAGATATACAAGGTATGGAAGACCACTTAGGAGATATGGACTTTAAAGTTGCAGGTACTGAAAAAGGTATAACTGCTATACAAATGGATATAAAAATAGCTGGTATAGATGAAGAAGTATTAACAAGAGCATTAGCACAAGCTAGAGTTGGTAGACTTCACATATTAAATGAAATGAAAAAATGTATATATAAACCAAATGATGAGCTATCTAAATATGCACCAAAAATAGTTACTATGAGGATAAACCCAGACAAAATAAGAGATGTTATAGGTGCTGGTGGTAAAGTAATAACTAAGATAATAGATGAAACTGGTGTTAAAATAGATATAGAACAAGATGGTGAAGTATTTATAGCTGGTACAGATATGGATATGATAAATCTGGCTAAAAAGAAAATAGAAGATATAGTAGCAGAAGTTGAACTTAATGCTATATATAAAGGTAAAGTAACAAGAATAGTTAACTTCGGTGCTTTCGTTGAATTACTTCCAGGAAAAGAAGGATTACTTCGCATAGGAAATATAGCTCATGAAAGAATAGAAAAAGTTGAAGACGTATTAAATGTTGGAGATGAAGTAGAAGTTAAAGTTACTGAAATAGATGAAAAAGGAAGAGTTAACGTATCTAGAAAAGTATTACTTCCTAAACCAGAAAGAAAACACAAATAATTAAATTATTTATATAAATAAGGGAACGAGACTTAGTCTCGTTTTTTTGTGTGCAAAAACATAATATGCAAGTCCTAATCCTAAGAATAAAATTGATATCTTAATAATAAAATGAACTAATAAATAATTTGTACATATTAGGAGGAAGCTCATATGATAATGATGGTGCTAAACAAAAATAAATTGAAAAAGATACTGATTTTTCTTTTAATCATTTTATTTATAGGAGGTGGGATTGTATTTACAATTAAAAAAAATGAAAGTATACCTAGTATAAATATATTAGATTTGGCAAAAGCACCTTATACACAGGGAACTAAAAAAAATAGTGGCTACGTTGCATTAACTTGCAACGTAGACTTAGGATGGGAGGATGAGTACGTAATATCCATATTAGAAACATTGAAAAAAGAGAAAGTACATATTACATTTAATGTTACAGGAAAGTGGACAGAAAAAAATAAAGATTTACTTCTTAGAATTAAAAATGAAGGTCATGAAATTGGAAATCATGGATATAAGCATTTAGATTATGCCACACTTTCCTATGATGAAAATTATAACCAAATAAGCACCTCAAAAAAAATAATAGAAGATGCTTTGGGAGAAAAAACAAAATTTTTTCAAGCACCTGCAGGTTCTTTTGGAACAAATACTGTAAAGGCTGCTGAAAGTTTAAATTACATATGTTTTAAATGGGACGTGGACACTATAGACTGGCAAGATAGATATAATCCAGAGAAAATAATAGAAAGAGTAAAAAATAAAAATATAGTTGATGGAAGTATAATTTTGATGCATCCCACAGATGCAACTACTAAATGTTTAGATGATATTATAGAAATAATCAGACAAAAAAATTTAAAACCTGGACGACTTAGTGATGTCTTTATTGTTGATTAAATTAGATTACTAAACTATAATTAATACTATAAATTTTTACTGATTTATAAAAAATAAAGCATACAATGACGTAGTGGAGAATTTGGAGGACAAAATGTATAAATACCAAACCTTAAAAAATGGGCTTACTATTGTGGGAGAAGAAATACCGTATTTAAAATCTGTATCTTTAGGGATTTGGATAAATACAGGTTCCAGATTGGAGTCAGAAAAAGAAAGTGGTGTATCTCATTTTATAGAGCATATGCTATTTAAAGGGACTAAAAATCGAAGTGCTAAAGACATAGCAAGAGATATAGACAGATTAGGTGGAGAAATAAATGCCTTTACCAATAAAGAATGCACATGCTACTATGTTCATCTTTTAGATGAACATATTAATAAAGGTATAGATGTATTAAGTGATATGATATTAAATTCATCTTTTGATACTAATGATATAGATAAAGAAAAATTTGTCATACTTGAAGAATTAAAAATGTATGAAGATTCCCTAGATGATTTATCTTATGATTTATTAGTGGAAAATGTATATCAAAATGATGGACTTGGAAGAAATATCTTAGGAAATAGAAAAACTATCAGAAGTTTAAAAAGAGAAGATATTTTAAATTATTATAATAAATATTATGTGCCAAATAATGCAGTTATATCAATTTGTGGTAATTTTAATTTTGAAGAAATAGTTAAAGTTATCGAAGAAAAATTTGAACAGTGGCAAGAAAAAGAAGTAAATATTGAAGTTAAAGAAGCAAATTATACTCCTTGTTTTGTAACAAAAAACAAAGACAGTGAACAAGTAAATATAGCAATAAACTTAAAAGCTATACCAGAAGAAAATGAAAAAGAAGCTTACGCACTATCTGTAGTAAATAATATATTTGGAGGAAGTACAAGTTCTAGGCTTTTCCAAAGTATAAGAGAAGAAAAAGGACTAGTATATTCCATATATTCATCTCAAACTTTATACAGAAAATGTGGAGAACTTGGTATATTTGCTAGTACAAGTAAAGAGTATTTAAAAGAAGTATATGATTTAATAATAAAAGAAATAAAAAATATAAGAGAAAATTATATTACAGAAGAAGAACTTGAAGAAAGCAAAGAACAATTAAAAGGTAATTATATATTAAGTTTAGAGAGTATTAACTCTAAAATGTTAGCTAATGGAGAAGCTATGCTACTTAATAATAAATTAAAAAAAGAAGATGAAATTATAGAACATATAAATGTTGTAAATATGGAACAAGTTAAGGATATTATTAATAAAGTATTTAATATAGAGAACTTAGCAGTATGTATAGTAGGAAAAGATGTAGAAGGTGTTCAGATATAAATATAAAAATTTTATTGGGGTGAAATTATGAATTTATCTGAATTAGCTGGAAAAGAAATTGTAAATTTAGTTACTGGGGAAAGACTTGGTGTAATAGGAGAGTGTGATATTATAATTGATGAGACAACGGGGAAAATATTAGCACTTTCCATACCAAGAGAAAGAGGATTTTTTGGCATAAGAAAAGATAGAGGGGATTTAGAAATTCCTTGGAGAAATGTAAAAAAAATTGGCAATGATATGATAATCATTGAATATGAGGGAATATATTAGGAGGCAATTATGGGGATACTAGTACAAAAGTTTGGTGGTACATCAGTAGCATCAGTTGAAAAAATGAAGAAAGTTTGTAATATAATAGAAAACTATAGAAAAAAGGGGAACGACTTAGTCATAGTTGTATCAGCAATGGGAAGAAAAGGAGATCCATATGCTACAGATACGCTAATAAATTTATGTACTAATGTTAATCAAAAACCTAAAAAACGTGAACTTGACTTGATTATGTCTTGTGGAGAAGTAATATCCGGAACTATATTATCATCTATGCTAGAAGGTAGAGGTATACCTTCAGTATTTCTTACAGGAACTCAAGCAGGAATAATAACAACAAAAATTTATTCAAATTCCAAAATAAAGGAAATAAATCCTACGAGAATTCAAAGAGAATTAGATGAAGGAAAAGTAGTAGTTATTGCAGGTTTCCAAGGTGGAACTGAAGATGGAGAAGTTACAACACTAGGTAGAGGTGGCAGTGATACATCTGCTGTAGCTATAGGAAAAGCCTTAGGATGTGAAACAGTTCAAATTTATACAGATGTTGATGGAATAATGACAGCAGATCCTAGAATTGAGCCTTCAGCAAAAATACTTGATTATTGTGATTATGAAGAAGTATTTCAAATGGCAGAAAAAGGTGCTAAAGTTATACATCCAAGAGCCGTAGAGCTTGCTAAAAATGGAGATATAGTACTTGAAATTAAAAATACTTTAAATCCATCATGTAAAGGTACAAGAATTGGCTTAACTAGAGATGCAGGAGGAAATTATGAAGACTTTCAATCTAGATTTATGACTTCTGTAGCACACAAAGATAATATAGCACAAGTAAAAGTTAAATCTTCAGAAGCTTTATTTTCTAAAATATTAAATGAGATGGAAGAAAAACATATAAATTTGGATATGATAAACTTTTTTACAGAAGAAAAAGCTTTTGCTCTTGATCAAAATAAGATTAATTTAGTTGAAGAAATATTAAAAAAAAATAATGTGGAGTATGAAGTTAGAAAACACTGTGCAAAAGTTACTTTAATCGGAACAAAAATAACAGAAACTCCAGGAGTAATTGCAAGAGTAGTTAGAGCTTTATCAAAAGCAGGAATTACACTTTTACAATCATCAGACTCATATACATGTCTAACTTGTTTAGTAAAAGAAGAAGATATGATAGACACGGTTCATGCTATTCATAAGGAATTTGCAGAATAATAACTAATAAAATAAGGTATATCCTATACAGTTATAAATAAAAAACTATCTGTATAGGGTATCTTTTAATTTAAGTAATAATAAATATGATGATAAGGTTATTATTAGATTTACTTTATTATCATTTATAATAGAAAATATGTTTAATTAATTTCATTTTATGTCACTTCTTATCATAATAATATTATGATAATTACGATTAATAAATATTAATAAAAATAAACTTTTTACCATATGACAAGAGAATTATTTCATATTCATTGGGAAATATAAACGTAAATATATTAGATGAGGTGAAATAAATGATGAAAAAAGAAAATAATATGAATCAATACATAAATGATAGTGATTTTGATTTAAATTATATTCAATATGAATCTAATAATAATGAAGAAAAAAATAAACCTAAAAATTCAAATAATAATCAACCCAATGAAACAGATAATGAAAAAATACAAGATATAAAGCAAATGGGAGTACCTAATATGCCATCTAACTCACCTAAAGAAATTCAATGCATTACAATAATAGGAGAAATTGAAGGCCATTTTATAGGAAATCCACAAAAAAAAGCTACTAAATACGAGCATATAATTCCTTTGTTATACTCTGTTGAAGAAAGCAATGAAATCAAAGGTATTCTTGTTATATTAAATACTGTAGGTGGAGATGTTGAAGCAGGTCTTGCTATGGCAGAGTTAATTAATAGTATTTCTAAAAAGGTTGTTACTCTTGTTCTTGGTGGAAGCCACTCTATAGGAGTTCCACTAGCTACAGCGGGAGATTATTCTTATATAGCTCCAAGTGCCACAATGATAGTTCATCCAATTAGAACAAATGGACTTGTAATAGGTATTAATGAAAGTTTTGAATACTTTAAAAAAATGCAAGAAAGAATTGATGAATTCATAACAAGAACATCTAATATAGAAAGGGAAAAATTAAGTGAACTAATGCATGCTAAAGATGAACTTATAACAGACGTGGGTAGTGTTTTAATAGGAAAAGAAGCTGTAGAATGTGGATTGATTAATGAAGTTGGGGGATTAAAAGAAGCTTTAACAAAATTAAGAGAATTAATAAAAAATGAACAAAATGAAGGAAATAAATAAGATTTGTTTAAAATAAGTAATATGTGATATAATGAGTTAATAATTAAAAGTGTTAATGTATACCATTAACACTTTTAAGGTTGTAAGGAATTTATAAGGTAGAAGAAATAAGAGGTGAGATTGGTGGCTAAGAAAAGAAGTAAAAGCGCTAAGAACAAAAAGAAGTACAAGAAAGATAAAATAATAGTTTCAGGTGAATATTACAATCTAGTGACTATATTTATAGGTATTTTCTTATTATATAGTTTAAACTCAAATTCCATGGGCCTTATAGGACAATTTATACAAGATACTTTTAAAGGATTATTTGGAGTTCTTGCCATAATTATTCCAATACTAATAATAATAGTAGGTATCTTAGGATTTTTCGAAAGAAATGAATATGTGTATAGAATGAAAAAAAGTAAAGCAGTTTACATTTTCATAATATTTTTATTTGTTTTTTATGGATTACTTAATTCAAGAAAAATACCTATAGACAATCCTCTAAAAGCAAATATGTATAGAGATGTTATGCAAATGGGAATAGATGGAAGTGGTCTAGGTTTAGTAACATCATCTATTGCGTACTTTATTAAAACAGTATTTGGATTAACTGGTGGTTGGTTAATAAGTTTATTCATTTTATTTATTACTGTTATGTATACGTTCAATATTTCTCTGAAAGATTTAATTGAAGGGATTAGTGATAAATCCAATAAAATTAAACATGGGGATGTTAATGTGAAAGATAAAATGTCCAACTTGAAGCAGTCTGCAATAAATCTAATGACTGAAGAAGTTGATGAAACTACTCAAATGGGTAAAAACAAAAAAGGTTTCATAAAGAACATTTTTGATAAAAAAGACGAAAAAAATGAAGACTTAGAAAAAACTATAGTAGAGTCTAATGATTTAGATGAAGATAAGACAATAAAAATTGTAGGTTTTAATAAAGGTGATGACGATTATTTGGAAATATTAGAAGGAACAAATAGCATACCAGAATTAGATGTATTAAAAGACCTTCAAAATACAAATTCAAATATGAATTTTGATAAGACTTCAAAAAATATAAGCTTAGAAAAAACTTCGCCTATAAACATATCTAACATAAAAGAATTAGAAATTAATAATCAATCAAATTATGAAAATTATACTAAGCCAAGTTTAGATTTATTAACTAAAATAGGTCATAAAGGTAATGAAAATGATAAAAGAAAAGCATTAGAAAATGCATCTTTATTAATAAAAACATTATCTAATTTTGGTGTGGATACAAAAATGGGTCAAGTAACTTTAGGACCAACTATAACAAGATATGAAGTACAACCAAATCCAGGTGTTAAAGTTAGTAGAATAGTCAATTTATCTGACGATATAGCCCTTTCTCTAGCTGCAAAAAGTATAAGGATAGAAGCACCTATACCAGGTAAAAGTGCTATAGGTATAGAAGTACCAAATGATCAACCACAAGTTGTAGGACTTAGAGATGTTATTGGAAGTCCTGAATTTAAGGAAAGTAACTCATCTCTTGCTATAGGGCTTGGAAAAGATATAAGTGGAAATCCAGTAATAGCAGATATAGGTAAAATGCCTCATTTACTTGTGGCAGGGGCTACAGGTTCAGGAAAATCAGTATGTATAAATACTATAATAAATTCTCTACTATATAAATCAATGCCGGATGAAGTAAAATTACTACTTATAGATCCAAAGGTGGTAGAACTTGCTCACTATAATGGTATACCTCATTTATTATCACCAGTTGTAACTGATCCTAAAAAAGCTGCCAATGCATTAAATTGGGCAGTTGCAGAAATGAATAAAAGATATAAATCTTTTGCAGAGCTTGGTGTTAAAGATATTACTAGTTACAATGAAAAAAGTGAAACAAAGCTTCCTAAAATAGTAATAATTATAGATGAGCTTGCTGATTTAATGATGGCATGTGCCAATGAAGTTGAAGATTATATCTGTAGACTTGCTCAAATGGCTAGAGCTGCAGGTATGCATTTAATTATAGCAACACAAAGACCTTCTGTGGATGTAATAACAGGAGTTATAAAAGCCAATGTTCCATCAAGAATTGCTTTTGCAGTATCATCACAAACAGATTCAAGAACAATACTTGATATGGGTGGAGCTGAAAAATTACTAGGTAAAGGTGATATGTTGTTTTATCCTTTAGGAGCAGCTAAACCAATTAGATTACAAGGAGCATATATATCAGAAGAGGATTCTGATAAAGTAATAGACTTTGTAAAAAGCCAAGTAAAAGAAGAAGTACAATATGAAGATGAAATAATTCAAACAATATCAAAAACAACTAACATTAAAAATGATGATGTGGATGAATTTTTAGAAGATGCCATTGCTTTTGTAGTTCAAAGTGGTCAAGGCTCATCATCCATGCTTCAAAGAAAATACAAAATAGGATTTAATAGAGCAGCTAGACTAATAGACTCTATGGAAGAGAGAGGAATAGTTGGACCTAGTGAAGGAAGTAAACCTAGAAAAGTATTAATTACAATGGAAGAGTTGTCAAAATTAGAAGGTGAATAAAATTTGAAAACAATCAAAATTGAAGATGCCTTAAAACTTGAAAATACAATCTTTATTGACGTAAGAACTGAAAAAGAATATCAAGATGATCATATTTTAAATGCTTACAATATGCCTTTATTTAATAATGATGAATATTGTGAGATTGGTACAATTTATAAAAAAGAGGGGAAACACGAAGCCATAGATAAAGGTTTTGACTTTGTTTCCAAAAAGTTAAAAGATATGTATAGCATTGCAAGAGAGCTATCAGCAAAATATGATCATATAGTAATCTATTGTGCAAGAGGTGGAATGAGAAGTGGCTCTGTTGCTAACTTGTTAACTTCCATAGGAATAGACTTATATAAATTAGAAGGTGGATATAAGGCCTATAGAAATTATGTACTAGATTATTTAAAAGACATAATGAATGAAAAAGAGTTTATAGTATTACATGGTTTGACTGGCGTTGGAAAAACAGAATTATTAGTTGGACTTAAAAATAATAATATGGACATAATAGATTTAGAAAATATGGCTAGAAATACAGGTTCTGTATTTGGATTTATAACTTATAATGAAAAACCACCTAGCCAAAAAACTTTTGAAACGAGAATGTTTGAAGCTTTATTTTTCTCTAAGAGCGATTTTATATTTATAGAGAGTGAAAGTAAAAGAGTTGGACATGTATTAGTGCCTAATGAAATTTATGAAGCTATAATAAGAGATGGATATCATATTCTTATTGAATGCGATATGAAAGAAAGAGTAAAAAGGCTTTGCAATGATTATATATATAGTAGAGATGCGAAAAATATAGAAGATTTAAAAGAGTGTATAAATACTTTTAGAAAAAGACTGGGTAATAAAACAGTAGATGAATACCTAGAACTTTTAGAAAATAAAAAGTATGAAGAATTAGTAGAAAAATACTTAATCTCATATTATGATCCTCTATATATGCATTCTATAAAACAATATAAATACAATGACATAATAAAATTTGAAGACGCAAATGATACAATAAAAAAATTAATGAGTTTTCATAAGACAGCAGTTAAAGGAGTTAAACAATGTTAAAGATAGCACTAGAATCATTAGGTTGTTCAAAAAACCTAGTAGACGCAGAAATAATGATGGGTATATTAAATAAAAAAGGATACAAATTAACAGGAGACTTTGAAGAAGCAGATGTAATTTTAGTTAATACATGTGGATTTATAGAATCAGCAAAACAAGAATCTATAGATACAATAATTGAATTTGCAAACCTTAAAGAAACTGGAAATTTAAAATTACTTATAGTTACAGGCTGTTTAGCACAAAGATATTCTGATGAACTAAAACAAGAAATACCTGAAATAGATGCCATAGTAGGTACAGGAAGTTACCAAAATATAGATGAAATATTAGAAGGATTACAAAAAGAAAAACAAATAGTATCTTTAAAAGATATAGAAGTTGTTTATAATGAAGATCTTCCAAGATATGTTTCAACACCAGAATATATGGCATACTTAAAAATAAGTGAAGGGTGCGATAAGCATTGTACTTATTGTATAATACCAAAACTTAGAGGTAAACAAAAAAGTAGAAAAATAGAAGATATAGTAGCAGAAGCAAAAACTCTTTCAGAAAATGGAGTAAAAGAACTTGTAGTTATAGCACAAGATTCTACAATGTATGGATCAGATATATATGGTGAAGCTAAATTACCTCAGTTACTAGAAGAACTTGCTAAAATAGAAGAATTAAAATGGATAAGAATAATGTACTCATATCCAGAATCAATAACAGAAGAGTTAGTTGATGTAATAAGAAGACATGATAATATTTGTTCTTACTTTGATATGCCAATACAACATGCAAGTAATAAAATATTAAAATTAATGAACAGACAAACAACAAGAGAAGAATTATTAGCTAAAATCAATATGATTAGAACTGCTATACCAAATGCAACACTTAGAACAACTTTAATAACAGGATTCCCAGGTGAAGATGAAAAAGATTTTGAAGAACTTGTGGAATTCGTTAAAGAAGTTAAGTTTGATAAACTTGGTGTGTTCCCATATTCAAGAGAAGAAGGAACTGCAGCAGATAAACTTCCTAATCACTTAGAACAAGAAGTAAAAGAACAAAGAAGAGATACTATAATGATGGTTCAACAAGGTATTTCTGAAGAAATAAACCAAAATAAAGTTGGAAATATTTATGAAGTTTTAATAGAAGAACAAATAGAAAACAATGTTTATGTTGGTAGAACTATATTTGATGCAGAAGAAATAGACAGTATAGTTTATGTAAAATCACATACACAACTAGAGCCAGGGGACTTTGTAAATGTAAAAATAAACACAGCTTTAGAGTATGATTTAATGGGGGATATTCAAGATGAATTTGCCAAATAAATTAACATTACTTAGAATTTTGTTAATACCGGTGTTTATCATAACAATGATGTTTGATTTTTCAAATCATTATTTAATATCTTGTTTAATATTTATTATTGCGTCTATAACAGATGCTTTAGATGGACATATTGCAAGAAAAAATAATCTAGTTACTGATTTTGGTAAATTTATGGATCCTTTAGCAGATAAATTATTGGTAATATCAGCACTTATATGTATGATAGAATCAAATTTAGTTGCTGGATGGATGGTTATAATTATAGTAGCTAGAGAACTTACTGTGAGTATATTAAGAGCAATAGCTGCAGCAGATGGAAAAGTTATAGCAGCTAGTGGTGGTGGAAAAATTAAAACTATTAGTCAAATGATAGCAATAATAGTATTATTATTAGGTGCAAATTTAAATAATAATTTATTATTACAAATAGGAACAATATTTATATTGATTGCTACATTTTTCACTTTATACTCAGGTATAGATTATTTATACAAAAACAAAGATTTATTTATGAATAGTAAATAAAAAATAAAATAAAGCTATTGCATGCTATATAAAAATATTATGCAATAGCTTTTGTTTTATTTATTGCAGGAAAAATAAAAATATTCGTATAAAAGAATGATTATAAGTTTATAAATATAAGTATATGTCTTTATAGAGAAGTGATTTATAATATATATGAAGTATATTAGTAAATATACTTTTAGCAAGAATGCTAAATTCAATTGACTACTAAAGTTTTATGAGATATAATAAATATGATACAAATAGAACAAATGTTTGTTAGAGGAAGGATGGATAATATGAGTATAGAAAAAGAAAAATTACAAGCTCTTAATCAAGCTTTAGGGAAAATAGAAAAAGATTTTGGTAAAGGTTCAGTTATGAGACTGGGAGAAGCAACTTCTATGAATATAGATGTAATATCTACAGGTTCTATAGGACTTGACATAGCTGTAGGTATAGGTGGACTTCCAAAGGGGAGAATAGTTGAAATATACGGTCCAGAATCTTCAGGTAAAACAACTGTTGCACTACATACAGTAGCTGAAGCACAAAAAAATGGTGGAATAGCAGCTTTCATAGATGCAGAGCATGCTCTAGACCCAGTATATGCAAAAGCTTTAGGTGTAGATATAGATAACTTAATAATATCTCAACCAGATACAGGAGAACAAGCTTTAGAAATAACAGAAGCTTTAATTAGATCTGGTGCCATAGATATAATAGTAGTTGACTCAGTTGCAGCCTTAGTTCCAAAAGCAGAAATAGAAGGTGAGATGGGAGACTCTCACGTTGGTCTTCAAGCTAGACTTATGTCTCAAGCTTTAAGAAAACTAACAGGATCAATTAAAAAATCTAACTGTGTTGCCATATTTATCAACCAATTAAGAGAAAAAGTTGGTATAATGTTTGGAAATCCTGAAACAACTACAGGAGGACGTGCCCTTAAGTTCTATTCATCAGTGAGACTTGATGTAAGAAGAATAGATAGTATTAAACAGGGTGACAAAGTTTTAGGAAATAGAACTAGAGTAAAAGTAGTTAAAAATAAAGTCGCTCCACCATTTAAACAAGCAGAGTTTGACATAATGTACGGAGAAGGTATATCTAAGATAGGTGATTTACTTGATATAGCAGCAGATATAGATATAGTTAAAAAATCAGGTTCTTGGTATGCATACAATGATATAAAGCTTGGACAAGGTAGAGAAAATGTTAAAAAATTCTTAGCAGATAATATGGATTTAACAGATGAAATAAATGCTAAAGTTAGAGAACATTATAATTTAAACAAAACAGTAGTTGAAGAAAATAGCGAAAGTGAAGAATAAAAATATATACACACCTCCTATAAACTTGACATGATATAGAAAAAATTATAAAATTAAATGAGGA
>ERZ857750.3350-NODE-3350-length-13545-cov-4.491846_pt1 | contig 13545 bp, 11 predicted proteins | sample MGYA00519915_ERZ857750 | MGnify/ENA primary metagenome ERZ857750 (study PRJEB31778, sample SAMEA3449358) | human gut metagenome | biome: human gut; feature: human-associated habitat; material: faeces | place: United Kingdom | collected 2010/2012 ... | reverse complement strand
GCATATTTGAGCATATTGAAGATGGTAAATTATCTGTGGCAAAGGTAACATTTGGTGCAGAACCAAAAGATTACGAAGTGCAGGAATATATTCAAAAATACTATTTCAGTTTGAAATTCAGTCCGGCTGTTGAAACTATTGTAAAGGATATAAAAAGAAATCCGAAACGGATGCAGCGAGAGGCAAGAAAGCAGACAATAGAAATAGGCATCGGCACAAAATCGCAACAGGCATTGAAATTACAACAGGAGCAGAACAAACAGGAGCGTAAAGAGAGAAGCCGCAAGAAGAAAGAGGCAGAAGAACAGCGAATGTTTGAGTTGAAACAGCAAAAGAAAAGAGAAAAGCATAAGGGGCATTAAAGTCCCTTGAGCTTTTGCTCAAATTCAAGTTTGTAGAATTAAGAAAATCGGAAGTTGGGGGATACACATGAAAATAGTAATCGTAAACGGAAGTGCGAGAAAAGGAAACACATTAACAGCGATCCAGGCATTTGCTGAAGGTGTTGCAGAAGAAAATGAAATTGAAATCATCGCACCGGAGAAGCTGAACATTGCTCCATGCAAAGGTTGCGGAGTCTGTCAATGCAGCAAGGGCTGTGTCGATCAGGACGATACGAATCCGACAATAGATAAAATCGTTGCAGCGGATGTGATTGTCTTTGCCACACCTGTTTATTGGTGGGGTATGTCAGCACAGCTGAAGCTCATTATTGATAAATGTTATTGCAAAGGACTCCATCTAAAAAACAAGAAGGTCGGTGTCATTGTTGTCGGAGCTGCTAGGGTCGGCAGCATCCAATATGAGCTGATCAATAAGCAGTTTCAGTGCATGGCAGATTATTTGTTTTGGGATATGCTGTTTATAAAGTCATACTCCGCAAGTGACAGAGCGGATTTGAGTAATAACACAAATGCTATTGCTGAATTGAAAGAACTGGGCAGTAATCTGTGTTGAATAACAGTATTGAATTCCACATGGCAATTATTGAACTTTCTAAAACGGTTAAGAAAGGATGATTAAATGGATTATTTTGCTGTAATTGATACTGAGACAAACTGGAACAATGAAGTAATGTCCATAGGCGTTGTGATAGCGGAGAAGGATACATTCAAAAAAGTTGATGATCTATATTTTATATTTGATCCAGAGTATAAGATTGGCGGTATGTTTTCTATGGTACTTCCGGTAAAAGGACGAGCACCTAAAGATCTTTTATTTACACGTAAGATAGCTATGGAAAAATTTAAAGAAGCTTTTGAAAAATATGGCGTAAAAGATTTATTTGCTTATAATGGCGCTTTTGATAAGAATTTGCTGAACGAATTAGCGTCCTATAGATGGTTTGACATTATGAAAATTGCTGCATATAGGCAGTATAACGATAAGATTCCTGACAGTATAGAATGCTGTAAAACAGGAAAAATGAAGCGTAATTATGGCGTGGAACCTATGATGCAGTTGCTGTCTGGTAATTGTAGATATACGGAAGTACATAACGCCCTATATGACGCAGCTGATGAACTTGAGATTATGCGGTTACTTGGAAAAACATTTGAAGAGTATATCGTTGCGAAAATTTGATTGATGTTAAAATCTGGTATTTCAAAGCTTCTCACATCAACAGTGGGTAACACTGAAATTTCAGGAAAGGAGGTTGCGTATGATGACAGCAAATCCGAGTTTACTTCAGAAAAAATATAGCCGTGTCATCGAGTGTTTTGCAAAACAACAAGGACTTTCACTGGATGCAGCATTGGGTTTATTTTACCATTCTGAAGTCTATCAGTTAATGCGTGACGGTGTTTCCGATATGCACTGCATGAGCGACGCATATTTGGTGGATGAACTGGAACAGGAATATAATCAGAATATGGAATAATGTCTTGCTAATAAATTTTCCCTTTGAGTAGAGGTGGTCAACAACCTAAATCTACTCAAAGGGGATTTTTTTGTAAAGGCGAAACCGCCAACTGAATTATTATACTTTTTGTGAAAAATAGTTGCATAAAAAATATAACGGTGATATACTAATATCAGAAGGAAGATAAGACCAATGGTTTGGAGGAATGAGACATGATTGTAGAGGTGAGAGCGAAAAACTGTTACGCATTTGAGAATGCCATTACATTTTCAATGAAGGCAGATATGCGAAATAAGAAATTTGGAGCAAATGTTCATAAAGAGAACAATTTTAATGTGTTGAAAACAGTAGGAATATACGGTCCAAATAATGCCGGAAAAACTTGCTTGATTAAGTGTATTAAGGTAATTAAAAATGTACTTTTAAATAAGAAAAATGGTGTGATGCCTAATATATTTGCGGACAGTCCTATCTGTGAGTTAGGCGTTACATTTTTATCATCTGGAAGGAAATTTTCTTATGATTTTAAGTATGATGCAGAAAAAGAAGAATATATATATGAATTCTTTTCTGAGATAATGAAAGATCAATATGGCAACGAAAAGGAAGTTTGTTGGCTGAAAAAGGACTCGGTTAGTGAAGTATATGAATGCCTTGACGAGACTGTACAGGCCATGATTCCAGTTATATCAAAAAATAATTTACTGTGCTATTTGATTGATACAAGCAAGTTTGAGTATATGAACGAGATGAAGAAAATTCTTGTTGGGTTTGCAGAGAAAATTGATATTATCAATATGAATAATATCCCTATGAGACATACGATTGAACTTATGAAGAATAAGGATCAATTACAGCAGAAGGTTGTCGATTTTATCAAAAATGCAGACTTGTATATGGATAACTTCGAGTATGTGGACATTGATAAGATACAGCTCAAAAAAGGGGAAGGTGACGAAAAGCCAGACGAAAAGGTACTAGATATTCCAGAAAATATTATGGATCAGATTCGCCTTGTTTCAACGTATAAAGGAGTCCATGTGCCAAGTATGATGTTTGATTCCACAGGAACAAAAAAAATTGCTGCTATTGCTAGTTATGTGATCGAAGCACTTGAACAAGGCAGAATTCTCGTTGTGGATGAGCTAGATAGCAGTATTCATTTCAAACTGACCAGGGCAATTGTGGCGATGTTTAACAATGAACTGAATACAGGCGCGCAGATGATATTTACCGTCCATGATATCAATCTTATGGATTGTAAGAGAATGTTTCGAAAGGAACAGATTTGGTTTGTTCATAAAGATGAAGAAGGCGTATATGTGTACTCACTTGCCGATTTCACAGCACAGCAGGGTGTGAGAGATACGACAGACGTTATGGAAAAATATAGGAGGGGAGCCCTTGGTGCATTGCCAGATCCAGAACTAATCAATTCGTTGTTGAGTATCAAAGGTGATGTGAAGGGGGATAGTGATGATGCCGATGCCGAATAAAATGCCTAAGTTTTTTGATAAGCATAAAATCTGTATTATATGCGAAGGCAATGAGGAATATCAGTATCTTAAACGCTTGAAAGATTTGAAAGTCTGGAATGAACAGTATGATATTTCGTTAGTTAATGCTGGTGGTAATGGAAATATTCCAGCTAGGTATCAAGACCGATATCAAAATGGAGCAGATGAACTTGTGCTTGTATTTTGTGATACGGAAAAGAAACCGCATGAGCAGTACGAAGATATCAAACGAAAAATTAACGAATTCCATGGCGTAGATAATGCTGCAAAAGAAGTGATTATATTTGGTAATCCCTGTACAATGCAGATTATATCGAAACACTGGACAGATGAAAATCTGAAATCACCTGCGAAACCGGTAAATGCTCCATTAATAAAGAAATATACTGATGTGGAGAATTACAAAGGAAGGGCAGACCAAATTGAAGAGATTATGAAACATGTTACTAAAGAGAATTATGTAGAAATGTCTCGACGAGTGGAAAGTTTGGAATCGCAGGATTTTATGACTGGAAGTAGCAATTTTGGAAAGTTCATAAAGTTGTTTGAGAGTGTTGACAGTGGGTGGATTGAGGAAATTAACAATCGTATAGAGTAAATAGGGAGGAAAGTATGAGTGATAAAATTAATATGACAATTTCTATTCCTTCAGATGATGATGGTTATGTCCTTTTGCAATGTGAGCATTGTGGCACATATTTTAAAGGAATTCCTTCTGACATAGAGGATGAAGGCGTGCTTCATATATTTTGTCCAAGCTGCGGTTTAATAAGTGAAAATTATGCTACCGATGATGTAATTGAACTGGCTAGGAAGATGGTAATAAATGCAGCCAATGATATGATTTATAATGAGTTCAAAAAATTAGAACGGCATAGTAAAAAAGGACTCATTACATTCAAAGTTGGAAAACGTCCGAAGCATGAAAATGAAGATCCTATTTGGTCTAGTGTAGAGGCAATGGAAATTTGTCAATTTCCGTGCTGCAAGCGTACTGCGAAAATTAAGCCATTATTAAGAATGACGGGTGCATATTGCCCGTTTTGTGGGGTAAAAAACTATGAAATTGAATAAAAAAGAGTTGCGAAAAATCCAATATGATTTTAATAGCTGTTCGAATCGATTACTTCATGCAGATTATGAAGATTACGCTGGGGTATTAGCAAAATATCTGAGATATCTAGATAGTACTCCGATTATAAGCGATTACATTCATGGTTGTGGTAAAAGTAATTTAAATTTGGAAGAAGAAGTTCAAAGGGTACAAGAATCATATGGTGAATATCTTTTTACGCTGGGTGACACTGATGAAGAAGAAGTGCGAAATGTATATGCCGTTTTACAATATTTAGTAGAAATTAATAGTTCTGTATATTATAGTGTTGCTATGGGATATTCTTCTTCAAATAAATGGCAGGATAAAATCAAAGGATTTAATGAACGGTTTGTTATGGTGTTAATTCGCCATGTGGAAAGTTATTTAACGAAAGTAGGTATTGATATGGGAGTAGATGAACAAAATGTTTTTAATGTGACAGTGAACAAAGGTCAAGCTATTATTGCAAATGATAATGCATCGGTTACGGCAACTGCCAATATTGGAGCAGATGCAAGTGAACTGGAAAAATTGATTGCCGCAGTGCGAGATAAAATAGGTACAATTGCATCAGATGAAGATAAGGAAGCGGCATCTGAAAGTCTAGAAGTCATAGAAGCAGAAGTTGTATCAGAAAAACCGAAGAAATCTATGATAAAAACGGCAATGGCTACGTTACAGGCTATAAAAGGAACAGTTGAATTTGGATCAGCAGCAGCGGCTTTGATACAGTTTATTGGACCAATGTTACCGTGATAAGATTGACGTTGCAAAAGTCAAAGCCTTTGAAAAAATAAAGTGAGAGGGAAATAGATATATGGATTGTAAAGAAGATGTTTTGGACAGAGCAAGCTTTGTGAAGCAAATAATCGACTTGACAATGATAGTTTCTGAAAATCGAAAAAACTGTTGTTTTGCCATTGAGGGAGAATGGGGAAGCGGCAAAAGTTTTGTACTGGAAAAGATACAAGAGTGTCTTGATAAAGAAAAAGCAGAAGGAAGGGATCGTTTTTTTACTGTTCGATATGACTGCTGGGAATATGATTATTATGAAGAACCCGTAGTGGCAATTATTTCGGTTTTAAAAGACGTATTAGATTCTTATTTGAATTTAATACCAGAAGGGGCTAAGAGCTTTTTGTTAGATACGGCTAAAAATATGATAACAAAAGCTGGTGTCGGTATATTGAAATCGAAACTAGGAGTGGATATAGGGGAATGTATAGGAGAGTCTAAATCTGACGCAGAATTATATGATCAATATTTTGGCTTTAGAGAGGCAATTGAAACGGTAAGAAATGGAATTAAAGAAATAGCAAAGGATCAAACAGTAGTCATTATAGTGGATGAACTGGATAGATGCCTACCTACATATGCAATTAAAGTTTTAGAACGCATTCACCATATTTTTAATGGATTGGAAAATGTGGTGGTTATTATCGCAATGGAGAAAAAACAAATTGAAAATTCATTGCATCAAATTTACGGTGAAGGAATGGATGTTGATCAATATTTGAAAAAGTTTATTTCATTTAGTGTAAAACTTGATAACGGTTCTGCCAGAAACTTTATTGCAAAGTATCCTAGCTTTATGGATATGTTTGACATTCAAGAAAATGATGAAATGGAATCGTTTTTGAGGACAATTACTTCAGGTTTGGATATCCGTACGCAAGAAAAGATTTTCGAAAAAGCAGAGAGTATGCATAGGTTAATTGCAACATCAGAAAAAATGAATAGCGAAATTTTAGCTTTTGAGATACTAACCTTGTGTATTAAAGAAAAATTGAAAGTAATAAATATAAATTGGATTTCAGAGTCATCGAGATATACTGGCATTGAACGGGAAGTAGGAACCGAGTACTATCATTCAGTAAGAGCATATGCAGAAAATATCAGAAATTATTCGGGAAAAGTAAATAATAAAGCGGTTTGTAAAGAGAATAATTTTATACATAAACTTATATTCATAATAGCTGGGTTAACAAATGAATACGAGTATGGTTTTTGCGGAGCATATTATTGTAATGATAAAAAAATAGAAGAGAAAATAAATTTCTCAAAACAGATTTATAACCTACTGACAATTTAAATTCTCAGCCATAAATAAAAAGACCCCGTAATTCAAGCACCTGCAAGCAGACACCATTACGGAGCCTCATATGGCTAGGATACAGGCACCGAAGCATTTGTAAACAAACACCGCGATGCACCATAAACCTGCATCTAATTATAAAATGTAAAACATATTTGTCAATAAAAAAGTTCTTGATAACACAAGAGGAGGAAAACAACTACGCATGGACACCGATAAAGTAGTACAAGATTTGAACCGGCGTTTTCCGTGAAAAAACTGCTTTCGGTAGATGACTTGACCACAAACTATTTGGTTTACAGTACTTGTAGCTATAATCGCCCGGATGACAACTGGCTTCTGGATGTGGAGCTTTATAGTGAGGAGTTTAGGGCAGATCTGATTTCCATCTGGATGGATGAGATGGGACTTCCATCAAATCCGGCCATGCGAAAGCAGGTCAAGAATTACCGTGCTTATTTCAATGCGAAAGACCGCCGATTGAAAGTCAGCACACAAAGTAAAGTTCCAGCAACACCCGACCAATTGAATATAACTGTCATGGCGGCAATCTGTGGATTAAAAAAACCACAGCTGATCCAAATTTTACGCAGTGTATTCCGTGCCGGACTGGATTTAAAGAATAATACTATTTATCAAGATTTTGTAAAATATCATGCAGACGGTGTATTTTGGGAGAAAGTTCGACAGGGCTGCGGATTTGCAGAGGAAGAACCAGATCTTGGACGGCTGGCAATCCATTTGCTGCTGACTGCTTTCACCCGTACCATGCGGCAGGAGTATCTTGCAGGACTGGATAGCTTAATTTCTATACCGCACCAGGCATATTGCTACGATTTTATTTCTGAATGGCTTCACAGTGAAGACAAGCAGCAATTGTATGATGTAGCACGTTATGTTGAGGATGAAGCCCGTCTGCATCAGCGATTTGAAAAGCTGACTGTGGATGATTTGGTGGGGACGGAATGCTTCCCATGTATCAACGAAGTGATTCTGACAAAACTGATGACAGAGATAAGCGACCATATCATTGATGTGGATACGATTACTTCAACCGTTGAAAAGCGAAGAACTTGTGCATGGTATGAGCTGTTTAAAAATTTCTATGATGGTATATTGCAAGTGGCAAATATGCAGAGCTTCTTCAAGGAACACTCTGCCGGATTCCATACCGCAGAAGCAAAAGGTATCTGGAAAGAATACACGGAAAGCTACTATCAGATGGACACCTATTACCGTTTGTTCCATCTGAGCTTCCAAAAGAGCCTGGAGACTTCCAATATTCTGCTGGATGATCTGTTCAAACACGTTGTTGATAAGGTGGAAGGACTTTATACCCATTGGTTCTTAGGTGAACTGGGTAACAACTGGTCAGATGTGTGTGCAGATGAATTGGCAACATACGGTAAAGTTTTAGAAGTGCCACAGCAGGAAGAATTTTACCGTTCCCGCATTAAGACCTCGGATACCAAGGTATTCGTAATTATTTCGGATGCTATGCGGTATGAAGTGGCGGCAACTATGGCAGAACAGCTTCATCGATTAGGCAATATTTCAAAAGCTAATCTTGAAAATGTTTTGGAAGCATTAGCGGCATTATTCTTATTAGAAAGATATTTATTAGTTGAGTTAAAAGAAGAGGATAGCTATGTATTGATAAAGCAATCGAATATATTTAGAATTGATGGAGTAGATATACAACCTAGAATGCAATGGAAGGTAGATTCAGATAAGGGAATAGCATTAGTTTATAACGATGATCTTATCTGAATAGATTATAACAGTCCAATATCGAGTTCCAACATAAAACAATTTGTTATATAAATGTAAAGGAATCAGACCACCTTACACGATAGGGTTGGCATGACGGATTCTTTAAAAAGAAATTCCTGTTTATTTACTACAGGCAGTAGAAGAACAGCAGAAAATTGCTGATTGTCTTTCATCATTGGATGATGGCATTGCGAAGCAGAAAGCAACATTAGCTGCGTGGGAAGAACTGAAAAAAGGTCTGTTGCAGCAGATGTTTGTGTAAAAATAGCAGAATAAAACTATAAGTGAGCAGGTGATATACAAAATTTTGTATGTCGCCTGCTTTTCTGTATTTATAGATATGAAATGTTATTATATGCTGCGAGTATGAGAGGGGTGAGATATTCGGATTCGATGATCGAGAAAAAAACTAGAAAAGCGGAAATTAGAAATGACAAAAACAGCGAAAGTGAATTGACTTTGTTTGTAGTTGTGCTACACTTATATAAAAAGAAAGACAATAGAGTAATGATTTAAAGAACTGTTGAGCTTAGGAAAAATACGAAACAGAATACAATAAATAAGAGAGGAGAAGAAAGCATGCCGTTTGAAAAAGGAGGAAGAGCAGATAAACAAGGAAATAAATATGAAAAAGATTGTATAATCTATGAAATGATAAAAGTATTAAATGAAAGAAATTATAGTGTGGTTATTGAACCGCTTGGAATGAATGAGGTTGGCACTGATATATTAGTAACGACTTCGGATGGTAAGAAAGAACATCAACAATGTAAAGCACGAAATTCAAGCAAAGAGCATTGGGATGCTTCTGATTTAAAAGCACGAAATATATTTCGAGTATGGAAGTTTCAACTAGATAGAGATGAGGAAAGAAAGGTAGCATTAGTTAGCCCAATGGTATGTACAAACTTAGAGGATTTGTGCAAGAGGGCAAAGAATACTAGCGGGAAAGCTGAAGATTTTAATCAGCAAATTTTTAATAGTGGCAAAGAGTTTATAAGGTTTTATGAGACTTTTTGTTCTGAAATGGAATTAGATAAAAATAATGAGACGGATGTTTTGAGGGCAACTGATTATTTGAAGAGAATCTCTTATAAACAGATATCAGAGTATGAGATAAATGAACGTATACATCAAAATATACAGTATTGGTTTTGTAATGAATTTGACGAAGTTTATAATGCAATGATTTCGTTGATTGAATCAAAAGATATATTGGGGAAGGAAATTACACAAACAATATTGTTAGATTATTTTACAAAACAAAACATTACCATGAAGATGAAAGCAGGAGATAAAAGACTTGCACCAAGGATTCAAGAAATTAATGAAGAATATAAGGATACTTTTGTGCCATTACAAGATGGTTTAATACAAAGAGAAGAATTTGGTATGTGTATAGACGCAATTGAGTCTGAAGAAATGGTGATTGTTTCAGGAAATGCAGGATGTGGGAAAAGTGGGTGTATGGAAGCCATTTTGAATTATTGTGAGGAAAATAGGATTCCATATGTTGCAGTAAAGCTTGATAGAAGAATTCCAAGTAAAAATTGTGATGCTTGGGGCAGAGAATTGGGATTTCCAGGTTCAATTGTGCATGCTATACATTATTTATCTAAGAATGAAAAAGCGGTAATTATTTTAGATCAGCTAGATGCATTAAGATGGACTCAGGCAAATTCAAGTGAGGCACTTACTGTTTGTACGGAGTTAATCAGGCAAGTGAAACAGTTGAATTATGAAAGAAAAAAGAAAATGCTGATAGTGTTTGCTTGTAGAACGTATGACTTAGAAAATGATAATAATATAAAGCAGTTGTTTGAAAATAGAAATTCACAGAAACATGAATGGAAAGTAGTTAAAGTAAATACTTTTAGCGATGACATGGTTAAACTAGTAATTGGCGATAGTTATGATTCTTTATCACTTAAATTAAAAAAAGTGTTGAAAATACCAAGCAATCTTTATATTTGGCAACATTTGGATAAAAAAGAAAATTATAATAGTTGTTCAACAACAAGCCATTTGATTGATAAATGGCTTGAGCAGTTATGCAGAAAATGTGTGTCGGCGGGATTGGAGGAAAAAAATATTAAGGAAATACAAAGCAAATTAGTCAATACGTTAGATAAACATGGCTGCTTGTATATTCCAAAACAGGTATTAAATGCTGAGCAAGCAGGGTTAGATTATTTAATTTCATCTGGCATTATTGTAAATCAAAAAAATAAAATAGGATTTGTTCATCAATCTATTCTGGATTGTCTTATTTCTCAAAACATGATGACAAAATATTTTGAGGGACAGCCAATAGAAAATATTATTGGAGAAAAAAGTAAACAAGACCCAGCACGACGATATCAAGTGCAGATGTTCTTACAAAATATATTGGAATATGAAAGCTACGATTTTATTCAAATTGGAGAAAAAATGTTAGCGTCTGATAATATAAGGTATTATGTTAAATATCTTTTTTATGAGATTTTAGGGCAAATTCAAGAACTAGATGAGAGAGTAGCTCAGTTCATTATAGATAATTGTGAGAACCCTATATATGGAGCATATTTGGTGAATAATACTATTTTTGGCCATAAACAGTATATAAATATTTTAAGAGATAAAGGTATATTGGAAAGCTGGTATTTGGCAACACAGGAAAAGCGGACAACTGTTTTTCGATTGTTGCAGAGTATTGCTCCGGACTTGGAGGAGAAAGATGTTTCTTTTATTGAAAAACATGCTTTTAGAGATAAAAATGATGATGAAAATTTTCTGAGATGTTTTTTGCGTGGTATAGAGCAGGATAGTGACGAAATGTTTGAATTGAGAATGAAGTTCTATAAACACTATTCTGAATATGCAAAAGAAACTTATATAGACGTAAAGAAAATGGAAGGTAGGCTTACAAGAAGAATAATTAGAATGATTTCTTTTGGGTTACAAAATGAAACGGAAAATTTTGAAAATTATGCTGCAGAACTGATGCATATAAAGGACTCTTTTGAGGTTGGTGATGCAGAATTTATATTAAAAGAATTGCTTCCTTATGTGCCAAAAGAACGAGCTTGGAAAATAAAATATAGTAATTGGTCAGAGATGTCTAGTCCTAAGATAAATCTTGAAAGAGTTAGTGTTAATTTAGTAAAAAGAGCAAATAAAATCTTAATTAATACATTACCTGATACGTTCTGGCAGATTTATGAGCCATATATGGGAAAAGGATATTATATATTCAATGAAATTATTTTGAATGGGTTGGTTCAGCTACCTTCTCAATATAGTAATCGGGTTATATATTATCTCAGTGAGGACTTGGATAAAAATCTTTTTGATTATACGAGTGGAGAAGATGATCAATTAAAATTTACAAAAGAAATTTTAAGGAAGCATGCAGATCTTTGTGATAGAGATGCATTTCTGACAGTAGAAGATAAAATTTATCGGTATATTGCGCCGAATGCAATTGAACGTTATAAACGAAGAATTGAGATAAATAAAGAAAAAGAGGATGAGCCGATATACTGGAGCTTTTGGGGAGAATTGCAACATGAACTGTTACCATGTTTGCCTAAAGAAAAAACTAGTAAACAAGTGAAAGCATTGGTGGATGTACTTGAAAGACGTTTTAATAAAGAAAAATTATACAGTAATTTAAATGGGCATTCAGGATGGGTAAAATCACCAATTTCAGGTAAAAATATTGGAAAAAATCAATGGTATAAAATAATAACAAATGAAAAATTGAAAACTAAGAGATCATCTATCGAAGTGGAAGGCGGATTTATTGAAAGTTCTTATAGAATGTATATTGGCGAGTTTGAATTGGCAGTAAGAAATAGGACGTTAGAAATGATACAACTTGTTTTGGAAAACAAAGATCGAGTATTCCCTGAGTTTATAGATGCTATGTTTTCTGGAATAGGAATGTCAGAAAATCTAAAAGATATTGAACCGGATATCATAGAAAAGATACTACTAGTATTTCCGTGTGACAAAAGAAGAGAACGAGCTATATATTTTTGCAGAATAATAGAAAAATTAGATGATGTTAAATGGAGTTCGGACATATTAAAGCAATTGACAAAATTTGCTTTAGACGAGTATGCGCTAGAAGAAAAGATTTCTATAGTAAAAACAAAAGATAAGGATGAAGAAACATGTAAAGGATTAAATAGTAAAGTATATTCAAGTGTAAGAGGAAGTGCGTTAAAAGCGATGGGACAGCTACTTTGGAAAAATACAACATTATTTTCTGGATTTAAAAATATTATTGAAATAGTAATAAAGGATGAAAATTTAACAGTAAAGTTTGCGGCACTATGCGTTATATGGCCGGCTTATAATATTGAGAGAGATTGGGCGAAGGACAAACTAATATATTTGTACGAAAACGATATTCGTATGGTAAGTTTTTATGGTTCAAGAAATATGCTATTGATATTATATCCTCAATATAAAAAACAAGTAATTGATATAGTTCAAAGGTGTTTTGAATCTGAGGATGAGATTCTTATAGAAATAGGAGGATATACTGCTTGTGAAATATATATGCTGTATACTGAACTTGAGAATATTATACTAGCCTGTGACTCTAACAGTGAAAAACAAATGAAGGCTATACTTGATATGGCAATAACTTATTTAAAAGTTGATGGTTATCAAGAGAAAGCAAAAAATATAATTTTGGCTTATAAAAATATTGATAAAGATATGAACTTTCCATTGTCAAGAATGTTTTATGATAATTTAGTAGATGCTAGACAAGATAGACTATTTATAAAAGAATTTATAGAAAGCAAAGCAGGTAGAAGGCAAATAAATGCGTTTATACGGTATTTGGAGAAAAATGCGATCTCGTTAATTGACTACGCTGATATTATTTTGGAATTATGTGAAAATATTTTACAGATAAAACCTGAAGAATTACAAAGGCAATGGGGAATAGAGAGGAATGTTTCAAAGTTAATTATATCTTTATATGATGAAACTACAAATTCAACAATTTCAGGAAAGAAAATTGCTGATAAATGTTTGGAATTATGGGACATAATGTTTGAAAAACAATTAGGATCAGTAAGAGAGATTAGCAGAAAATTAATGGAACGATAGGAAGTCACTGGTGATGTAAAAAAGTTTTTATGTCATCAGCTACTTATAAACTAAATGCCCAGTTATGAAAAGTTTCATTTGCATAACAAAA
>ERZ857750.3346-NODE-3346-length-13568-cov-3.291645_pt1 | contig 13568 bp, 10 predicted proteins | sample MGYA00519915_ERZ857750 | MGnify/ENA primary metagenome ERZ857750 (study PRJEB31778, sample SAMEA3449358) | human gut metagenome | biome: human gut; feature: human-associated habitat; material: faeces | place: United Kingdom | collected 2010/2012 ... | reverse complement strand
TGATTTGAATATTTTTATCCTGACACCGGACAGCGCCGATTACCCCCAGCGGCTGCGGGACCTGCCCGACCTGCCGTTGGTGCTGTACGGCACCGGAAACCCTGCCTGCCTGAACGGGCGGCGGTATGTGGGCATGGTGGGCACCCGCCGCCCCACAAAGTATGGGCTTTCCGCCTGCCGGGATCTTTCGCTGACAATGGCGGAGCGGGGTGTGGTGATCGTGAGCGGGCTGGCCGAAGGGCTGGACGGCGCAGGCCACCGCGCGGCGGTGGAAGCCGGGCAGCAGACCGTTGCTTTTTTGGGCACGGCCATCAACAAGACCTTCCCAGCGGTGAACGTGACCCTGCGCACAGAGCTGGAAGCTCTGGGAGGTGCCGTGCTGAGCGAATACCCGCCGGATTATACGGGCAAAATGACAGGGACCTTTTTGGCCCGCAACCGGCTGATTGCCGGTTTGAGCGAGGCCCTCTGCGTGGCGGAAGCCCGCACCCGCAGCGGAACGCTGAACACCGTGAGCCATGCCGAAGAGTACGGCAGGCCGGTGTTTGCGGTACCCGGCAGCATTTACAGCCCCACCAGCGAGGGCACCAATGAGCTGCTGCGCACCGGCCGCGCCCGCGCCCTGTGCACGGCGGATGATGTGCTGGATACCCTGCACATTGCACCCGGCGGCACCGAGCTGGTGCAGGAGGGGGTTATGCTGGATGCGTTGACCCCCAACGCCCGCACCGTGCTGGCAGAACTGGGCCCTAAAGCGCAGACGGCAGATGACTTGGCTGCCGCAACGGGGCTTGCCGTGCAGGCTGTTCTTGCGGCGCTCATGGAGCTGGAATTTGCCGGCGCCGCCGTGGATAACGGCGGGGGCCGGTATACCGCGGCATAAGGGCAAGCGGCCCCAGCCGCAGCGGGCGGATATGGCCCGCATGTATGGTGACATTACGGAAAGTATCCGATTAAGATAGAACTTATACGCCAATTTGGGAGAAACAGATATGGCAAAGCAAACTGAACTGGAGCTGACTGCCCAGCAGGCAGCGCAGCCGGAAGAAACCCCGGCAAAAAAAACTGCCGCAAAAAAAACTGCCGCAAAAAAAACTGCAGCGAAAAAACCGGCAGCAAAAAAAGCAACCACGAAAAAGACAACGACCAAAACCAAGGCAGCTAAGGCAGAGGACGGCGAATCCGCAGCCAAAAAACCTGCCGCAAAGCGCACCACCAAAAAGACCGAAGCAAAGCCCGGCACCAAGCTGGTGATCGTGGAATCCCCGGCCAAGGCAAAGACCATTGGCAAATACCTGGGCCGCGGCTATACTGTAACGGCCAGCATGGGCCATATCCGGGACCTGCCCGCCAGCACGCTGGGCATTGATGTGGAACATGGCTATACCCCCAAGTATATTACCATCAAAGGCAAGACCGCGCTGGTCAAGGACCTGAAAGCCGAAGCGAAAAAAGCACAGACCGTCTATCTGGCAACCGACCCGGACCGTGAAGGCGAGGCAATCAGCTGGCATCTGGCCAATGTGCTGGGGCTGGACCCCACCGCCCCCAACCGCGTGACCTTTGACGAGATCACCAAAAAGGGCGTGCAGGAGGGTATGGCCCACCCGCGCACCATTGATATGGATCTGTTCAACGCCCAGCAGGCCCGGCGCGCGCTGGATCGCCTGGTGGGTTATAAGCTCAGCCCGTTTTTGTGGCATAAGGTGCGCCGCGGGCTTTCGGCTGGCCGCGTGCAGAGCGTGGCGGTGCGCATTATCCGCGACCGCGAGATCGAAATTGAAAACTTTAAGCCCGAAGAATACTGGAACATTGACGCCAACCTGAAGCCCCGCCAGAGCGGCTGTGCGTTCAACGCACGGCTGACAGCCCAGGCGGACGGCACCAAGCTGGTGGTGAAAAATAAAAAACAGGCGGATGCCATTCTGGCCGCGTTGGACGGCAAACCCTACACCGTGACCCGTGTGGATAAGGGCCAGCGCCGCCGCCAGCCGCAGCCACCGTTCATCACCTCCACCCTGCAGCAGGATGCCAGCCGCGCACTGGGGTTTTCGGCCACCCGCACCATGCGTGCCGCCCAGCGCCTGTATGAAGGTATGGAGGTGCACGGCTATGGCCAGATCGGTCTGATCACCTATATGCGTACCGACAGTCTGCGCATTGCGGACGAAGCCGCCGCAGCCGCTAAGACCTTTATCGGCAAGACCTGGGGCGAAAATTACGTCTGCAACAAAAAGCGCGTCTGGAAATCCCGCTCCGCCACAGCGGCGCAGGATGCCCACGAAGCCATCCGCCCCTCAATGCCGGAACTGACGCCGGACCAGGTGGAGGGCAGCATCTCCGGCGATGAAGCCAAGCTGTACCGCCTGATCTGGAGCCGCTTTATGGCATCCCAGATGGCAGACTGCCTGATGGATACCGTTTCGGCCAACATCACGGCGGGGGATTATATCTTCCGCGCATCGGGTTTCCATGTAACGTTTGACGGCTTTACCGCTTTGTATGAGGAAGCCACCGACGATAAGCAGAAGAAAGAAACCGCCCTGCCCCCGCTGGAAGTGAGCCAGGACCTGAAACTGAACAAGCTTTCGGCGGAGCAGAAATTCACCCAGCCGCCGCCGTACTATACTGAAGCAACGCTGATCCATGCGCTGGAAGAAAACGGTATTGGCCGCCCTTCCACCTATGCGCCGATCATTACCACCATTGTGGACCGCGGCTATGTGGAAAAGGAGCAGAAAAAGCTCAAAACCACCCCGCTGGGCCGCGCGGTGAACCAGGTCATGCTGGAACAGTTCCCCGATATCGTGGACCCGACATTCAGTGCCGATATGGAGAAAAAGCTAGACGTTGTGGAAGCCGGTAAGGCGGACTGGGTCAAAACAGTGGACGATTTCTACCAGGGCTTTGAAAAAAGCCTGGAAGCCGCCGAAAAGAACATGGAGGGCAAAAAGATCAAAGTGGAGGATATCCCCACCGACGAGATCTGCGAAAAATGCGGCCGCCCCATGGTGATCAAAAGCGGGCGGTACGGCAAGTTTGTGGCGTGTTCCGGCTTTCCGGAGTGCCGCAACGCCCACCCCATTGTAAAGGATACCGGCGGCCTGTGCCCGCTGTGCGGCGGCCATATGCTGCTGCGCAAAAGCGCCAAGGGCCGCGTGTATTACGGCTGCAGCAACTACCCCACCTGCAACTTTATGACATGGGATGAACCCGTGCCGGAAACCTGCCCCCACTGCGGCAAAACGCTGTTCAAGCGCCGCGGCCAGCTGTACTGCGCCAAAGAGGGCTGCGGGTTTGTGAAGAATATCGAAAAGACAAACGCGGAGAAATAACGCATGCAAATCAAAATCATCGGTGCCGGACTGGCCGGGTGCGAAGCCGCCCTTTGGCTGGCGGACCACGGCGTGCAGGTGGACCTGTACGAGCAAAAGCCGGTCAAGTTTTCGCCTGCGCACAAAAGTGCAGGCTTTGCGGAGCTGATCTGCTCCAACTCCCTCAAGGCGGAACGGCCGGATTCGGCTTCCGGCCTGCTGAAAATTGAAATGCGCATGATGGGGTCCCACCTGCTGGATGCTGCCGAGACCGCCCGCGTGGCGGCTGGCGGTGCACTGGCGGTGGACCGTGATGTGTTTTCCACCGCCGTGACGGAAATGGTGGAAAAGAACTCGGGCATTACCGTTCACCGCGAGGAAGTGACCGCGCTGGACGAAAGCGTTCCGGTGCTGGTGGCTTCCGGCCCGCTGACCGAGGGTGCGCTGGCGGAGCAGATTGCCGCGCTGACCGGCAGCCACCGGCTGAGCTTTTTTGACGCCGTGGCTCCCATTGTGAGCGCCGAAAGCCTGGATATGGAAAAGATCTTTGCGGCGTCCCGCTACGGGCGCGGTGAAGCTGATTACCTGAACTGCCCATTCAACAAATTGGAATATGAAACGTTTTATAACGAATTGTTGAACGCGGAGCGTGCCCCTCTGCATGACTTTGATGGGGAGCTGACGGTGTACGAAGGCTGTATGCCTATTGAGGTGATGGCGGGCCGTGGGGCGGATACCATGCGCTATGGCCCGCTGCGCCCGGTGGGCCTGCGGGACCCGCGCACCGGCCACCGCCCCTGGGCCAACGTACAGCTGCGCGCCGAAAACACCGCCCGCACGCTGTACAATATCGTTGGTTTCCAGACCAATTTGAAATGGGGCGAGCAGAAGCGCGTTTTTTCGATGATTCCCGGCCTGGAACATGCAGAGTTCATCCGCTATGGCGTGATGCACCGCAATACCTTTTTGGAAAGCCCGGCGGTGCTGACCAAGGGGCTCTACCTGAAAGAGCACCCCAACGTGTTTTTTTCCGGGCAGATCACTGGGTTTGAGGGCTATATGGAAAGCGCGGCTTCCGGCCTGCTGGCAGCGCGCAATTTGTACGCCCGTTTGCAGGGCAGAGAGCTGCCGCCCCCGCCGACCACAACGATGTGTGGCGCACTGATCGATTATATCACCACCCCCAACAAGGACTTCCAGCCCATGGGTGCCAACATGGGCATTCTGCCGCGCACCGAGGAGATTGACACCATCCGGGATAAGCGCGAACGGTATATGGCACTTTCTGATGCTGCACAGGCCGCTATGCGGGCATGGGCAGCCGAAGCGGAACACTGAGGTGGATTATGAAAATTTTACTGGACGCAATGGGTGGCGATAACGCCCCGAAATCGACCGTACAGGGCGCAGCCGATGCGGTAAAAGAGTTTGGTGATGGCATGACCCTGGCCCTGCTGGGTGATGAAGCCAAGATCAAGGCCGTTGCCCAGGAGCTTGGCGTGGACCTGCCCCCCTTTGAGCTGATTCACTGCACCGAGGATGTGGATATGCACGATGACCCGGTCAAGGCCGTGCGCCACAAAAAGGATTCCAGCCTGGTCAAAGGCCTGACGATGCTGAAAAACGGCGAGGCGGATGCCTTTGTTTCCGCCGGTTCCACCGGCGCGCTGCATGTGGGCACCAGTTTGATCGTGCGCACCGTCAAGGGGGTCAAGCGCCCGGCGCTGGCTACCTGCATGCCGGGCAAAAAGCAGCCGTTTTTGCTGCTGGACTGCGGCGCAAACGCCGAATGCCGTGCCGAGATGCTGAATGCCTTTGGCACCATGGGCAGCGTGTACATGAATAAGGTCATGGGCCGCAAGGACCCCGCCGTCGCGCTGGTGAACAACGGCGCCGAGGACACCAAGGGCACCCCGATGTACCGCGAAGCCCACGGCCTGCTGAAAGCAAACCCGGCCATCCGCTTTGTGGGCAACATTGAGCCGCGTGATATTATGGCTGGTGAGGTGGACGTTATCGTCTGCGACGGCTTTGTGGGCAATGTGGTGCTGAAGTTGACCGAGGGTGTGGCAGGTACTTTGCTGGGCATGCTGAAAGACATCTTTATGCAGAGCATTGTGACCAAGCTGTGCTACCTTGGCGTAAAAGGCGGGCTGCGCAATCTGAAGCACATGATGGACTCTGAGGAGATCGGCGGCGCACCGCTGCTGGGCGCGGCAAAGCCGGTCATCAAGGCACACGGTTCCAGCAAGGCCAAGGGCATCAAGAACGCCATCCGCCAGGCAAAGCTGTGCGTTGCCAATGACCTGTGCGGCACCATGCAGAGCGCCCTGGCCGAAGTAGCCGCCAAGGCCGCAGCAGAAAAGACAGACGCAAAATAAAACGGCATATCGTGCGAAAATTGAAATGTTATGCCCGCCCATTGGAAATGGCCGGTACCAAAATATAGGCAGCGGGCGCACAATGTGCGCCCCTACGGGATAGCCGCAAAACCAAAGCCCATTGCAGGGGCGGGCATTGCCCGCCCGGCCTGCAAAATATCCCGATATACAATCGCAAAACAGAGAGAACGAAAGGTAAGGCAATCTTATGACCACGCGTACCCCTGAGGAATTGGAAGAAAAGCTGCATTACCATTTTAAGAATAAAGAACTGCTCATCACGGCGCTGACCCACAGCTCTTACGCCAACGAGAGCAAAACCCCTACGCTGTATAACGAGCGGCTGGAATTTTTGGGCGACAGTGTGCTGTCCGTTGTGGTGGCAAACTATCTGTTCCACCATTCCACCCGCCCGGAGGGCGAACTGTCCCGCATGCGCGCTTCGCTGGTCAGCGAGGACGCGCTGTTCCAGTTTGCGCAGGAGATCGACCTGGGCTCTTACCTGCGGCTGGGCCGCGGCGAGGAGCTGGGCGGCGGGCGCTGCCGCCCCAGTGTGGTTTCGGATGCGTTTGAAGCCACCATTGCCGCTTTGTTCCTGGACGGCGGCATTGAGACCGCCCGCAACTTTATCCTGCCGTTCATCACGGAGGGCAAAACCGCCGAGGATGACCACAAGACCGCCCTGCAGGAAGTGGTGCAGAAACACCCGGACGACCGCCTGACCTACACCGTGACAGGGGAATCCGGCCCGGCGCATGATAAGCGGTTCCAGGTTACTGTGGCGCTGAACGGCAAGGCGCTGGCTGTGGGCGAAGGCCGCAGCAAAAAGGCTGCGGAACAGCAGGCTGCCAAAGCGGCGCTGACCAAGCTGGAACAGCAGGCATAAAAAGGGGCATCTATGCGCTTAAAAGAACTTGAGATACAGGGCTTCAAGTCCTTCCCGGATAAAACGCGGATCACCATTGGCGAAGGCATTACCGGTGTTGTGGGGCCGAACGGCTCCGGCAAAAGCAATATTTCGGATTCCATCCGGTGGGTTCTGGGCGAAACCAGCTCCAAACAGCTGCGCGGTGCGGGCAAGATGGAGGACGTTATTTTTGGCGGCACCCAGACCCGCGGCGCAATGGGCTATGCGGCGGTATCGCTGACCATTGATAACTCCGATCATGGGCTGGAAATGGACGCGGACGAAGTAACCATTGGCCGCCGCTATTACCGCAGCGGGGAGAGCGAGTATACCATCAACGGCCAGAGCGTGCGCTTAAAAGATGTGTACGAGCTGCTGCTGGATACCGGCCTTGGGCGCGATGGCTACGCCATTGTGGGTCAGGGGCGCATTGCGGAGATCGTTGGTGCAAAATCCACCGAGCGGCGCGAGATTTTTGAGGAAGCATCTGGCATTGCCAAATACCGCTACCGCAAAAATGAAGCCGAACGCCGCCTGGCCGCGGCGGAGGGCAATCTGGAACGCCTGCGGGATATTCTGGGGGAGCTGGAAAAGCGGGTTGGACCCCTGAAACGCGACAGCGAAAAGGCGGAGCAGTTCCTGGCATATTCCGAGACCCGCAAGGGGCTGGAAATTACCCTGTGGGTGGATTCAATCCGCCGCGCACAGGATACGGTGCGGGACCAGCAGCGCAAGTATGAGGCGGCGGAAAGCGACTATGCACGCATTTCCCGCCAGCTGGATGAATTTGACACCCGCACCGAAGCCCTGCGCGCCGAAGCCCAGCAGCTGATGCTGCAGGTGGAGGAAGCGAACGCTGAGATCCGCACCATTACCGAGCAGAACGCCGGGAGCGAAAGCCAGCTGGCAGTTTTGCAGAACGAAACCGAACACGCGAACGAGCAGATCCGCAGCGCCAGCGATGAGCTGACCCGCGCCGGGGAAGGCGCAAAGGGGATTGCGCAGGAAGCGGACGAGCACAAAGCGGAAATCACCCAGCTGCAAACCGTGCTGCAAAATCTGGATGCCGAGGCGGACAAGCTGCGCCAGCAGCTGAACACGCTGGAACAGCAGGCGCTGCAAAGCGGTGAGCGGCGGGAGATCGTGAGCGCCGCCATGGCCCGCATGCAGCAGAATGCCACTGCCCTGCAGGTGCGGGGTGCGGGGCTGCAATCCGCCGTGGAAGCGGCCTGCGCCCAGCTGAACGGCCTGAAAAACCAGGAAGCCGCCGCGGGTGATGTGGCACAAAAACTGACCGAGGAACGGGACGCTGCTGCCGAGCACCTGAAAGAGTGCGAGGAAGCCGTGACCCGCAACGATAACATCCGCTCCGGCTTAAAGCTCAAGCTGGAAAGCCGCCGCCGCCAGCAGGCGGAAGCCGCTGAAGCTTTGCAGAAGGCCGCAGCGGATAAAAACAACACCGCCCAGCGCATCCGTATTCTGGAGGATCTGGAGCGCAACATGGACGGCTATCAGCAGAGCGTAAAAGCCGTTATGCGCGCCGCGGGCGGTGGGCGGCTGCGGGGCATCATCGGCCCGGTGGCCGGTATCCTGAGCGTGCGCAAGGGGTACGAAATCGCGATTGAAACGGCACTTGGCTTTGCGCTGCAGAACATTGTGGTGCAGGACCAAGGCTGCGCCCGCGCGGCCATCACCTTTTTGAAGGAAGAACGCGCCGGACGCGCAACCTTCCTGCCGCTGGATACCGTGCAGGGCAGCCGATTCAATGGCCGCCTGACCGGCACGGCGGAGGTGGCCGCCGACCTGGTGGAGACCGCCCCCCAGTACCAGCATATTATTGATAACCTGCTGGGCCGCATTATTGTGGTGGAGGATCTGGGCGAAGCGTCGGTGGTGGCCAAAAATCTTGGCTACCGCAACCGCATTGTCACAATGGACGGCCAGGTCATCAACGCAGGCGGTTCCTTTACCGGCGGTTCCACCGCGCGCAGCGTGGGTGTGTTCAGCCGCAAGCAGGAACTGGACGAACTGCGTGCCAAGGTGCTGAAACTGGACGAGCGCCGCGCAGCAGCCGAAAAGGAAGCCGCCGCCCGCAAAGCGGAGGTGGATAACCTGACCGCCCAGCTGGCCGGTGCCGAGAGCGAGGGCATGACCGCCGCTGCGGCCCGCCTGAAAGCCGAGATGGAGCTGGATCAGCTGAACACCGCGCTGGAAGAGGGCAAGAATGCTGCCGCCCACCGCGGGCAGGAGATCGCCGCGCTGGAACAGCAGCTGCGGGAGAACACTGCGGCCGCCGCCCAGGCAGAAAACGCCCGCAAACAGGCGGAAGCCGAGATTGAAACGCACCGCAAAGAGCTGGAAAGCCTGGGCGCTTCCACCAGCGATGTGACCCGCCAGCGGGAGGAAGCATCGCAGAAACTTTCGGATAACCGAATGCAGAAGCTGCGCACCGAGAAGGACCTGAGCCTGCACGAAGCAGCGCTGGAAAACCTGAAAGGCCGCAGCGGCGAAGCCGAAGCCCGCGTGCGGGAACTGCAGGCCAATGTGGCCGCCGCCAAAGAGCGCATTGCCGCCAATGAGCTGCGCGCCAATGAAATCAAGCGAGCCAGCGAAGAAAACAAACAGAAGATCACCGCGGCGGAGGAAACCATCCGCAAGGCTAATGCCGAGCGCATGGAAAAGGAAGCCGCTGTGACCCGCCTGACCCAGGAAAACCGCACCCTGACCGATGAGCGCGAGCGGATGAGCGGCGAGATGGCCCGCCTGGCCGAGCGCAAGACCGCGGCGGAAACTGAGCTGAACACCACTGCATCCAAGCTGTGGGAGGAATACCAGCTGACCGAAGCCGAGGCGGAAAAGCTCTGTGTACCCTTTGCCAATGTGGCAGACCTGCGCCGCCAGGTGGCCGAAGTGCGCGGCAAGATCCGCGCGCTGGGCAACGTGAATGTGGGCGCGATCGAAGAGTACAAGGAAGTTAAAGAACGGTACGACTTCATGAAAGCACAGGTCACCGATGTGGAGAAATCCCGCGCGGAGCTGAACCGAATGATTGCCGAGCTGTGCAGCGAAATGCAGGAAATGTTCACCGCCAGCTTTAAGGAGATCAACCGCAACTTCGGTGCGATCTTCCGCGAGCTGTTCGGCGGCGGTTCGGCGAGGCTCTATCTTTCGGATGAGAACGATGTGCTGAACTCCGGCATTGAAATTCAGGTTTCGCCCCCCGGCAAGGTCATCAAAAACCTGTCGGCTCTGTCCGGCGGCGAACAGGCGCTGGTGGCCATCAGCATTTATTTTGCCATTCTGGCCGTCAACCCGTCGCCGTTCTGCATCCTGGACGAAATTGAAGCTGCACTGGACGATGTGAACGTTACGCGCTATGCGCAGTATCTGCGCCGCATGACCGAACGCACCCAGTTCATCGTTATCACCCACCGCCGCGGCACCATGGAAGCAGCTGATGTGCTGTACGGCGTGACCATGCAGGAGGATGGTGTTTCCAAGATCCTGCGCCTTGACCTTGAAAACGTTTCCGCTGATCTGATCAGTTAATTCAAAGGAGGAACCGCCATGGGATTCTTCGATATTTTTAAGAAAAAGAAGAAAATGAGCGATGGCCTGGAAAAAACCAGAACGGACTTTTTCCAGAACATCGTCAACACCTTGACCAGCTCTGTTATTGATGATGACCTGTATAATGATTTGGAAGAGCAGCTGATTCTGGCCGATGTCGGCCCCAGCTGCGCGGTGCGTTTGGTGGACGAGCTGCGCGATGAGGTGGAGATCAACGGCCTGCATACCGGCCAGGAAGCGCTGGATGCCCTGCGCGATATCATCCGCCGCGAGGTAAGCCCCAAAACTGACCTGGACCTGAGCGGCAAACCGGCGGTTATTCTGGTTGTGGGCGTGAACGGCGTGGGCAAAACCACCACCATTGCCAAGCTGGCTTATCTGTACAAGGATCTGGGCAAGCGGGTCATGCTGGCGGCAGGCGATACCTTCCGCGCAGCGGCCAGCGAACAGCTGGAAACCTGGGCCGACCGTGCCGGGGTGCCGCTGGTCAAGGCGGGCGAGGGCGCTGCCCCCGCAGCCGTGATTTTTGATGCGGTCAAATCCGCCACGGCCCGCGGCTATGATATGGTCATTGCCGATACCGCAGGCCGCCTGCACAACAAAAAGGGCCTGATGGACGAACTGGCAAAGATCAGCCGCAGCGTGAAAAAGGCCAGCCCGGATGCCAGCCTGGAAGTGCTGCTGGTGCTGGATGCCATCACCGGCCAGAACGCCATCAGCCAGGCGCAGGAATTCTGCCGCGCCGCCGGTGCCACCGGCGTTGTGCTGACCAAGCTGGACGGCACCCCCAAGGGTGGCTGCATCATCGGTGTGCACGAAAAGCTGGGCCTGCCCATCCGTTTTGTGGGCGTGGGGGAAAAGATCGACGACCTGATCTTCTTCTCCGCCACCGATTTTGCCGAAGCCCTGCTGCCGGAGGTTCCGCAGCATAAAAAAGAGGAAACGGAGCAGACAGGGGAGGAACAGGCATGATCGTTTGTGCAGCCACCAACAATGCGGGCAAGCTGAAAGAGCTGCGCCGCATCCTGACCCGCTGCGGCCACGAGGTAAAAAGCCTGCGGGAACTGGGTGTAACCCTGGACCCGGAGGAGACCGGAACCACCTTTGCGGAAAACGCAAAGATTAAGGCCGAAGCCTTTTGCAAGGCAACTGGCCTGCCCACCGTGGCGGATGATTCCGGCCTGTGCGTGGATGCCCTGAACGGGGCACCCGGCGTGTACAGCGCACGCTATGCGGGTGAGCACGGCAACGATGCCGCCAACAACGAAAAGCTGATGGCAGAGATGCAGAATGTGCCGGTGGGACAGCGCGCCGCCAAGTTCGTTTCGGCGGTCTGCCTGATCCTGCCGGATGGGCGGGAGCTGGTTGTGACCGGCGAATGCCCCGGCAGTGTGGCCCTGACCCCGGCGGGCGATAACGGTTTTGGGTATGACCCGCTGTTTGTCCCCGATGCCGTCGGCCTGCCCGGCGGCGGCACGGTACCCAACACTGCACACCGCACCTATGCCGAGCTGGCCGATGCCGAAAAAGACGCCATCAGCCACCGCGGCCGCGCCATGGAAAAGCTGGAAGCCGAGCTCGCCGCATTTTTGGGCAAATGAGCCGCAGAGAAAAACTGAATAGAACGATTTGATTTTGACTGAACAATAAGGAGCGAACAATGTCTTTGACAAGCAAACAGCGCGCCGCACTGCGCGGCATGGCCAACACCATGGAGCCGGTTTTCCAGATCGGCAAGGGCGAAATTGATGAAACGCTGATCAAGGGCGTGGATGACTGCATCAAAGCCCGCGAGCTGATCAAGCTGAAGGTGCTGGAAAACAGCGAGTATGATGCCCGCGAGGCTGCCGACATCCTGTGCGAAGCCATCCATGCAGAGTGCGTGCAGGTGATTGGCCGCAAGTTTGTGCTGTTCCGCAAAAAGCCGAAGGAATCTGCTTATGCGGAACTGCTGAAAAAGTAAGATGAAAGCACTGCTATTTGGCGGCACATTTGACCCGCCCCACGCCGGGCACATGAACAACCTGCGGGCCGCCATGCAGGCGGTGCAGCCGGATGTGGTGCTGGTTATGCCGGCGGGCATCCCACCCCACAAGCACGCCAGCGCAACGCCGGGCGAACTGCGCCTTGCCATGTGCGAATGCTTTAAGGCGCTTGGCCCCCAGGTGCAGGTGAGCCAGTGGGAAGTGGACCGCGCGGGCCGCAGCTATACCTATAATACCGTCAGCATGCTGCAGGAAAAGTATCCCGGCGCTCAGCTGTATATGACAATTGGCAGCGATATGCTGGAAACATTTGATGAATGGTACCGCTGGCGGGAAATTTTGGCTATGGTCACCCTGGTGGTGCAAAGCCGGGAACCCGGCGATGGCGACGCTCTGCGTGCAGCAGCCCAAAAGCTGGAAGAAGCAGGCGGGAAGATCATGTTTGCGGATGCCCCGGTGCTGGAGTGTGCCTCCAGTGATATCCGCGCAGGAAAGTATCCCCCTGCCCGGCTGAAGGAGCTGCTGCCCCCGCCGGTGGCGGATGTGATACACCGGAACGGGCTGTACGGCAAGCTGATTTGAAGCCATAGATAGGGTACAATAAAATAGGGAAAGGATGCGGATCTTGATGACAGTGGACGAAGCAAAAGCGCTGGTAAAAAGCCGTTTGAGCGAAAAGCGTTACAAGCACACCATAAATGTAAAAAAAATGGCAGTCAAGCTGGCAAAACGCTATGGCGCGGATGAGGAAAAGGCCGCATTAGCGGCACTTTTGCACGACAGCGCGAAAGAACTGCCCAAGGCAGAGATGTTGCAGATTTTTGCTGATAATGCTATAATAGCTAAAAATGCCGCCAAGCGCCCTGCGCCGGTGTGGCATGGGTACGCAGCCTCGGTTTTGTGCCAGACACAGTGGGGTGTGACGGACCCGGAAATTTTATCTGCCATTGAGTGCCATACCACCGGCAAACAGAACATGAGCCTGTTGGACAAGATTATTTACATGGCGGATATGACCAGTGCCGAACGGGATTACCCCGGTGTGGAGGCGCTGCGTGCCGAGGAAATGCAGAACCTGGACCTGGCGCTGTGCCATGCACTGGAACAAAGCATTGCCTTTGTGCGCGAAAAAGGCAACCCACTGGACCCCGATACCGTTGCCGCACTGGATGATGCCCGCGCGGCCTGCACCCGATAAAGGGGCAGGTACTGCCTTTTGCGGGTGTGCCGTAACCGAATAAGATGAAAGACCAGTTCCCATCGTTTGAATAAAAGGGAGGAACGTTATGAGCGAGATCCGCAGGGTAAACACCGGCGATGCGCCGCGCAATGTCTACCATGCTGGTGACGCGCCGCGCACGGTGAACACCGGGCGTACTGTGAAAACAGGCAGTGCGTTGAATCAGGATGA
>ERZ857750.3342-NODE-3342-length-13579-cov-14.549542_pt1 | contig 13579 bp, 9 predicted proteins | sample MGYA00519915_ERZ857750 | MGnify/ENA primary metagenome ERZ857750 (study PRJEB31778, sample SAMEA3449358) | human gut metagenome | biome: human gut; feature: human-associated habitat; material: faeces | place: United Kingdom | collected 2010/2012 ... | reverse complement strand
TTTAATAGTACTTTTAATAAATTATATCTCAACTTCCATCTCTGCATATTGTTCTTTTACTTTCTTTATAGAACCAAGTAATAAAGTATATCCAACAACTACACAACCAAGCATCACAATCCATGCAGCGCCAAATCCAACTTTATCAACTATCATGCCGACTAAAGTTGATCCGAATGCATAGCCTAATGCAAATAATAAACTTATAGTCCCGAATATTTTACTAGATTCTTTTTTGCCAAATACATCTGTAGCCATAAATGCTGGTGCAGACATATATGAATATACATTAAGTCCATATGCTATTGAGAATAAAAATGCTAGTGCAGGTACTTTTGCGCAGAATATTAGTGCAACTATTGCAACTCCTTGAAGTAACATAGATATAGTCATTGTTTTTAGTGTTCCGATTTTATCGAATAATGCGCCACCTGAAACATTTCCAATTAAACAAAATGCTGCAAATACTGAACCTAAAGTTCCTACTAATGTTGCGCTTAATCCTAATTCACCTGTAAAATATGTCGCATATTGTGTGCTTAATGCTGATATAGAAACTGCTATTATTGCATATCCAATAGAGAATAACCAGAAGTATTTATTTTTTTTAGTTGCTTTAGCCCCAAGACCGTCAAACCCACTTGTTTGAACTTCTTCTGCTTCATTTTCCTCAACAACTTCTACTTCACCTGCTTTTGGTAATCTTACAAATATCATTACTATTGGTAAACTGCAAACTAATGCTAAAACTCCGAAGAATATATAACTATAAGTCACTCCTCTTGATGCTAACATTTGAGAAGTTATTTGTTGTAAAAATACATTACCTATAGAACCTCCAGAAAATACTATACCTAAAGCTTTACCTCTACCTTCTTTTGGGAACCAGCTATTTATTAAATATGGAACCCCAATCCCTGAGAATAATAAACAGCCTACTTTTTGCATAGCTGCTAATACGTAAAATTGAGCTAGATTATGAGAAAATCCAAATCCCATAAATCCAACTGCTGATAGCGTTGCCCCTAATAAAAATAGTAATTTTATATTTACTTTTTCAAATACATTCCCTAAAACTGGAGAAAATATCGCTGAAGCAATTGCCCCACAAGTAAATATAAGTGAAAATCCTGCTAGTGAAAATCCAAATTGTTTAATTACATAAGGTACAAATAATGGCTGAATGTTTTGAGCTATACTATATGGAACAGCTTGTAAAAACATACATATAAATACTATAAAATATTTCTTTTTATTATCGATTTTGTTATTAGTGCTAAGTGTTTGATTGCCCATGACGAACCTCCTTTTGTATTTTTGACATCATTTATAATGCCACTATTTAAGGCTGTCCTCAATGTCACTTTGCACAATAAAGTTTATGTATTTGAACAATCGCATTTTTCTCGAATTTAGTGTAAACTAAAGATTTTATAACTATAACAAATACCTTATCATTAAAGATAAATATATCTTACTTTTGTCGCCGATATCATCTAAATTTATATCTAAAATTTCTTCAATTTTGCTTATCTTATAATTCACCGTATTCCTATGCAAATACAAACTTTTAGCAGTTTCATTTATCTTGCAGTTGTTTTCAAAATAACTCTCTAATAGCTCCACATAATCAGTATTGTTGACCTTATCATATACAACCAAATCACCTATTGTTTGGTCGTGGAATTCCTTTATAATTTCCTTATTTTCCATCTCCAATAGTAGTCGATAAATTGCCATTTCGCTATATCTGATATGCACCTTATTATTGCTAATCAATCTATTTATTTTTGCAACATTTTTAGCTTCTTCGTATCCTTTATATAGAAGTTTCAAGTTGTTCACACGCTTACCTATTCCAATAAAAAGTTTTAAATTTCTAAAATCCTTATTCATGGAAATATACAGCTCTTTCATTATCTTCTCAACTTCCAAATCTGTCTTATTATAAAAAACTATAGCAACAGATTTTCCTATATTCACTGCAAAATAGTCGTTTCGTATATAGCTCAGTTTCTTCTCTATATACGACTTAACCCTTTCCGCATAAGTAGGAATATTATTCGTATTATGTTCATCATCCTCCAGCTCGATTATCGCCACAACATAATCCCAACCACACTTAAATCCAACTCGCTCCAACTGTTGCACATATAATTCCTCATGAGTCGGCAAAAATATCGCATCCTTAATTGCATTCGAAATCTCTGTATAAGTCCTTTCTGATTCTAAAATTATAATCGTCAAGGCCCTCATAATGTCAGGAATCCTAATATTCCAAGGCATTACAAATAGAGGAAACTCATTTTCGTTACAATAATCAATCACTTCCTCGCTTATCTTCTCAATATACTTACCCGTATTTACCACAATCCCACTCGCATTGTGATCCTTTGCAATATTTATTATATTGAGCAAAGTTGTGTCGTCTTTTATACTTACTCCTGTTGTAAATAGAAGTTCCTCCGCTTGGATAAAACTCGCGATTTCTTCATTTTCAACAATGTGGGTCCATCTCACCTTGTTGTTTAGACCACTTTCACCTGCTAGTAGGTTTACGTCAAATTTTTTTATGTATTTGTATAGATATTCTATTGCAATTGACATTTTGTGCTCCTTTTTTGTTTTTTTATGATTATATCTTATTATTTAAATTTTATACAGGGATTCGATGTGGTTTATTTCTTATTTTAAAATTTTTTATATATATTCTCTAATATTCGACATATTTTGTATTATTTGTATGATATACTCATCTGGTGTTTGAAAAATATATAATTAAAATCATTTTAAAGATTATATATTTTTGTTGACTATAAAACAATTTCAAATTTGGGGAGGATAAATTTTTGAAAAAATTAAAATCTTTATTAATCAGTTTAGCACTTGCATTAGTGTGTGTTTCAATGGTAATTTCAACTGATGTTGTTGAAGCAGCAAGCATAAGACTAAACAAAACTAGTATAACAATGTATACTGGGCAAACAAGTACACTAAAAGTAAGTGGTACAAGTAAAAAAGTTACTTGGTCTACTTCTAACAAAAAAGTAGCGACAGTTTCGTATAGAGGAGTTATTTCTGCAAAATCTTCTGGTAGCGCTACTATCACTGCAAGAGTAAATAATAAAAACTTAAAGTGTAGAGTAACAGTAAAAAAACAAGCAACTAATAATAAAAAAGCTGCACTTAAGGCATATTATAACTTCTTAAAATCTTATAAATTTACTACTGGTTATTCTACTCGTGGATTTAATCTAGCATATATAAATAATGATAGTATTCCTGAGCTTGTTGTTTTTGATGGTGATTACCATGTATCAGGTGGAAAAGTATATGCTTATGTAAATGGAAAAGTAAAATATCTTGGTGAATTTGGCGAATGGGGTGGATTTGAATATCAAGAAAAAAAAGGAGTTATTTGTAGTACTTGGTCTCGTTCAAATTCTTACACTACTTATTACAGATGGAATAGATCTAAACTTTCAACAATAATGTCTGCTAATTCAATTGGACAATTCAATTCTAATGGTGATTATGTATGCCAATATTATATAAATAATAAAAAGGTTACTCGTTCAAAATATGAGAGTTCAACTGCTCCGTATGAAAAAGGACTTAAATCTATAAGTCTATCAAATTCATATGCAGTTACAGATTCTGTTATGAGAAATAAATTATTATACTAATAGAGAGTAATTTTTACTTATTATAAAATAAGAAAAGACTACCACAAATCTTATATTGTGATAGTCTTTTTTCTGTATTTTTTAATTTAATATTCTACTTCTATTAATATCTTTTAACACTCTAAACATAATTAATTATCTATTTCTTTACAAATAACAACAGTCCTAGCATTTTTAAACTCATAACTGCAAGTCGTCAAAGTCATTATTTTATCAGAACTTGTTGGTTTATTCTTTACTTTGAACATTGATTCATCACATATTTTATTTAAAAATTTATTATATTCTTCATCATTTTTAAAATCTGGAACTCTATAATCATAATTCTTATCAACTAACAAAACTGCAAATGCTTTAAAATGTCGTTCTCCATTTTTATTAGTTAAAGTTATTGTTGGATTTGAATTAAAAAAATCCTCTTTTTTAAATTTCTCAAGTTCACTAAACATAGTGGTATTTTTCATATTGTGACCATATACAATAAGGTTTTTACTATCATTGTAATTATTTCTATAATCTAAAAATGTCGTTCCCGCATATAAATAATTTCCATAAATATCGCGGTGTAAATAATAAGAATTGTCATCTCCTTGCACAACTGGATAGTCTATATTTGTATTTTTTATATTAATCCAACATACAAAATCTTTATTTATATGTGAAAAATCTATGCTGTTTTCTTTATTTTTATTTGTTTTATTGCTACTATTATCATTTGTATAATTCTTTTCTTTTCTTAAATCATTATATATATTGTCTGCTTTTTTGTATTCATACAACTTACTATAAATTTTATAACCACATATACAAATAACTATAATTAAACATATTGTAATAATATTTTTAATAAAAGATTTAACCTTCATAGACATCTCCCTTTCTTATTTTAAGTTTTTAACTTTTTTAGACTATTTTTGAAATTTATAGTTACTTTACATTATCATTTTTTATTTTTAAGAATTTACAAGACCAAACTTTAGCTTTACTCTTTTTAACTTAGCTCTCCAAGGATCATATAAGAACCTTAGAAATATTACTGTGGCAATAGAATGCGTTAAATCTGGGAAGAAACTAGCTATATAAAGTCCAAAGAATGAAGCCCATGAAAATTCATACATAGTTCCTGTAGCCGTCCATATATTCATTATCCAACCATATATAAATCCTGTTAGTGAACCAAATATATATAATTTAGTTTTGTTATTTATAATATTCTTCTTTATCAAGAATCCTGATAAAAAGCCTATCATTCCCCAACTAAACATTTGCCATGGTGTCCAAGGCCCTTGGCCAAAGAATAAATTTGATGCAAGAGCTGCCATTGTTCCTGTTAAAAATCCTGCCTCTGGTCCAAATACACTTGCAGTAATTATTATTATAGCCGATGTCGGCTTAAAAAATGGTACTGGAGCAAATGCAACTCTACCTACAGCAGCAAGAGCTGCCATAACAGCCAAAGGAATCCACTCTCTAGCTTGAGGCTTTTTCATTTCATATATCATTAAGAAAGGGAGTATTGCTAGTATTACAAAAAGCATACTCATAAGTGCATATGCCCTTCCTCCCAGTAATGTATATATTCCTAAACATATAGGAAATACTAATGCTATTGTCGAGATTAAAACTATCTTTCTAAATTTTACGAACTTATTTTGGTTTTTAGTTCTATATTCTTTTTGCATAAACTAACCACATCCTCATGTATAAGTGTATCTTCAAAAATATTTCTAGCTATTCTATTAGACACAGTTGTATAAAAATTATTTCCTAGGAAGAATTCTTTTGGTGTTCCCTCTGATACTATACTTCCATCAAAGAACATTGCACACCTATCTGAATATCTCGCTGAAAACTCTATATCATGAGAAACTACAACTATAGTTACTCCCATATCTCTTAATTTCATTAGCATTTTTCCTATTTCTTCTTTACAGTAAGCATCTAAACCTTTTGTCGGCTCATCTAATAAAATAATTTTAGGATTAAGTAGCATTACTTTAGCCATACCTGCCCTTTGTAATTCTCCTCCACTTAAATCATAAGGATGATGTTCTAATAAATGCTCTATATCTAATAATTTACTTACTCTTTTAACCTCTTTATCTATATATTCTCTATCTTTATTTTGTAATATAAGTACTTCTTCTAAGTCTTCTCTTACAGTTTCAAATACAAATAAAGATTGTGGATTTTGAGGAAGTAAAGCTAAATTATTCTCATATAAGCTTTTATTATTATATTTTTTCATCTCAATATTATTTATAAATATCTTACCTCTTTGAGGTTTTCTTTGTCTTGCCACCAATGATAATGTTGTACTTTTACCTGTTCCATTTCCACCTAATATAGAATAGATTTCTCCTTTATATACTTTAAAAGATAAATCTCTTATAGTAGGCTCTGATATTTTATTATATTGGAAATAAACATCTTTTAATTCTATAGCTATTTCTCTATCTTTTTCATCTATGTTTATTTCTGTTTCAGTATCATCCAATTTTGTTATAGTTAATTCATCCATACTATCATTTAACCATTGTCTACAATCTTTCACAGTTAATGGAGACTTACTTGCACCTTCTAGATATCCATTTAATTGATTATAGATTTTACTTGGAGTCGGAAGGGATTTAAACATCTTGTGATTTTTATCTCCAGATAATATATCTGCTACTTTGTAGTTAGTATCATTACAAATAACTTTTCCATCTTCCATTACAATAACTTTATCGCATACAGAATATATATCCTCTAAGTTATGTTCTGTCATTATTATAGTTGTAGATAACTCTTTATTTATCCTAACTAATGTATCTATAAAATCTTTAGCTGCTATAGGATCTAGTTGTGACGTAGGCTCATCTAATATAAGTATTTTAGGTTGCATAGCCATTATAGATGCTAAGTTTAAAAGCTGTTTTTGACCTCCCGATAAGTCATTTACATTTTTTCTGAACCATCCTTGAATTCCAAAGAAACTAGCCATTTCTGCAACTCTTAGTCTTATACTTTGAGTATCTAGCCCCATATTTTCAAGTCCAAAAGCCAACTCATGCCATACTTTATCTGTTACAATTTGAGAATCTGGATTTTGTAGAACATACCCTATCTCACTTGCTAGTTGTTTACTTGAATAATCATTTATTTTTTGTGAGTAATAATATATATCTCCACTAACTTGACCATGTGGGCTAAGTTCTGGTTTTAAATGTCTTAATAATGTACTTTTTCCACAGCCAGATTCTCCACAAATTAATACAAAATCGCCTTCATCTATACTAAAATTAATATTATTTAATGCTTTTTTTAATTGATTTGGATATGAAAATTTTAATCCATCCACTCTGAGTATTTCCATTTATATTCCTCCACTATTTCTAAAAAAGATGGTAACAATGTTATCAAGAAAAACGATAGATATATTGCCATATATAATCCATCAAATCTTATATTTTCTATACTAGGATAAAACATTAAATTTCCATAACCATTTATGTATCCCATAAATAAAAATAAACCTATAGTGCCTATGATTCCAAGCATAATCATATCTCTTTTTATAAATCTATATATAGAAAAGTTTGTTCTTCCTTTTATTCCATAACCTCTTGCCTTCATTGAATCTGCTGTTTGGACAGCATCCTCTAGTGCCCAAGTTACTAATATAGATAGTATTCTCATACTACTTTTTATTTTCATTTTTATGTTGCCTTCACTATAATCAAGTCCTACAGTCTTTTGGCTCTTTGCAATTATTTTTGTTTGCTCTGTTAACTTTGGTATAAGTCTTAATACCATGCTTATCATCAATGCTATAGATGGAAATGTCTTTCCAAATATATATAAAAATTTATCCGAAGTTATTATTTCATTGTAACAACTAAACCATACAACTACAGATGCCATCATAATGCCTGCACAAAGACCATAACTTATTGATTCTAAAGTAACTGGATTTTGTCTGAAATAAAATAATACTGTAAACCCTCTATTTACAAACATTGCATTTGCAATTATTGCACCTAAAATTATTATTAATGCAAAAGATAAAGTCTGTTTAAACTTTTCTTTGTTAAGTATAGTTGAATATATTATTGCACTTATAAGTGATATTAATAAAAGTACTGGATGCATATAAAGCATAGACATTCCTATTACTACTACAAAAAATAAAAAGCTAACTATCGGATGATAACTCGCTAATGCCCTTTCCATACTAATTTGCTCTAGCTCCTAAATCTGCGCCTAAATTACATGTATAGTTGAATTTTATAACATCAGAAGATTTAACTTTATATGCACCTACTCCATAGTTAGGATATACACCATTTACACTATACATCCATCCACTATTAGATCCACCATCAAATTCATATAAATTATTAATTCCTTCTATATATGTATTTGATCCTGACCCTCTATACTCCATATGTATACCTTTTTTACGAGTTACTTTGACTAATATATCAAATACTGTATCACCCTCGTTAAACTCAACCTTCATATTCTGTAATATAATTCCATTTGATGGTAAGTGTGAAAATCCTGGTTTTTTATTTAATCCATTATTTATAGCTGTTTTGCAACTTATAGCTATTGTAACTGTTTTATTTTTTGGTTTTGGCGATGTTATAGTTTGATTATTCTCTGGTTTTGGTTTTGTACTACTATTGCCTGGTTTTGGTTTTTCATTATTACTTGGTTTTGGTTTTTCATTATTACTTGGTTTTGGCTTTTCATTATTACTTGGCTTTGGCTTTTCACTACTATCGCCTGGTTTTGGCTTTTCGTTATTACTTGGCTCTGGTTTCTCACTACTATTGTCTGCTTTTTCTACTTCATCATTATTTGGCTTTTTGGTTTCAGTACCGTCTGTTTTTGTTGATTTACTACTATTTTTATTTGAATTACCTGATGAATCAGTAGTATCTTCATTTTTTTTATTTTCTTTGTTCTCTTTTTTTGTTTCAGTCTTATCTACTTTTGCTTCTTCTGTATTTAATTCATCACCTGTTTCAATTGATTGATCACTAACTACTGTATCATTATTGTCTGTTTCAAGTGTGTTAGCTTTTTTAAAAATACTATTAAATCCTAATCCTAGTGATACTATTACAACAGCAGATACTGCTACTATACTTATTTTTTTCTTATTCATATCTTTACCTCTTTAAACAACATAAAACTATGTCACTATTTTTTGTTTCGTTTTTCAACATCACTCATATCATATAACTTGATTATTATAAATTTTTCCAGCTAAATTTCTCCCTATATATCTAATATCTTTGTCTAATATTGAAAGAGCAAGTGAAACACGTTCTATATCCGTAACTGATTTGTTTCCGTTTTAAGTTTTTACCTTTTCTAAAAAAAAGTAACTGTATCCTTACATTTAAAATATATATATTTCAGATTAAAGATACTGTTACTTTTTTAAATTTATATAAATTACTTATTAATATACTAACTACTATTTTTTAGTTATGTATTTTCTATTAAAAGATACAAGTAAGCCTAAAGTTGCTAATACCATTATAAATACATATATTATTATACTTTCATCTCCTGTGCTTACATTATCATCTTTACCAGTTGATTCATTTCCTGGATTGTTTTCAGTGTCATCTTTGTCTTCTGACCCATTTCCTGGATTGCTTCCAGTGTCATCTTTATCTTCTGACCCATCTCCTGGATTGTTTCCAGTGTCATCTTTATCTTCCGACCCATTTCCTGGATTGTTTCCAGTATCATCTTTGCTATTAGTAAGGTCCCAATATGATTTTTCTCTATTTATATATCTTTGGTATGAAGTTAATGCCTGAAGCACTTGTACAGTAGTCATCTCCATTGGGTTTTTGTCACCAAGGTTACGAGTAAATCCACCTGTTTTTGGATCAAAATATTCCATAAGACGTGTTATTATATTTCTGTTATTTGTTCCAAATCCATTATTTTGAGAAAGTGGATCAATTTTTAATGTTGTAAGTGCTAGTAGTACTTGTGCTGAACTTTCTGGTGTTCCAAAATCATACTTTTTAGACATATTTGATTTTAAATATTTTAAAGCATTTTCGATTGCTTTGTCTACGTCTTCATTAGAACCTTTATATTTAGCTAATGCTTGTAATGCCATAGCAGTAACATCTACACTTGTAGTTTTGTTATCAGTTAGACCAAAACCTCCTGTTTTTGAATTTTGGAATTTAAGTAGCTCAGATATCATTTTTTCCCTACTCCATAATGCATCTTTTGGGATATTAGTATCTTTTGCATCTAAAGCTATAAGTGCATATGTAAGTTCATTAGCACCAATTTGTAATCTTCTGCTGTTATAAATCATCTCAGCTAAATTTATACCTTCAATATTTGTAATATCTTTTCCTATTATTGAAAGAGCTAGTGCCACACGTTCTATCTCTGTAGGTTTTTTTGAATTAGACCAAGTTTTTACTTTTTCAACAACACTTTCATAATATGCATCTAATTTATCTTGTTTTATAGTTTCCCCTGCACGAAGTAAGCTATATACTAACCATTCATCCCCATAAAAATATCCATCTTTATGATTTTCTTTAATGAATTTTATTGCTCCTTCTGTCCCTTGAGAAACTAATTTATTTGTTTCTACTGATTCAACTGTTCCTTGTTTTACTGTAATTTTAATTTTAACAGGTTCTACATTATTTGTATTATCAGCTGGAGTACCTATTGCAGTAACTGTCCCTTCTGAAAGAGCTGTTACATAATAATCTGAACCAGAAATATAAAGACCTTTATCTGGTGCCTTGTCATATTCATCAGTGTTCTTTTTCCAGAATCCATCTGTTTTACGTTCTATCTCAACAATACCTTCTTTGTCATAAGTCCAAATAAGCTCAGGAGCTGTTACGCTATATCCTTCATCTGATTTTTCTCCCACGAAAGTTAAATCAAGATTGCTTTTAGTATTATTGTCTAATTCAATTGAATCATTTTTTGTCGTTATACTAGTAAGCGGATTTAGATAAGTATAAGTAACTTCTTTGCTACTACTAACTTTTCTTGTTTTATTTGTATCTGGATTAACATCTATTAAAGATACTTTATAAGTAGTTGTTCCTGCTTTGTAAGGAACATATCCATTTGCCATGCTCGCAACATATTCACCTACTGAAGGGTCACTACTTGTGATTGTATATTTATTGCGGTTACTAGCATTTTCAGGCTTAACCACAATACCATTGTAATGTGGATTGAATGCTCCGATTTTTGAACTATTTGCATTTCTTCCGTGTATTTCTATTACACTTGGAACAGTTTGTTCTATTGATTCAACAGGAACATATGTAGATGTAACTTCTACTGTAGCTGCAACATTTGGATTTTTATTAGAAACAACTTTTATCGAAGCTGTTCCAGGCTTTTTAAAATAAAACGATGGTGAACTTGTTATGTTGTAAACCATATCAGTATCATCTGCTGTATAAGTGAATCTAGAATATGTAACCGGTGTATATTCCTCTGATCCTTCATATCTTGCCTCAACTTTTATATCTTTCCATTCAGAACCAGCAACTGTATATTTCCCGTTTGTAACATCATTTCCATTGATAGTTAATTTAATTTGTTCTATTTCTTTAGAATTTGCAACTACCTTAATAGTAGCTACTACTTCAGTTTCTCCATTTGCTTTTCTCTCTGTTGCCGTTATAATGGCACTACCTTCTGAATCTATACGTAAGCTACCATTTTCTGACCCAATACTTATAGAGTTTTTTGGTTTAATATCACTGCAACTCCACTCAATTGTGCTGCCTTCTGCAACACCAACTAACTTGAATTTACCTGCTATTTTGAATGTAGAATCTACGAAATCAGGTGATAGATGAATTAATTGATTATTTAATTCCATTTCTTCACCTTCATATGATTCAAAAATAACTTTATATTTATTTTCTGGTAAACTTGGATTTTCTGGGTTATACTCTTTATTTTCACCAAAATACGGATAACCTGTACTACTTTGGCCCCATTTAACTCCATATTCACCACGATTTTTATTTAAAAGGTTTGTAAACTCTATAGATTTCATCTCATCTTCTGACATAGATTTAGAGCTTTTTAAGTTTTCACCTGGAATTTTAACTGGATTTGTTAAAACAGAATCCCAGTAAGTATTGATTAAATCTCCAGATTTATATTGATTGAAAAGAACTCCTTTTTCACCTTTACTCACTGAATAAGAGTTAGAAAGAATTCCTCCGCTTAAGTATTTAGAAAATCCACATGCATTTGAACCAGTTACATCAGAATAACAATTTATTATAGAACCTTTAATTTCTTTCTTTATAGGTCCCATTGCTTCCCATGTATCAAAATTTCCAGTAAAATGAACATTTTGTATAACACCTGATTCGCCTAGATTTTCAAATATACCTACGCTTGTGTTTTTAAATGTAACAGTATGACCTTGACCGTCTAAAGTTCCTTCAAAGTCTCCCATTGGAAAATACCAGTCATCAGGAGAAATTACTATATCGTTATCTAATACATAAAATGCATTTTTGTCAGATATATTAATTCTTTCTAAATCTTCTACTGATTTAATGTGTTTAACATCTTCTGCATTTTCAGGCATAGCAACTGGTAAAGTAGCTTTTTTCTTTTTTAATGAATTTATTGAATCACTTAATTTCTTAGCATGCCCATCTACTTCTGATTGTGTAGCATCATCTTTTTCAAATATTGCCTTAGCATCTTTAAGAACTTGTTGTAAATTATTCCAACTTTCTTCTGTATATTGTTCTTTATTTACTTCTAATTCTTTTACTTGATTGATATAATTTTCAAGATTAGTCTTATCAACTACATCTGGTGTAGGTTCATTTTTTCCTTCTTTTAAAGTTGGCAGCCCTCTATTTTCCCCATTTGATGGACTTGTCCAAATAAACCCTGTTTCAGGTAAACTTGTATTAAGAAGTGATATTCCTTCACCTGACTTTAATTCATTTTCTGATTTCTTACCAGAATTTATTTCTTGAGGTTTTGGCATAATCATACTTACTGTTCCCATCATACTATTAACAGTATAATAACTATTTGAAATCACAGAATTAGCAGAATTATTAATTCCTACTAAACCTCCATAACCACCAGCCATGAAACTGTCAATTGTACCAGCAAAATAAGAGTTCTTAATAGATCCACCACTTAATGTCCCAACAAGACCACCTACTTCGCCTAAAAAACCACTTAATTTTATTGATGCGACAGAGTAACAGTTTTGAATAGTACCACTAAGTGTTACTACCATACTTCCGAAAGTATCTTCACTTGTTATTGTACCTGAACTACTTATTCCTAAATTTTGTATAGTACCAGATACATTGTTTGCTAGCGGTTTGTCTGCAAGTGTAATGTTAAAACCATTACCATCTAAGGTTCCCCTTAGATTCTTTATCTGTTGTCCTTGATTTAAGGTTATATCAGTTGTTAAAACGTAAACCTGACCTTGTTCTATGTTTTCAGGAAAATCATTTGCTGAACTGATTTTAAAAGTATTTCGCGAATTATACGAAACTACACTACTTGCATATACTGGAACAACAACACTATTCATGATAAGTATCATCGTTAAAATAATGCTTAGTATTGACCTTTTTAGTTTTAATTTTTTCATATTCTATCTCCCATAATATTAATTTGCCTAGAAATATATAATTGAATATTCTAGGCAGTATATCTATTGTATATTTTTTTTATTTTTTTGTAAATATAGTGATATATTCCATATTATTATATTTATTATTATGCGTGAAAGTCCTTATCTTTTCAGTCATTTGTTAACTTCATTATTAATAAAGGCCCCTTTTAGCAATGATAAAATTATCAAAGTCTTAAGGGGCCCTTTT
>ERZ857750.3334-NODE-3334-length-13609-cov-12.077984_pt1 | contig 13609 bp, 10 predicted proteins | sample MGYA00519915_ERZ857750 | MGnify/ENA primary metagenome ERZ857750 (study PRJEB31778, sample SAMEA3449358) | human gut metagenome | biome: human gut; feature: human-associated habitat; material: faeces | place: United Kingdom | collected 2010/2012 ... | reverse complement strand
TCGGAACCTCACGGATATCGTCTTGATATTTTCTTCTATATGCTTCATAACTATATATTTCGTATTCTGTCATCGGTTCATTACTATCCCCAATACGGGTATAGGACCCCTTCAACCTTCCACGTCCTTGATAATAGCAAGGTCTGTCTGCCAAATCTATTCCGGGAATTTCAGCAGAAACAAATTTTTTATTTTCCTTCTCCAAAACTGTAATAAGCGGCCGTACAACCGGATTCATCTGCAAGCATTGCTCGTTAATTTTCTTTTGAATGTCCTGAGCATCATAAACACCAACTTCTTTATAATCTTGTTTCTCATCAATTCCAAAAACAATAATGCCACCATCATCCTGATTAGAAAAGCTTGACAAAGAATCATATAATCGTTTCGGACATCCTTGCTCCGCTGATTTCAATTCCAAATTCTGCGTTTTGCATTTCATTTTTTGAATTAATTTTAGTTTGTCATATAATTCTTCTGTTGTCATTTTAGTTCCTCCATTTATATTTTAGATTCTAGCACTATATTTAAGTTTATGTAAGAAACTCAAATATTATTCTTATGAACTAAAAAATAACTCAAATTTATACTTCAAATTTGAGTTCTTTTTCATTTTCAATGTCCACTTATTCCTCTCTATATTTTATAGTCCATCTCTTCTTCCCCTTCTCATCATATAGACCTATAGGCTGTTAATTATAAAATGCGATCACTCAACCGGCGTCATATCTCCTTCAATCTTCTCCGCAACAGCCACATCCGCCGGCAGCCACTCCACATCCGTAAGCTCCTCCCTGGTCAGCCACCTGGCAGCCTCATGCTCCTTCAGCACCAGATCCCCTTTCACGATCTCACACCAGAAGCAATCCATCGAAAGATGAAATCCCGGATAATCATACTCCACCGTCTCGATCCATTCACCAACCGAAACTTCCGTATCCAGTTCTTCCATGATCTCACGCTTCAACGCTTCCTGCGGTGTCTCCCCGGCTTCGATCTTACCGCCCGGGAATTCCCATCCGCCTTTGAACTCACCATATCCGCGCTGCGTTGCGAATATCATCGTTCTTCCGTCTTCCTTTACTGCCTTTATAACTGCTGCCACAACTCTAATCGTCTTCATCTTACCATTTATCTCCCGTCAAAAATCTTCCTGTAACAGTCCCTATTCATTCACAATATACTGGTAAATATCCTCTCTCACCGGAGTCTCCAGCTCCCATTCGATCTCCACCGCCGTCTTATCCGTATTCGGCATCACGAACTGCTTCGCATTCCCGGTTGCGATCACACGGCCCAGATAATAGAATTCCTTGGATATCTTATCATCCTTATTCTTTCTCACAAACAGCTGCACATCTATGCCACGTTCTGTTGCGTTCAGGAAATTCTGCACATCTTCTGAGTCCATGCTTCTTCCGCTTTTGGAAATCGCGATCAGCCGGTTCTCTGCTACGAAATGATCTTCGTATTTCGTGGTATCGCTGATATTGTCCTGCTTATCGTAGTTAATGAATATCGGAAATGTCTTAGTCTTCTTATCATATTTGTAACCGCCGATGTTCAACGGCACTTCATTTCTCTCCCAGTTCAGCAGACGGCAGGCATCCTCATATGTATATTTCTGATACAATACCAGATTCGTATCCTGATAATGGTAACTATAATTGACCTCATATCTCGAGATTCCGAAGTCCACCAGTTCCTCCAGAATCGCACAGAATTCCGGATTCTGTAACATTTTCTCATAAGAATCGGAAATGCCGTAATCATCCTGTTCCTTCTTGAGAAATACACACTGTGCGTAAGTCTTCTTTGCTGCGCTCGTCGGAAATTCATTGGTCATCATATTGATCACATTTTCCGTACAGTACTCGTCCATCTCACAATGATACTTCTCAGATAAATGCTTCCGCAGACGCCCAATGATTCCATGGCGATACTGCAACGTACGTTTCAACAATTCCAGCTCATGAATCCGCTTACCACTCGCCAGCTTTTTGGAAATGAATTCGATTGCTTTTTCTTCGTCTTCTGACAGCCGGATGCTATATTCCTTTTCGTATTTCACAAGGAATTTGTAATACGAACCCAAGCTGTTATTATCGAAGATCCGCAGCACATCCATTTCCCCATATTTATCAAAATCCGCAAGCGCCGGGATATGCCCCAGCTTATTCTTCAGATTCGTATAATTCTCCCGGATTAATTTGATATCGCTGAAGTTCGCATTATCAATCGCCTGGAAAATCCGCTTCCTGGAAATCTCATCGAAGTGAATCGTGCTCGCCCCCGGAATCACTCTGCCGCCTTCCGTGACATAGCGGCGAATATTGTCCTTGTTATAACTGCGGTCTCCAGACAGCGCAATCGGAATCATAAAGTTATTCCGGTAATTTCCGATGAAATCCAGTACAACGACATATTCTTTGTTCTCGGCTTTTCGAAGTCCCCGGCCAAGCTGCTGGATGAACACGATCGGCGACTCTGTCGGACGAAGCATGATGACCTGATTGATCTCCGGCACGTCCACACCCTCGGAAAATATGTCTACGGAAATGATGTAGTCCAGGGCATCTTCGGATTCTTCTCCTGCCAGCCGTTCGATCGCTGCTGCTCTCGCTTCTTCCGAATCACTACCGCTCAGCACCAGCGTCCGCCAGCCCTTGTCGTTGAATTTCTTCGACAATTCCTTTGCCTCATCAATCCGGCTACAGAAGATTAATCCCTTCACACGGTCACCACTGTATCCGAAATATTCCGCCTGTTTCATGACATTTTCTACACGCTCATCGGATGTCAGATAGCGGAAGTTCTCCACCTTTTCTTCGGATGATTTTCCCGCATCTGCAATAATATCCAGATCCGTAATTCCAAAATAATGGAACGGACACAACAGATCCTCCTCCATTGCATCCTGCAGGCGGATCTCGTATGCAATCTGATGATTAAAGATTTCGTAAATGTTCCTGCCTTCCAGATTGTCGTCTCGTTTATCTGGCGTTGCGGTCATACCAAGCCATAGCTTTGGTTCGAAATAGTCCAGGACTTTTTTGTAGCTGTTGGCGGCGCTTTCGTCAGCATGTAAATAAAATACTTCTAAAATTAGTTCCCGGCATAGTTGATATCACACTTTACATTGTTTATATTTTATTTTTGAACTTTTGAATAAGTTTTATATTATCAGGTCTTACAATATGAATATATTTTTCCATAGTTGAATCAAACGAAATAATATAGGAATTTGTATTCGCCAAAATAACTTCGCCTTGTTTTAATGGTCTTATATATCCCAAACAACCAGCACACAACATATCAAAAATATCATTCTTCTTTAATTTTTGTGCCCTATCAAACCATGCATTAAACATGACCTCTTTAAGATAATCCGTTTGATATCTATTATATCCATGTTTTAAAAACATATCTGATATTCTCTGTTTTGCATACAATTTTGCACAATTTAGGATATGTTTCAAACATTTTCTTTGCAATAATCAAAACCTCATCATGCGAAATTTCTCCTTTTAAGATCCTTGTATATTCTTTATATGTAATCTGAATATCATCAAGTAATTGAAATTCCTCCTCATCATCCGATAATGGATTTTGAATTTTCCCATTTGGATCATTCACTATTTCACATAAAATTTTTCTCAATTCTACTTGAAATTGTCGAATATTATCCCACAAAAAATCATGAATTGTTGACACATATAAATTACCAATATGACATCTATCACGTATTTCCAATGCTGCAGCATTTGTATATGTTATGCAGGCAATTCTCACTTTCGGATACTTTTCTGCAGATTGCCATCCAAAACGGCCATCTGTGCCATGTTCGGCGGTCAGTGTGTGACATAATCGGCGGTCAGCCAAAGACAAATTAACCGGTCGGAAAACTACCAGATATAATTAACTTATCTCCCTCGGAGGAGAAATATTTTATCTGGAGGTCCGATTATGGATTACAAACGAGTGCTGAGACTTCACTTCGTGAATCACCTCAGCGGACGCGAGATCGCCGAAAGTTGTGGCGACTGCAGCAAAACTACTGTTAATGAGTTCCTTAAGCGCTTCAGGGAATGCCCAGAACTCACGTATCCTCTTTCTGAGGATGTCACTAACGAGTATATTGCAGGCTTGCTGTACAAGAAGCCTGGCATAGCGGCCGATCAGCTACTTTATCGTGATTTTAATAAAGAAGCAGTCTACAAGGCGCTGGCACGTAAGGGCGAGACTCTGAAACATCTCTGGCAGAAATACAATGCCGTTGGCATTGTAGACGGGAAAAAGCCTATGAGCTACCGCCAGTATTGCAGGCGTTATAGCGAATGGGTAGATTCAAAACAGCTGACCTTTCATATCCAGCGTTACCCTGGTGTAAACCTTGAGCTGGACTATGCAGGGAAGCAGCTGTATCTGCATAACCGCCGAAATCCGGAAGAAACCACAAAAGTCACCATTTTTATTGCAGCTCTTACTTACAGCGATTACTTTTACGCGGAAGGGATGACCGAGTGTGACATCAGGAATTGGATACGGGTTAATAACAATGCTCTTGCCTATTTTGGTGGAATAACGCCAACCGTTACACCGGACAACTGCAAAGTAGCTGTTGCGAAAAACAAAGATTGGATCAATCCTATACTGAATAAAGATTTCCAGGCATGGGCAGAACATAATGATACGGTTCTGACGCCTGCAAAGGTCAAGGCACCCCGTTGGAAGCCGGTTGTAGAAGGCCACGTGAAGATCGTTACCATGCATATCCTTGTGGATATGGAAGATATGACCTTTTACTCACTGGACGACTTAAACCGTGTTCTGATGGAAAAGGTAAACGAGGAGAACCGCAAGCCCTTCGAAGGACTCACCTATTCCCGATATGATCTCTTTACAACAGAAGAGAAGGAGTCTCTTCTGCCCCTTCCATCCAATCGCTTCGAATACCTTGAACGGAAGATTGTTAAAGTAGCACAAGATTTCTCCTTCACCTTCGACAAAGTCCATTATAGCATGCCACGGAAATATCTGAGACAGGAACTTGAAATCCGGGCAGGCGAAAAGGAAATCTATGTTTACAACAAGCACGGTGATTACATCAGAACTCATAATCGAAGCTATACTCCAAAGGATTGGGTGATCATTCCAACCGATATGCCTGCAGAGTACAAAGACTACGGCTATTGGAATGTTCCTTATTTTCAGCAGAAAGCATCTGCTGTCGGTCCAAGCACACGTGCTTTAATCGATGCGGTGATCCGTAAATACGCTTATCCAGTGCAGTCATTCCGCAGTTGTTTTGGTATTCTGCGCTATGCTGAGAAGTACAGTCCAGAGACATTGGAAAGCTGCTGTAAAGATGCCGTTTTAGCAGGGAAATGTAACTATTCCTATATCTGTAATACCATCTCCACATACCACAAGGAGCTGCCGAAAGACATTCCCTCGAAAGATAAAAGTAAGGAGTCTTCTTCACCGAGTATATCCGGCACATACAAAGATGACGACAGCAAGTATTCCCTTAAGAACCTGTTGAAACGTCAGGAAACGGAGGCTGGCAATGAAGAATCCTAATGAAGATATTTACGAAATGCTGGACACCCTTTCCCTTCCGGTGGCAGCCCAGCGCTTTATGGAACTCTCTAAAAGCCCGGAACTCTGCAACTATACAGCTATGCAGTTCATTCGTGAGGTTCTGGAACCACAATACACAGAAACGCTCAACAATCGATTTGAAACAAATCTGAGGCTCAGCAGCCTGATCAATAAAGGGGCTCAGGTCAAGAACCTCAAGACCGGGAACGGACGAATCTATAATGATGCTACGGTACAACAGATCCTGCAATTCCACTTCGCTGAGAATCGACAAAATGTCGGAATCTATGGCATAACTGGTGCAGGCAAGTCCTATTTTCTTTCAGCATGCTGTGTGGAAGCTTGTCGCAGGAATTATCGCTGTAAGTTCGTGGATTACTGTGATTTGCTGGATGAACTGATCATTCTGAACCGCCAGGAAGATCTCAATAAGTATCGTAAACGGATCAAGTATTATGCCCGGATACAGTTGCTGTTTATCGATGACTTCTCGATCAGCAGATACACCGAGGAGGGAATCAAAATCCTGTACCACCTCCTGAAGCTTCGGGACGATCTTGGAACATCTACTCTTTTCAGTTGTCAGTACTCCCCGGATGAATGGGGTAATACACTGAGTTATGAACCGGAATGTTACGGTAAACTTGATGGCATTCGTCGCAGACTTACTACTGGATTTACTGTGTTTATTGAGAAGGCATAATCCTTCAGTCAACAATTAACAACACTGATTGGCAGGGCGGAGAAAACTTGGCTCTGCCAGTCTTAAGACTGGCCGCTTAATATGGCCCTGTCTGGCCGGAGAACGCGGCCCTGATGGCCGCGGAAAGTGGCCGTATGCATTTTCAGATACTTTCTTCAATAAACTGACCAAAGAATAAGTTTTTCCGCTACCAGCTCCTCCACTCAGTAAAAAATTTTGTTTTTTCTCTATAAGCGATAAAATATCAATTACTTCTCTTTCTAATCCTGCTTCAGCCACAATAATCCTTCCTTAATATACGATGGTATTTTCCAATTCGAATAATCACATTTTCCATCTGATTCACTGTTTAAAAGCACTTCCATTGGAAATGCCGGTTTACTTTTCACACACTTTTCAGCCAGTTCATATGGGGAATATTGATAAATACCACTTTCATCTTTTTCATCAAAATACTTTTTATTTTTTAAGCAATGGAAATTTGATATATTATCAATAATAAACTGTCTATTACAACAGAAAAACGCATCCTCAAAACTTCGTGGATAATATTCTTTTCCGTTTTCTTCTTTAGTTTGATATGCAATCATGAGCTTGCCATCTTCATTTTGTTGCCAGTTTTTTTGTATATAGCTTAATACCTTTTGTCTTGCATTTTGTTTTTTAAAAAAGGTTAAATCATTTCTTCCCCAATTCTCTAATGCTTCTTTAAAATAATAATTCAATGCATGATTACTAGTCTTTTCGCCTTTTTCAACCTCACAGGCAACATAATAAGTCCCTTTCCCTTTTATTTCTTTCTTTTTAACTGCATCAATATCTGTTATAATCAATGTCTTAATATCTAAAAATGCTAATAAAGGACTAAATAGTTGTGAGTTAGCACCCGCCGCAATAATAGATATATTTTGAGACAACAGCGGCATTCCTGATGCTTCCTCTTCCTGATCAATTTTACGCATCATTGCCGGTAATAAAATGCGCTCCGTATCTCCTTCATAGAGAATCACTTTATCTGCAAAAAATACTTCTGCGTAATTAAGAGTAAGATACTGTTTAAGGAACTTATAACGTTTATTATTTGGATCAGTTTCATCTTTGTATTCTGCTTCCAAAGAACATAAATTTTTTGAAATAACTGCATATGGAGATACTCTGCAAAAATATTTTATATCATCAAAATCACATTCCGCGACAATATGAGAAGAATGGGTAGTAATCAATGTCTGAACAACAATATCTGATCCATCCTTACATTTTTTTCCTTCTCTCAGTAATTCTTTTATATTTTTAATAAAAATATATTGTAATTGTGGATGTGTATGCGCTTCTGGTTCTTCAATAAACAGAATATTTATATCAGCAGGCATCTTTTCCTTATCACTATCACATCTAAATTCTGCCATGATGGTTTCAATTTGAATAATGATGCTAATAAGATTCAAGTATCCTAATCCATTATAACTTTCAGGGAGTTCTTGATCACCACTTTTGTAAGTCATAACCGTATTATCTTTAATTAATTCTTGTCGTCCTAAAGTGGAATTAATTTGAATAATGGTTTCATTTTCTTTTGTTCCACCAAATCTTTTTACTTTTCCAACAATTTCTTCAAACACTTTTGAATATAATCCAGTCAATTCATGATCTGTTTTCAATAATTGTGCTTCAAATTCTTCAAGTACCGGATCACCAGCTTCACCTTTTACACGCTCGTAATATTGGTTTGATAATGATGAAAGTGATGTATCATTTTCTTTATTATCTGTTTCTCTCTTTGCCCCAATGGATTTAATAGAAACTATACGAGACAAATGAAGGATATTTTTATCAAGTATCGTAAATATGTCCGGATTGCATTCGTGTATTGTATAATCATACTTAATGGCCTTATAAACAGTTTTGAAATAATTTTTCGATTTGTCACGCATAAAACGTTCAAATAATTGTTGTTTATTTCTAGCATTTTTCTTACCAGAAGATAATTTTTCAAAATATTTATCATAGTCCATTTTTAGTTGATTAATATCATTCAAAACATATTCTATCTTCAATACGACCATATGATTATCTGGATCTAAATCCATAAGCAATGGAGAAATATTTGCTATATTATCACTCTCGTTATATTCGATATACAAAAATAATTCTATTCCCTGTATATCTGTATTATCCCACTCACTTTTCTTACATGCTATACAATCAGTTAATCTTAATTTAAACTCTAAATTAAAATCATCATATCGAATCCCCGGACCTTTACCCTCTGAAAAAAACGTTTGCATTATAGATATTAATGATGTTTTTCCGCAATTATTTTTCCCGATAATCAGAGAAAGGGTCTTCTGCCAGTCCATTGAAAAGTCCTTTAATGCTCTGTAATTTTTAACTCTAATCTTTACAATTTCCATCTTCTCACCTTCTAAAATTTATTCCTATCATTAGCCTCTTCATCATCAATACATAACTCTCTTTTATTTCCAATACCTACTTTACTCTACTCTGATTTCCATATTAAGTGCTGCCAAAATATTATCAATACGCTGTATCAAATCATCGTACGTCATAATATCTGCAATATGTTTATATTGTCGTTTGATTAATTCAAAATCGTTCTTTTGTTGTTGATTAAATTGCTCACTTCGTCCCAGAAGTAAAATACCTTGAGGATTAATAACCTTTGGCATCACATTATTGGGTAATTTTTCTGAAAGTTGTTTTTGAAGTACTTTCTCTCCTTCCGTTCCCCAAACATTAAGACAATAAATATATTTTTCAATCTGTTGAATAGCTCCAGCCAGTTCTCGCACAGGTACATAATTATTACGATATGAAGATTGCTTGGTTAAAATTTGAACATTCGGCTTTTTTATTTCAAGAATATCAATATATCCATTTGCATCTACCAAGAGAAAATCTGGTCTTTTCTCATGTCGATCAACTCCTTTGATTACAACTTCTCGTACTCCAGCTATGTACTTCGGATATAATAGTCTCAACAACCCATGTATTTGCTTTTGCCATACTTCTTCTCTTACACTATCTGATCTGTTTAAAAGTTCTAACAGATTTGCTCTGACCTCTCGAAATTGACAAAGCTCTATTTTTGCATTTTCCTTAAATGCGTTCTGTATATCATCTTGAAGAGCGGATGAAAGACTTTTTTCTTGTCTCTCTATAAACTTATTAAATTTCTCTTCACACGACTCTGTATGCGGGAAAAACTCTTTAACAATTGTTGCAATCCGAGCATTTGCATAATAATTTAATTCGGCTGTTTTGGGAAATTTTTTTATTAATAATTCAAAAGTCTCTATAGGTATATGGTCTTTAATATCACTTCCACCTATATAAACATCTTTTTCTACAATATGATCTATTTTAGCAAGAACAGAAATATTACGATAAGCAACAAAATGACGTTTATTTAACTTAACGCTATTAGCAAAATAAAAATCATGATCAACACCAATCACATCACGATCAATAACGGTGTATTCGTCTAAAACCTTACCAACACAAAAATGGAGTTCATTAAGCATATCATCCTCAAAACGTAAATGCGTTATATTAACTGTAAATGTCCTTGAAATATGCCATTCTTCGTCTTTTCTCAAAATTTCAAGAATATCTTGAATATCGATACGTTCCGGAGTTAATATCAGTAATAATTCATCTTCACTTCTTTCAAATATAATACTCATCCTTACGCTCTCCTCTTTTCTTTAATCATAGCAATTATTGATCACACATGTTATCAATGGTGTACATAATAAAATAATCTCTTTCATTTTTTCAATAATTCCGTAAATTCATAAAACTCATCTAATGAATTAAACAAATCTTGTCTCATTATTCCTCCCCCCAATTTATGTCCTTCATGTTATGTTCGTTATTTTCATTATAAATCAATTTAAACTTCCAATATCCTCCAGCTTAATCACACTTAATATAGCTGGCGCTGCTTCCCAACTTCCTGAATATTTCATATTTGAATCATATTCACATTTTGCAATTTTTTCTTTCAACTGCTCAATATTATCTACCCCAAATAATATTTGCATTTTCTTACAATATCTGCGAGACTTCATTTTTTCCCATTCCAACCCCTTATTTTTTACATAAACGTAACATCCAGGGAACCAATATATACCCATCCAATTTTGATTATCTTCAACTAAGTCATACGCATTACAAACCTGATATAAAAATAAGTCCGCCTCTGCAATTGCTTCTGAAGTATATATTGGAAATTTTTCTCTCTGATTACAAATTACATCTCCTATCAATGTATATTTGTTTTTCATTTCAGACGTTGGCTTATACTGATTTTCAATAATCTTATTAAAATGTCTGAATGCTGTATAATTATTTGGTTTAATAGCTCCACCAAAAGAACTTGTTTCTAAAAAATACGTATATGTTAACAATGTATTTATTGCCATATAATCTTTTGTATGACGAAAATATGCAATGGTACATATAAACACTTCCCACAAAAGGGTCTTATAAACATCAAAATCTGTCTCATATGCTGAACTTGCTTGCAAATTAAATGTTCTTACACATGACAGTTTATTATATAAATATTCAAATGTTTCTGCTAATACCTCTGCATAATTATCTTCAACTTCCACAATTGATTCCATAAAATCCAAATATATATCTCGTATTGGTTTTGTATTTAAAAAATTATTATATGCTTCTTCCGGATTCACATTATATACATAATATGGTTTTAAAACCTCAACATAATCTTCCCAAAATCTTGATATACAATTTTTTCTTTTATTAACTGTATTACTCCCCCGAATTTGACGAATCAAATCCTTTATGGGAAAAAAATCACTTTTTTCTTCATCTAACCATTCTGGCCTTTTCCCCAATTTAGGCTTTATAAACTGTGGCTTTTCATATATGTTACGAAGAAGTTTTTCATATTCTTCCTCATATTTGGCTGGATCTGAAAGATCAATATATATTCTTGTTTTTATATAAATCGGCACATATTCTTTTCCTTCTTCATCTCGTTCCGCAATAATAGGAATAAACTTTTCCTGTCTTGCATTTCCATATATTTCACTAGAAATAATTACTGTTTCATCCCCTACTCCTCCTGTTCGGTCATTTGCCTTTTGTGCATATATCTTGTCACATATTATAAGTACTTTTGTGATTTCTGAATCATTAACACATCTCTCCATAAATTCATATTTATCATTGCCTTCTTTTAAATCCCATTTGTCAAGAACTACATCTACACCATGGGCAACCAATCTTTTGGCTAAATCCAATACAAGTTCATCACTGCTCCAAGAATACGATATAAATACTTTTGGTGTTTTATCATCCTCCATTATTAACATCCTCCATTTTCGTTCTTATTTATGTAGATTTTATTCTATAAAAGTTACGCTTATATTATCAAATGCCTCCATATATAAATACACATAACTATTAAAAAACTGTCACATTTTGTCTTTTTATCATTTTTTAACAAATAATTTTAACATTCGTTATTCTACTCTTCTCATACCTCCGCCGATAATACTCCAAACTCCGATACCCAAGCACATCCCCCATCTGCTCGCCAAACGCCATATTCCCAACAACTTCTCCAATTTCATTCCTCAACGCCAGCGCATATCCATCCTTCTCCACAAAGAATCCTTTCCCTGACGCCTTCAGGAATCGGATCGGCATCCGCTTCGCCTTACTCAGATGCTGCTTATCCGTCACTTTCTTATAATCCTCATAAGTATTCACATTCGGGAAATCCTTCCACTTCGTCCCGGTATCAAAGAATTCCTTCCAACTCTCCAACACCTCTTCATCCGTAACCGCAAGCCGGATATTTCCCTGATTGTAAAAGCTGTAAAGGATCGGCATCGTATATACTTTCTGCATCTCCGTAGTTTCGATGGTCTGAATGAATTCTCGTCCGATTCCCGCATATAACTCCTGCTCATCCGCTGACAATTCACCAAGTTCATACAGGAAATCAAGATAATGCTGGAATGGATTTCCTTTCGCATGACTGCCGCTGACGCAGCACCGGTAAATATCATCATCCATATACGTGAATAAATCCATTCTGCTCGGACGCTTTCCGTCCAACAGTCCTTTCACACGATAATATTCCTTTTGGATCTGCATTTTCAGCGTTAATTTCTTCTTATCTATTTCCTTAAACAGATCAATCAGACGCATGTCAAAATCAACGATACAGTCATCCGGATATTCTAAATCCTGATACTCACAGGATCCTTTCTTGTTAAATGACTGCTCTCCGCTTAACAACAGCGGTGCCTTCCCCGCTTTCTCGTAATTTCCGATGAAATCCAATACGTTCAGATATTCTTTCCCTTTATATAGACGAAGTCCTCGTCCCAACTGCTGCAGGAATACGACCGGGGATTCCGTCGGACGCAGGAACATTACCATATCCAGTGAAGCGATATCCATGCCTTCATTGAACATATCCACAGAGAAGATCACCCGAATCTCTCCGTTCTTCAATTTGCGGATAGCTTCGTTACGCTCCTCGGCATATGCTCCATTTTCACCACTGTATACTGCTGCGGATGCGATTCCTCTCTGACAGAATTCTTTTGCCATGTCTTCTGCATGCTGTCTGGAACAGCAGAATCCGATTGCACGCAAAGAACGATATTTTCGATAATATTTGTAAATCAGATCATATCTTCTCTCATTTCCGATATAAGCCTGATTCAGCTCCTGCTCATCATAACGCCCCTTCACGATCCGCAATCCGGAATAATCCGTCTCATCATACACGCCGTAATAGTGAAATGGTACAAGCATTCCTTTGTTGATCGCTTCTTTTAAGGAAATCTGATATGGCACGTTATAATCACAGATTTCGTAGATATTTTTTCCGTCCATTCTTTCCGGTGTTGCTGTTAATCCCAGTAAAAATTGCGGCTGAAAATATTCTACGATTCTCCGGTATTGATCTGTAACCGCATGATGGAATTCATCAATGATCACATATTCAAAATAATCTGCCGGAAAATATGTCTCATTCAAATATTCCGTTCTTCCGAGTGTCGCTACCGATGCGAAGATAACGGATTTATCCCTATCCTTTTCTTTTCCGTCAAAGAATCCATAATCCGCCGAGTTCCGCACATTTTTGAAAGAAACCACCGCCTGCTTAAGGATTTCTTCTCTGTGTGCAACGAATAACACCCGTTTATATTTTGCCGAATCAAATGCAGCAAGGTATGTCTTTCCGATTCCGGTGGCCGCATATACAAGTCCTTTCGCCGCACCTTCCAT
>ERZ857750.3324-NODE-3324-length-13636-cov-4.397173_pt1 | contig 13636 bp, 12 predicted proteins | sample MGYA00519915_ERZ857750 | MGnify/ENA primary metagenome ERZ857750 (study PRJEB31778, sample SAMEA3449358) | human gut metagenome | biome: human gut; feature: human-associated habitat; material: faeces | place: United Kingdom | collected 2010/2012 ... | reverse complement strand
GGAAAAAGTGGATTAAGTGCAGCTTCTTTAATCATGCTCTTTATATTAAGTAAGTTATATTCTAAAAATTATCCTATAATAGATAAAAGTTTACTTATATTTGGCAACTTATTTATCTTATTTTCATTCGTTTTAGGATCTTGCTATGGCCTTTATGACAAAATAAAGATTTATGATGACTTTTTACATTTTTGGTCAGGATTTATAACTTTTAAAATAGGCTGGAATATATTAAATTTTTTAAATATAGAAAATTCATCTAGTAAAATAACTATTCTTATATTTATTCTTTTCTTTAGTATAGGTATATCTGGTTTCTTTGAAATAATTGAGTATACATTAGATACCGTATTTGGTAAGCACACTCAAGTAGGTGGACTAAAAGATACTATGCAGGATATGATTGATGCTTTGGTTGGTTCTCTTATAATGAGTATGTATTTTTTTAGGAAAATAAAAAAATAAGGTACAATCTAATTGTAAGGAAGTTGTTGACATAAAGTGTCAACAACTGCCCTCATATAATACTTCTCTAATACATATCTTTATAATGAATATTATTATCTATTTTATTTTTGCAAATTAGGTTTATTTGGTTCTTTCTTTTTATAAAAATTAATCATTGTAGCTACAATATAAGTTATAATAATAGATATTACAGCCGATAACAATATAGATATTTTAGATAAATTAATCAGTTCATGATTACCCTTAAATGCTATTTCTGATACAAATATTGACATAGTAAATCCTATACCTGCCAATATTGAAACTGGAAGTACAGATAACCAATCTACACCTTTTGGTTTTTCAGTTATCTTAAGCTTAGTTGCCACCCAAGTAAATAGCATTATACCTAATGGTTTACCTACTACTAAACCTGCAATAATTCCTAGTATTAATGTATGATCTAATGAAAAATTTTCATTTAAATCTAAAACTATATCTGTATTGCATAAGGCAAATAATGGTAGTATAAATAAGTTACAAATAGGTGCTAATTTATGAACTAATCTGTTTAACATAGACTCTTTAGATTTTTTAAATTTTTTGGATGGTATTGCACTAGCAAGTAAAACTCCACTTATTGTTGCATGTACTCCACTGTAATATATAAAAAACCATAATACTAAGCCTACTAAGAGATATATTGTAATATTATCTATCTTGTTTTTAGCCATAGCAAATAGTATTAGTAATATAATTATTGCTATTAGTAAGCACCATACATTTATATTTGAAGAGTATAATACTCCTATTACCAATATTGATATCAAGTCATCTACAACAGCCAAAGATAATAAAAATATCTTTAATAATGGATTAAGCTTATGTTCTAATATCATAAATATACCTACTACAAAGGCTATATCAGTTGATATAGGTATGCCTATTCCATCAGAAAATGGTGTTCCTAGGTTAATTATTGTAAATATAATAGCTGGTAATAAAACACCACCAATTGCTGCTATTATAGGAAATGAAGCCTTTTTAAAACTTGATAATCCACCATATAATATCTCATGTTTTATTTCAAGGCCAACAAATAAAAAGAATATTGCCATTAAAAAATCATTTATTATCAGGTGAACATTAAATTCTCCTATTATGGGATAAGTGAAGAAATTATTATATGCTTGTCCAAATCTACTATTTGCTATTATCAAGGATACTATAGTAGCAATTATAAGTAGTACACCTGTAAACACCTCAGATTTAGTAATATCTTTTAGCTTATTAGTCATTAATTTAACCGACCCTTCTATATTAATAGTTTTTTAAACTTTTAAAGTAGTTATAAATAGAAATTTAAAACTTAAGTGTTTCGATTTTTTAGTTTGTGATTTTTAGATTTTTTTATTCATTAATCCCTATAATATTAATTTAATTATTTGGCTGTTTTTATTTTTTATAATTATTCACTTTGTTTATCAATTACTTCCTCCATATTTACTATTCCACTTTCATAGGTAACTTTCATTTTTAGAGAGTTTAGTTTATTACCATAAGCTTTCTTTGGAATATTAGCTTCGTAATACTTGAGCTTATCCACCATTTCATCATTGTCATTGGATAAGGATTCTTCATGATACTCACATTTATAAGTTTTTTCTTTATTAACTATCACTTCAATAGATTTTATTTTATCTTTATGAGACGTTTGATTTTCTTCATAATCAACATTATCACTGGCACTGAAGTATATGCCTTCATCATTGTAATTCCAGCTTACTTCAGGTGATGTAGGCATGAATAGATATTTATATAAATCTTCAATGTCACTACTTTGTGATTTATCGCCTTTTACTACAATTTTGTATTGATAGTCTTTGTCATAAAGTAAATTTATCCTTCCTGTATAAGTTAATTCTCCCTCTTTTTTTAGCTCTAGTTTTTGCCAATCATTGGAGTTTATATCCTTATGCATAAATAAGATTTTTGAGTTTTCTTTTAGCTCACTTAGTTCTGTTCTCACTGTTAAATCATATCCAGTAGGGGTGTTTTTGTTTAGTTTAAAGCTTACATCCTTAGTCAAATGTGATTTGCCTAGTTCTTCATATAGTGTTGACTCAATCTGGCTGCTTAGGTCATCACTTAGAGAGCTTACCTCCTCTTGTAGTGTCATGTTGTCACTTTTTATGTTTGCTAGTTCTTCTTTTATGGTGTTTAGAGTGTATGTTTGGTAAATTAATATTGAACAAAATATTACTCCAACTCCTGGTATTATGTATTTCCTCATTCAATTCTCCCCTTTTTGCTATTTTATTTTCTTTTATTTTACCATAAAAGGAGAGTAAGTTGTTTACATAAATTGTCAATAATTATACCTCAGAGATATAATCAATAAATTTTCACTAGCCATTACATCATACTGTTTATCTGTACGCACAGTTACTAATTCTATAAGATGACTTATTTATTAATCATTAGATATATCACTTTCTGCCATTGACTTAATATCTTGATTATTTTCAACTAGTATGTTGTATAATTAATTGCATAAGTCTTACTCTTTTGGTCAATCGTTACAGAATCATCTCCTATATAATAGCTATACTCACTTATTACTGCTTTATCTATATTTTTAAATACATTATCTTTATCATTAAAATTGTTAAAATTTACATATATATATATTGAATGATTTGGTTCAATAGACCCCTCAATATAATCTCCATTGCATGAATCTATTATTGTCTTACCATCTTTATCATAAATAAAAACATTACTCATAATTTTTCTAATTGTTTTATCTGAATTATTTGTTGCTTTAATTTTTATTTTTACACTATTCACTTTCTCCCCATAATCATTTTGTGTTAATTTTTCTATTTCTGCTTCATCAAAAGATAAAGCATCATACTTTTGAAAATCTTTCTTTTCACTTATTTTATCTCCACTATTCTCACTTTGCTTTGCATTTTCAGAATTATTACCTTTATTTTCAGTACTGTTGTTACTACTATTACAACCTGATAATGTAACTACCATAGATATTATTAATAAAATTTTAGTTAATTGTTTCATTAGTTTCTCTATATTCTCCCCTCATATAATAATTTATCATTTAATAACTTACATTTTTGTTTTTAATAATTATTGCACTTTACTTACCTTTACTACAGTTCCCATCATTACAATAAAAATTTCATTTTGTGATGCAGTGGAACATGAAAATCTAACACCTATTAAACCATTACCTCCCATATAAATAGCTTTTTCTTTCAATTTATTTAATGCTATCTCTTGACATTGACGCAATATTTCTTCATAACTAGAAATTCTATTACCCATGCTATCTGCTATACTGGCTGATATTTCTTTAAATACTCCTGTTCCCATTATACATTCTGAATTTATTACATCTATATATTTATCAATATTGTACCCTTCCAATGTATCTGTAGTAGATATTTGTAAATCTACTTTCTCCATATTTATTTTTTTAAATTTTTCAAATTTATTTAGTTCTTCTTTATTAGACTTACAATTTATGCACATGAAACTATTACTTCTATTCTCTTTTGTTAGCTTACTCCCACAAATAGAACAAATTCCTTTTTTATAATTTCTTTTGCAATATATCCCTCCGTCTTGTTTTTCTATTATTACCTCAGCCTCATAATTCTTTGCAATACCTTTTACAAACTCAACAGCCTCAAGCATTGTATGAAAACTTTTCTCATATCCATTATTATTAATAACTTTCCACTTATCATCAAATTTCACAATAAATTTATAATCACTAGACAATGTTATCCCCCCACTTTAAATATATTTTTAGTTACTATTATTCATTCTTATATAAATCAAAATATCACTGAACCCAATTATATTCATCTTTATACTTTCCACTATCTATATCGCTACTTTTAATCATCTCATATTTCATATTATTAGCCCTAGCCATTTCAGTTGCATACAACTTCTTGGCTTGTACTACTTCATCATCTATTTTATTGTCACCTTTAACCTCAATAATCTCCCATACATCATCACTTGTTTTCATTAAAAAATCAGGATAATAACTTCTTACAGTATGTGTTTCAGGATCTATGTATTGAATAAAGAAATCGCTTTGGCCATGAGTTAGCATAACAGTAAAATAAATTTCTTTAATCTTCCCACTCATAAGCATATCTATAAAAAACCTTTTTTCTGGTCTAGAATCAAAACAATATCTATCTAAATGAAAACTCTTATCTTTATACTGACTATACTCACTCTGATACATAGATATTGCCAATTCTTTATCTGATTTAATATTAAATATCTTATTATCATCTACTTTAACTAACTCTATTTCTCTTTCCATTTCTGTATTAGTAACTTTTATTTCAGTAATTTCATTAAAAATTTTTGGTATTATTACATCATAAAGAATATCATTATACTTATTAACTACATCTAATACTTTATCTATACCTTCATAAGATGTATCTAATATTTTTTCTATCAAAAGACAAGATTCATTCAAATATCTAGCTATTTCAGCAACAATAGTTAGTTTACCAAATTTTCTCTGCTTTATATCTGATATAGTTTCTTCCTTCTTTGATTTATGAGTATCAGAAGTAAAATCTTTTATTATAGTTTTCGTTGATTTATATTTTTCAAAATCGATTTCATCCAATCCAAAGTATAAATTATCTGATATTTCCTTCTTTATAATTTCATACCCATGCTTTATGCTTTTTATTTTAATTTTTCTTGGTGGTGGAACAGGTCTTACTTTATACTCTTCTTTTTCTTTTATTACTTTTGTATTTATATCGTCTATTCCTATATTAAAGTTTTGTTGAAGCTCATCTTCTAATATATCATAATTATCTTTAGACAAATAAACACTAGCAGTTTCCTGAACATCACCAATAGCTCTTAAACATCTCATTGTTGATTGAAGTACAAATATCTTATTACTTTTACTAGGAGTTCTAAATAGTGCTACCCCAAATAAGGACCTACAATTCCATCCTTCTTTTCCTTTGTTTACAAGTAGTATGAACTGTTTATTTGATCTTTTTGTATCTAATGCTCTAAACTCTCTAATATCATCATTTGTTGTTTGTTTTGCATTTCCAGTATTAACAAGTATACTACTTATAGGTATATTTAAATCTACCAATACCTTTTCTAACATAGGTTTTAACTCTTCTTCCAACTCTGTTGTATTTGATGCATATATAGCTAGTTTTGGTTTCATTCCCTCATAAGTTTTATTTCCATATTTGCTCCAAAAATCTCTTACTGCATTTCTTATAAAATCTTCTGTTTTTACATTAGCATAAGAGTTTATATTAACTTTTTTTAAGTATTTATTTTCTATAGCTTCTTTTAATCCATAAGCATAAACAACTTCTGGAAGTATTTGTTTTCCAACATAAGGTGTTCCTGTATAATTATAGCAACTTACTACTTTAGTACCTGCCTTTTCTAGTCTCTCTGCTAATATATTTATAGTTCTTCTTAAGCTAGTCGCATTATCGCCATTTAAACTATCTTTTAGTTTTTTACCAAACATATGATGAGCTTCATCTACATATATACCCATTTGCTCTAGTCTAGTTAATTTTTCAAATCTTTGGTTTTTAGTAAGATTTTTATTTTTCACATTTATCGTATCTCCAAAATCATCATCTTCATCATCAAAATCATACAAACCAGATTCATTAAGCTTGTCTTTAATTTTAGCATTTAACTTATTTGGTCCAGATAGATCAAAAAATTTCTGTACAGCATTTTTTTCTTTATGTTGCTCCTTTAGTATTATTTTTTGGTCATTAGATATTATAATATTAAATTTAGATTTATCTATTGTATTTAATGTAACTCCATCTTCCTCTAAGAAATGAAACTTTATATTTGAATCTAAGAAACTAACATATTCTGGTGGAACTACAAGACTTTTATCAAATGTTTGTATTTCTCTCAATGAATTTAGTACAGTTTTATCAGGTGCAAATACAAGTACATTGTGACAAAATCTTTCGTCTCTTGGAAATTTATTTGCTAGTAAAAATTCATAAAATATACAAGTGGCCATAAGTATAGTTTTTCCAGTACCCATTGTTAGTGCAAAAATGTAGTTAGGGTATATAGTTGCATTTTTCTTAACCTTTGCAAATAAAGATTTATACTCTTTTTCAGCTAGTATCTTACCTAATCCTACAGTAATATATACTTCCTCTATATCTCCATTTAATTGTGTTTGAGTATCTTTAGTCCTAAATCCATTGCGTTCATTATACCAATCTTCAAATATTTCATACATTTGCTTATTATTTAAGAATTCTTTTAAAAATACATATATCTCAAATGCCTCATACTGAGGTTTTCTTAAAAAAGCAATTCCGTTATCTGGATTATTATATGATAGAAACTTTTTTGTTAAAGACTTGTAATGCTTTTTTATCCTTCCTTTGTTAGCATTATAAAAACTAATAAGTTCTTTATACAGAGCAAACTGGTTCAATTCCGATTTCTTTACCATACTCATAAGCCCCTTCCCATTCAAAAGTTTCAGATAATAAATCTGTTATTTTTACTTTTATTATACCTGCATCTTTTGGTATTTTATATTTTCCCTTTACTAGTTCATTTTTATTAGGTATATCTTTAATTAACGGTTCCATTACTGCACCATCATAGTTAAAATCTATACATACTGACTCTACTAATTGTCTCCAATCCTCTACATCTTCATCAAGTAATGACATTTTCTGAAGTAAGTTTCTAGGATAAAATTTATGTATAACTAGTAAATCTTCATCTATTATTATTTTTGCTTCTGACTCTCTCTTAAATTCAAGTTCTGTCTTATCTCTTAATATATCTACTATTTCTATATCTATATTGTAATCTACTTGACTTTGTAAATAACCTTTTAAATCTTGTTCATGTCCCATGCATATTAAAGTTATTTTTTCAACTGGTAAATTAGGATGTTCAGTTTCTCTTTTTTCAAATTCTCTATATGGTAATGATGCTATAAGTTCTCCTAAATCTGCTCTTGTAGTTATTCTATTTATTGGCATAATTTTAGCCATTCTTCCATTTAATTCCCCATCATATACTACGTTTTGATTTAATAATTGTATATTCAACGCTTTCATTAATAATTCTTTAGCTTCAATTGGATTTCTAAATAATTCATAATTATTAACACTATAAACTTCAAAACCATAATTTTTCACATTTAACTCATCATTTATTTTAACTAGCCTTTTAATTGTAGTTTCTATAGCCCCTGTATTAATATCACTTCCTATAAATTTTCTTCCTAACTTCATAGCTACAGCTTGTGTCGTACCAGATCCCATGAAACAATCAAATACTATATCTCCTGGGTTGGATGATGCTAATATTATTCTCTCTAATAATTTAGTGGGTTTTTGTGTAGGATAATCAGTTCTATCTTTAGATACTTGATTTTCTATATCAATAAAAAAATAATCACTTGGTGGATAACCTTCACCTAAATAATTTCTTACAACTAATTCAGGATGTGTAATTTCCCATATAGGATCTACATCTTTAGCTGACTTTATCGGACTCCCTTCTATGCCTCTACCACATAGCCTATAATAACCTTTATCATCCTTATTCTTATATTTTTTTATAGTACTTTCAGAGTATTCATCTAATACTTTTTCATAATTAAATGTCCATGATTTTCCTTTTGAATACACTAATATATCATCATGCTTTCTATTCCAATAAGTTTTAGAAAATTGTCTAGTTTTATAACACCATACTAAATTATTTACAAAATTATCCCTACCAAAAATATCATCCAGTATACATCTCAAATAGTGACTTTTATGCCAATCACAATGTACATATATTAAACCTTCATTTGATAAAAGTTCTTTCATCAGGATTAATCGTTCATACATGAACTGTAAATATTCATCATTTGCCCAAATATCAGTATATTGCTTTTCTTCAAAAGAGTTAATATCATTGCTGATTTTTTTACCTTTTATAGTTATATTCTTTTTATAATCTACTTTTGAATCAAATGGTGGATCTATGTATATTAGTTTTATTTTTCCTCTATATTCTTTCAACATATGGCTCATAACTTGAAGATTATCTCCCCAAAATATCTTATTTATCCACCCATTTTCATCTTCTTCTCCATATCTCTCCTTAAGTTGTGCAGGGTAATACTGCGTTGATGTAAATGGTCTTTTCCCCCTCCAGTACAACTCTGGATATCCTTTTATTGGATTCGGTTTCTCAAATTCATATCTTTCTACTTCTTTTTCTACATTCATTACTACTTCCCCCTAATTATCACAATAAAATCTCATATCACATTCATTACATAACTTTTTCGGTTTTTCTTTCACATTAAAATCCTTATTTTCTATTCGTTCTATAATCTTGTCTATTTCACCTATAGTATGGTCTATGGATGAACTCTTCTTCTTGAAACTTATAAAAGGACTTCCTTCCTTTTCCCCTGTATAATATAAATTTAATTTATCCACTTTATAGTCAGTCTTTTCTTCTACTAAATGAGCATATATTTCTAACTATCTTCTATATCTTTCTATCTTATCTCTTTCTTCATATATATCTGGCTTTTTCTCTGATTTAAAATCTACTATATCAACCTTATCTCCATGTCCTTGTATCAAATCAATAGTTCCTTTTAGTATATACTCTGGTTTTACTAAAGCAACTTCTACTTCTGCTTCTTTTACTTTTTTTAGTATTTCATCATTATTATTGAAGTAACTCATTACTTGATTAAATGCCGATTTCTGAGCATTTTTATCTAAGTATGTTTTTTCTTTTTTTAATAATGAATTGTAATTAGCATTAAACCATCCTGCTATCACATCTTCATTGATGGAATTTTTCTCACCTCTTATAATTGCTCTATGAATATCTTCTATTGTCTGATGAACTAAAATTCCAAATATAGTAGAACCTTTTCTTATAGGTGAGAACTCTAGTTCTTTATAGAACTTATATTGTAGTGGACAGTTTTCATATAATAAAATATGTGATGTAAATGAATACTCTTGCTTTAAATTAGTAGATTTAACTTCTTCTAATTCTAAATTAGATATTTTAAATTGTAGATTTTTCCAATCAATTACATCTTTATATATATTTCTAAAATATTTACTTGGAACATTTCTTTGTCCCTTTGATTTATGTATACTTTCTATACAAGTTAGACATAATAAGTTTTGTGCTCTTGAAAATGCTGTATAATATAATCTCCAAAAATCAAAATATTTTATCTTATCATTAGGCTCAAAAAGCTCTTTTTCATATATAATTTTCAAGAATCTCATCTATATCATTTTGTTGATTTCTAGGCGATGCTTCTAAGGAACCTACAAATACAACTGGAAATTCCATTCCTTTAGATTGATGTATTGTCATAAAAGACACACATCCACTTGGAGCATATTCTGTCATATCTTCGTATTCATCAATTCCACCCTCAATTAGAAATCTCAAATATACATTAAAAAACTTAAATAGGCTATTTTCTATATTTTTTGCTGTTAATACACTTATATTGTGTAAATATTCAAATTGAGCTATTAAATTAGACATAGTAGCTATATTTCTACTCTCTCTGCAATCTTTTATTTTATTTAAATTATTGTTGTCATCTAAATATTGTTTAAATAATTTAAACTTTATCATTCTATAAAAAATACCTGAAAAAGCATAATCTGTATTGACTTCTAAATCAGCATGTGTTTTTGCCATTTTCTTAGTCCATTTAAACATTTCTTTATCTTTTTTTATATAATCAATGTAAATATCAACACAACTTTGATAATAGTCCCACAAATCTTCATCCCTAGCTATAGTTTCCCATTGAGGGAATACTACTAACAATGCCCCTATAATATACTTTATTTCATCTCTCTTAAAAAACATATTAGCCCTTGGTGAATATACTGGTATATTATTTTCTTCTAAAAAATGTGCTAATCTTACTACTTTATCATTCTTTACAGATCTAAATAAAAATGCAATCTGATTTAAATCCTTAAGTTTTCCAGATTTCTTTAATGAATTTATAAAGTCTAAAATTTCTTCTTGCCAATTATCTTCAAAATCTTCTCCTGATACTTTTACTACAGATGGATTTTCTATAAAATCATCTTCTCTAGGAATTATATTTTTCTCATACCTAAATCCATCCCACTCGTTTTCATTAATCCATTTATTATAAAAATTGATTATATCTGGATGAGATCTATAATTAACATTTAAAGTTACTCTCTTACAATTGCCATTAAATTTATCTGGAAATTCTAAAATATTTCTAATTGTAGCACCACGAAAACGATATAAACCTTGGTCATCATCTCCAACTACACATATGTTATTTTGTTTGCCACAAAGTTTAAAAATTATTTTTTCTTGAATTGAATTTGTATCCTGATATTCATCTATCATAAGATACTTTATTTGGTCATGTAATTTTTCTAATATTTTAGGATTTTCTTCTAAGAGTCGATATGTTTCTGTCTGAATTGTTGAAAAGTCTATAATATTTTCCTCTTTTATCAATTCTAAATATTTTTTATACACTTTTCCTAATACTTTTATTTTATAATCATTAAAATTAATCAATTTCTCTGGGTCTATATTTTCTTCACTTAGCTTATTTACATTTGTTACTATAAAATTTGACTGTCTCCAATTGCTAAGGATTTTATTATTCTTATATAAGTTTTCATACCCTTCTATTTGTAAAAACTCCTTTATATTTTGATATATAAAATATTGCTGTTCAAATTGATCCAAAGTTCTATAATTTTTTTTAAGCCGTGTATATTCTAAATTATCTTTTAATATTCTTAGACATATTGAATGAAGTGTACCTATATACATGTCATTTATATTAACTTCAACATCTAAGTCACTCAATCTATTACTTATTCTTGTGATTATTTCTTTTGCTGCCTTTTCTGTAAATGTTGATATAAGTATATTTTCAGGACTGATATTTTTTTCTGTTATTAAATATGTAATTCTTTCTACAAGAGTAAATGTTTTACCAGAACCTGGTCCTGCTATTATAAGAACTGGCCCCTCTGTAGTTGTGACTGCCTCTAGCTGACTACTATTTATATTAATAGAAGCACTCTTCAAACCCATTCCCCCTAATTTATATTCTAATTAAGATTTTAGCATTATGTCTGTTAATTTTCATTAATTTCGACATGTTATTTTTAATTAGAATAATTTATCAATATATTTTCCAAAGATTTATTTCAACTTTATTTCAAATTTTTTATCTACTATATAAATAAAAGGTCCACAAGACCAATCAAAGGAGGTTATACTATGGCTGTTATTTCCACACCAAACGCCACTTCTGTAAAGGTGAAATTTGATCACGGAGCAGATGTAAACGGTGACAGAATCATAAAAACTAAAACTTTAACAAACATAAAATCTAGCGCATCAAATGACGATATTATGGCTGTTGTAAATGCAATAAGCAACTTACAAAAACATACTTTAAGTGCTACTAATCGTGTTGACAACTCGTCTTTATCTGAATAATAAATTTAAGGAGGTTATATTATGGAAGAAAATAAACTTGTTATGGTTTTCAAAAATACTTTAGGAAACAGTTTTTCCATAACTGTGGATGATCCAAAAGATAATTTGGGGGAACAGGAAATAATCGATGCTATGAATTTGATAAAATCAAAAAACATATTCCAGCCAAAGGGATATGACATAGCTGAGTGCGTTTCTGCCAAGGTTGTTAGCTCTACTATTACAGAGTACGACCTTGTTGTTTAATAAAATGAGGTGATTGTATGACTAACTTTCAAGCTATCGTGGCAAACTTAGGATTTCCCATTGCTATATCACTGTATTTGCTAGTGAGAATAGAGGGCAAACTCCAAGCTTTGACAGATAGTATAAATGAGTTATCTCATAATATCACAAAGATGGGATAATATGCATAAGTGTGCCAGTTCTTAGGAATTTGCACACTTTTGTTATATAAGGAGGTAAATATGAAAAAAGAATTTGGTTTTATTTTGTTTGACAATATAAATGAATTTGAAAAATATCTGAATAATGAAAAAGTCACTCGTAAAATAAGCAGACTACAAGTGCATCATATGAGTTTGCCAAACTACCACACTTGGGATACTACGGATAAAAAAATTTATAAAAACAACAGGGAGCTAGGTCGTACCAAAGCTTTAGATGATTTTGGCAAAAATAAATGGCACTACAAGGACTGTAATAATCACTATATTGCCCAGCATTTTAATATTTTCCCCAACGGAAAAATAACCACAGGCAGAAGTCTAAACTCTAAACCCATTGGCATTACTGGTTGGAATGACTATGCCATCTGTGTGGAGATATATGGCGACTTTGACAAAGACATTATGACATCTTCCCAAAGAGAAAGCGTCATTGCCCTTTATGCTCTACTTTGCAAAAAATTCAACTTAAAACCAAGCACCAACACCATAAGAGCCCACTGCTGGTTCACATCTGATGGCACTTATCTTGGTGATTATTATAAAAATAAATCGGCAAAAACTTGTCCCGGCACAAACTTTATGAACTTTGGCAACTCTCGCTTAGCTTTTATCAATAACTTCTACCCCTTAATTGAAAAATATCTTGCCAATCATAATACAAATAAAGACACTGCTAAAAACATAAAACTTGTAAAAAATATATCAAAAGAAAAATTAAACATAAGATCTTCCCCAAACTGGAATGGTAAAATTATCGCTACCCTAAATCCCGGTGACAGCCTGACATACATATCAGGTCCCCTATCAGCAAAAGGATCCACTACAAAAATGTACAAATGCAAAAACAACTCCTACATCACAGCAAGTAGCAAATATACAAAAATAATCACAAAAAAATAGCTTGGCTTCCGCTTTCCAAGCTATTTTAAGGAAATGTGTTACTTTGTTTAAATCTATTACTTATCATGAAAAAAATAAAAATAAAAAATAGTTGTAATAAAGTAAAAATAAAAGAAAAATACTAATATTAAATATATGAAAACATATTAAATATGTTACATTTAGATTATAGACATCATTTTCAATTTTATACACACTTTTTAAAATTTTTTTTATTTTAATCAAAATAA
>ERZ857750.3322-NODE-3322-length-13642-cov-9.792817_pt1 | contig 13642 bp, 9 predicted proteins | sample MGYA00519915_ERZ857750 | MGnify/ENA primary metagenome ERZ857750 (study PRJEB31778, sample SAMEA3449358) | human gut metagenome | biome: human gut; feature: human-associated habitat; material: faeces | place: United Kingdom | collected 2010/2012 ... | reverse complement strand
AACGCCGGTCCCGACACCGAGTACAACATGGTCAATGCCGGTGCCGCCATCAATGCTGCCAACGAGCAGGAGATGTTTGAGCTCATCGATTCGCTCGACGACATGACCTGCCTGGTCATTAGCGGCTCGCTGCCCCCCAACACCTCCGAGGGTTTCCTGGCCGAGGTTCTGCGCCGCGTGAAGGCGAAAGGCGCCGAGTTCGTGCTCGATATCTCGAGCCATCAGCTGGCCGACCTCATTGCTATGGAGCCGCTCCTCATTAAGCCCAACGATGACGAGCTGCTCGACATCTTTGGCATTAAGGTGAGCGGTGGCGACGACGAGTCCGTCAAGGGCGCTATGGCCGAGCTCCATGCCAAGGGCGCCAAGAATGTGCTGCTGACCCTCGGCGGCGCTGGTGCCTATTTCTCTAACGGCGAGCACATTTGGTTTGCGAACCGCACCTTTGAGGTCAAGCTGCTGTCGACCGTCTGCGCCGGCGATTCCTCGCTCGCTGCCTTCCTGTCCGTGTGGCACGATGCTCCCGAGCGCGTCGAGGACGCCCTGCGCCTCTCGATGGCCACCGGCGCCAACGTGGTCGAGTGCCCGGGCCTGGGCGATTTTGCCAAGGTGGACGAGTACCAGAAGGGTATCGCTATCCGTCAGGTCTGTTAGTTTTGGCACCTTGCCTGAATAGTTCGATTATTTCGCATCCGTCTTAGACCAGGACGGATGCGTTTTTGTTTATCGGACTTGCGTGTGCAGTGGAGGCTGTTTCTTGCTAGACTTCTTGCAGATGCAATCGATAGCCAATTTGATAGTCGCAGGAGGCCATAGGCATGTGCAATGTTTCGCTTAACGGTACGCAGCCGACCGATGCCTCCATCCGTGTTCTGCGCGCGCTCGAGGCAGCCGGACTTGAGGCTTGGTATGTAGGCGGTTGGGTGCGTGATGCCCTGATGGGGCGTCCCAGCCACGATGTTGACATGTGCTGCAGCGGCCTGTGGCAGGAGTCCAAAGCGGCGCTCGAGGCGGCTGATATTGCCGTGGTCGAGTCGGGCATTAAATTTGGCGGCATCACGGCCATTTGCGATGGCGAGCGCGTTGAGGTCACCACCTACCGCCTAGACGGCTTTTACACCGATGGTCGCCATCCCCAGAGTGTGGAGCGTGCGGCGTCGCTTGAGGACGATCTGGCGCGTCGCGACTTTACCGTTAACGCTATGGCCTGGCATCCTCAGCGCGGTCTTGTCGACCGCTACGATGGCCAGGGCGACCTGGAGCGCAAGCTCATCCGCGCCGTAGGAGATCCCAAGCGTCGTTTTAACGAGGACGCGCTTCGCATGCTGCGCGCGGTACGTTTTGCCTGCCGTCTGGATTTTATGATCGAGCCTAAGACCAAACAGGCGCTTGCCGAGTGCGCGCCGCTTCTTGATGCCGTGGCGCGCGAGCGCGTGGGTATTGAGCTTGAGGGCATCCTTTCGACCGGCCACGGGGGAGACGCGATGCTGCGCTACCCCGAGCTTATTTGCGCCGCCGTACCCGAGCTCGCGCCTGCTCGCGGGTTTGATCAGCGCAGTGTCTACCATGCCTTTAACGTCTACGAGCATATCGCCCGCGTGCTGACGGTGGCAGGGGAGCTGGCGCTGTGCGATGGCGTCGCGCCCTCGTCGAGCTTGATGTGGGCGGCTTTTTTGCACGACGTTTCCAAGCCCGATTGCTTTACGGTCGATCACGCTGGCAGCGGACACTTCTACGGTCATCCCGAGCTCGGCGCCAAGAAGGCACGTGTCATCATGGATCGCCTGGCGATCTCGCACGATTTGGTGCGCGATGTGTGCCTGCTTATCAAATACCATGACAAGCCGCTGCGTCCCGAGCGATCCTGCCTGCTCAATATGATGCGCGCGCTTTCGGGCGAGGGTGTCGATACGCCGCGTCTGATGGACGAGCTCATGGACCTTAAGCGTGCCGACACACTCGGTAAGGCGCCCTCGTGCTTCTATTACGTCGAGACGATCGAGGAGATGCGCGCGCTGGCACGCGAGTTGCTGGCGGCGGGGGAGCCCTATACGCTCAAGATGCTTGCCATCAATGGTGGCGACTTGATTCGCGCCGGCGTCAAGCCCGGGCCGGAACTGGGGCAGCTGCTCAACGCTGCCCTCAACGCGGTGATCGAGGATAACATCCCCAACGAGCGCGAAGCACTCCTGGCTCACCTGCACCTGGGGTAGTCAGGTGGTTCCATTCCACATGAGCTGCCCGGTTGACCTGCGCTTTCCATAACCTCACGACAAAACCTGAGCAATTTGGAATTTCTTCTTGCGCTCGCGTTTTATGTCCCGTAATATATTTCTCTGCAGCACGGCAGTGCAGATGTCATGTGGCCCGTTCGTCTAGCGGTTTAGGACGCCGCCCTCTCAAGGCGGAGATCACCAGTTCGAATCTGGTACGGGCTACCACTTCTTTTCTGCTGAGGCTTATGGCCCGTTCGTCTAGCGGTTTAGGACGCCGCCCTCTCAAGGCGGAGATCACCAGTTCGAATCTGGTACGGGCTACCATGAATCTGAGACCCGGACTTCCCACGGAAGTTCGGGTTTTTTATTTCCAAGCAAACCATCTGCAATTCCCATTTGGCCCATAGCTTTACGTTCTGCTGGTGGCCCTTGCGGGTACAATATGCAAGATATTTGGACGGTCAGAAGGAGCCTCATGAAGGAGTCCTCTCAGCATACATCTAAGCCCCAGGTCGAGGTTGAGGCCTCGGGCGGCGATGACAACAAGAGCGCGCGTCGCGGCGCCATCTTCATCGGCGTTGTTCTGGTCGGCTATATCGTTTATCTGATTGTGACCGGTCAGATGGGACAGTTTTGGGCTGCCATGTCGAGCGTCCAAGCGCCGTGGCTCGTTGCCGCATGCTTTTGCATGTTCCTGTACCTGTTCTTTGGCATCGTTGCCTATGCGATCGCCGTCTGGCTCGATCCCAATTCGCCCGTCGGCATTCGCGACCTGATCTCGGTCGAGGCGAGCGGTATCTTCTTTGGCAACCTGACGCCCATGATGATGGGTTCCACGCCTGCCCAGATCTACCGCCTGACCAAGGCAGGCCAAAACGTCGGCGAGGCCGGTGCCACGCAGTTCACGCGCTTTATCGTGTATCAGTTTGGCCTCGTTGCCTGGGGCGCCATTCTGCTGCTTGCCCGCATGCCGTTTTTCGCCGAGCGCTATGGCGACATGACGCTGCTGTGTGTCTTTAGCTTTGGCGGTCACTGCTGCATTCTGCTTGGCATCTTTGCCGTCGCGCTCATGCCCAAGACCGTCACGCGCGTCGCGCACTGCATCATCAATTGGCTTGAGCGAATGGGCGTCTCGGCCACCAAGATCGAGGGCTGGCGTACGTTTGTCGACGGCGAAATCTACTCGTTCTCCGAGAAGTTCAAGCTTTCGGCCGGCCACTTTTCGTCCATGCTGCTCACGGTGGTCATTACCATGTTGCAGCTCGCGTTTTTCTACCTCGTGCCGTATTTCCTGATGCTTGCCTTTGGCCACCACGAAGTCGACTTTTTCTCGGTCATGGCCGCGAGCGCCTTTGTTCAACTCCTGAGCTCTGCTGTTCCCCTGCCCGGTGGCACCGGCGGTGCCGAGGGTGGCTTCGCGCTGTTCCTGGGTCATTTCTTCGGATCGGCGTCGACCGCCGGTTATCTGCTGTGGCGCCTCATTACGTTTATCGCGCCGACTTTTTTGGCTGCGCCCCTGCTGGGCCTTAAGAGCGCTCACAACGAGAGTATCCATGCACGCTGGGATCGCGTGATGCGCAAGCTCGGACGAACGCCTCAGACGTCCTCTAAGCCTGCAAAGCCCCATCCCGTGCATGCGGTTACCGTGGATCCCAATCAGCCTGCTCAGAAGGCTTCTGGGGCCGCCAAACCGGCGCATAAGGCCTATGTGCGCCAGACTGGCGACGGCATCCGTGTGTCCCCGGCCGCATTGAACAAAAAGAAACACCCTAAGGCGTAATAGTTGGTCGTGCGTTCTTCATGTTGCCGGGCATTTTTGTGCCGGATGGGGGATAATCCTCTTACGTAGATTAACTCTCATCTGTTGATGAATGCTTGCATTCTGAAGGGACACGTCCATGGCCACCAGCAAACCGCGCCTCGACCGCCGCATCGTTCGCAGCCGCAATGCCATCCTTTCTGCATTTGAGCGCCTGTTGATGGATAAGCCGCTTGCCGACATTACGGTGAGTGCCATCGCGCGTGAGGCAAATGTCGACCGCAAGACCTTTTACGTACACTTCGGTACGGTTGACGGCCTGCTCGATGCCATCGCCATTGATGTGGTGGAGATGATTGCCGACTCGGTCGAGAAAACGCTTGCTTCCATGGACGGCGACACGAACGAGCGTGCCCTCGGAGCGGCCGCAACGTTTTTTAAGACCATCAACGAGGCGCTTTGCAATAACCTCGTGCTCAATCGCCAGTTGATTGAAAACATCCCGCTCGACGATTTTATGACGCGTTTGCGCGTGCCGCTCGAGCATGAGATTGCCGAGCGCGACTTGCTGCCCCACGGCCTCAAGGACGAGATGTTCGATTATTATCTGGCGTTTTTGCTTTCGGGCATTATCGGCATTTACCGCACGTGGGCGCTCTCCGATGGTTCGGTGCCTATCGAGCGCATTTCGGAGGTCGCTAACAATCTGACGTTGAACGGACTATCGAGTCTGGAATCTCGTTTCGAATAGCATCAACACCTCATTCCCACCCTAAGTTGCGGTGAAATAGGGACTGAATAAGCCTTCTAGCGGCCTAAACACTCCCTATTTCACCGCAACTCAGGGGGATTGCATTAATGGTAGCGCAGGCACTCCACGGGGTCGAGTTTTGCTGCCCGGCGGGCGGGGTAGAAGCCAAAGATGACGCCGATGCCGACGGAGACCGCAAAGGCCAGTAGCACCGTGGCGATCGAAAAGCTCGGCGTAATGGTACCGCTGGCACCGAGCTCGCCAAGCACGCCAGAGCTCGCGGCGAACATCGCTAGACCCCAGGCAAGCAGGTAGCCAATCAAAACGCCCAGCAGGCCACCGGTGACGCACAGCGCTGAGGACTCGGCCAAAAACTGTGCGGTGATATCGCGACGGCTGGCACCCAAGGCTCGACGAATCCCGATTTCGCGGATACGCTCGGTCACATTGGTGAGCATCATATTCATGATGCCGATACCGCCCACGAGCAGCGAAATGCTGGCAACGGCGCCCATGATGAGCGAAAACGCGCCCATAAAGGAATTGAGGGCGTCGATGGCGCTTTTCATTGAGGTCACCGTTACGCTGTCATATTCGTCCTCGTCCGCGATGCCCTTCATGCTACGCACCTTGGATTCAATCGTCTTGCACAGCTCGTCCATGTCCGTGCCCTCGGCGGCGAGCGCCGTTACGCTGGGAAAAGAGGGGTTCTCGTCGCCAAACAGACCCGAGATGGTCTCGCGCGGCATGTATAGCGTGAGCGAGCCCATGGAGTCGTTACCGCCATCAATCACGCCGACAATCTGCACCTCGCCGTTCGACACCTTAATGGTCTTGCCCACCGCGTCCTGTTCGTTGCCGTACAGCTGATCCGCGCCGCCACGACTGATGAGCGCCATGCGTGCGCCGGATTGGGACTCGGCCTGGGTGTAGGTGCGTCCCGCGACGAGCTTGCTGGCGCCCACCGCGTCGAGCATGTCGCTGTCGACGCCCTGCGCCATGACGGTATAGCTTTTGTCACCGGACTTGTACTCGGTATAGGCGCTGTCCACGATGCCGATCTGCTCGATCTGCGGCACCATCTTGCGAAGCTTCTCGACGTCCGACTCGGTGAGCTCTTGCGACGAATAAATCTGCACCATGCGCGCGGCGTTGAGGCCCAGGCTGTTGACCAGGCTGTTTTGGATACCGCCGATGAGCGAGGTCATGGCAATGACGGAGGCGATGCCGATAACGATGCCCAAGATGGTGAGTAGGCTGCGCCCCTTATTGGCCTCGAGGGAGTGAAGGGCTTCTTGGATAAGGTCGCGCGTGCTCATGCCTTCACTCCTTTCGTCATATTGGCGTGTGCGGAAATCATGGGCAGGTTATCAATGGCGCCGCGCAGGGTCTGCGGCGCGTGCGCGATGTACGCGCCGTCGTGGATCCGGCCATCGCGAATGGTTACGGCACGGTCGGCCTCGGCGGCGATACCGGGATCATGCGTGATGAGCACGATGGTCTTGCCGCGTTCCTGGAGTTTGTGGAAGGTCTCCATTACGAGTGCTCCGGTGGCGGAGTCCAGGTTTCCCGTCGGCTCGTCCGCCAGGATGATGGGCGGGTCGTTGACGAGGGAGCGCGCGATGGCAACCCTTTGCATCTGTCCGCCCGAGAGCTCGGAGATGCGGTGGTCCCAGTGGTCGACCGGCAGCGTGACGGCTTGCAGCGCATGGACGGCGCGCATCTCGCGCTGAGCCCGCGGCACGTTGGTGTACGACAGCGGTAGCATGACGTTTTCGATGACCGATAGGCGCGGCAGCAGGTTAAAGCTCTGAAAGACAAAGCCGATGCTCAGGGCGCGGACTTCGGTGAGCTCGTCATCGTCGAGCTCCGCCACGTTGAGGCCCTGCAGGTAATAATCGCCTGCCGTCGCCTTGTCCAGGCAGCCCAGGATGTTCATGAGCGTTGACTTGCCCGAGCCCGATGGGCCGGTAATGGCCACGAACTCGCCGGGATTCACGGCCAGGCTCACGTTATGCAGGATATGGGCGCAGCCGGCCTCGCTCTCAAAAATGCGATGCACGTTGCGGATGTCGATGACGGGACGCATTACATGCCCTCGTCGGCAGACATGCTGCCAGAGTCGCCGCCGTCGGCCGTCGTGCCTGCGCCGGTATCCACGATGAGGGTGTCGCCGTCGCGCAGTTTGGTGACCGGCACGTTCGCGTTGATCTCGTTGCCCTGGTCATCGCGCTTGACCTGCGTCTTTCCGACCACGGCATCGTTATCGTTTTGCGTCACGACGGTCACCTTTACGCGTCGGGTCTGTTTGCCTTCGCCGTCGGTTGCCACGTTGACGTAATAGTTTTCGCCATCCTCGGTCATAAGCGCCATGGTCGGCACCATCACCACATCGTCGAGCTGTTCGGTCACCACCGAGACCTCGGCGGTCATGCCCGGCTTGAGGCGTGCGTCGGGTGCTTCGATGAGGATGTCGACGTTAAAGGTTACGCTGCCGCCGCCACCGTTGGCGGCGTCGGAGTTTGCCACCGAAGCGATTGCGGTGACCGTTCCCTGGCTCACGATATCGGGAAAGGCCGGATAGGTAACATTGGCGCTCTGCCCAACGGCGATTTTGGCGATATCCTTTTCACCCACCTGAACGGTGACCTTCATCTTGGAGAGGTCGGCGATCTGCATGCACTGCTTGCCGCCGCTCGTATCGCCTTCGCCCATAATCATGCCGCCCGTCACCGTGGCGCCGACCTTGGCGTTGAGCTCGACGATGCTGCCCGAGCTGGGCGCGGTCACGGTGCGCTCGGCGGCTTTGGCGTTGGCTTGGTCCAGGTTCGCCTGGGCCGAGGCCAGGTTGCGTTGGGCGCTCGAGACGGCACTCGTGTCGGCGGTGCCGCTGGCGCCACTCGCGCCTGCCGCATCTGCGTCAGTCGCCGGAGCGGCTTGGGCGGCAGCTACCGCTTTCTGCGCGTTGGCGAGGTCTTCCTGTGCGGCTGTCACCGCGCGCTGCGCTTCGGCAACGTTGCGATCGAGCTCGTCGTTTTTAATGGTCATGACCACGTCGCCCTCGTTGACGGACTGGCCGGCCTGCACGTTGATTGATGCCACCGTGCCGTTAACGGAAGGGGAGACCACCGAAGCCGAGATGGGTTTGAGCTGGCCTTTAGCCTCGACGGTGGTCGTAAACGTGCCTTCGGTGACCATGTCGGTCACCGGCCCGTCGGTACCTGCAGGCCGTGCGTTGATGACGAAGGTCACGACAACGGCGATGAGCACAATGGCGGCCACGACGCCGGCCGCAATGCCGCGTCGGATGAGCTTTTTGCGCCGACGCTCGGCACGCTTCGCCTTGAGCTTGGCGTAGGCCTCTTCGTCAGAAATCCCGGTTGTATCGCTTGTGCTGCCGTTTTGCTGTGTGGCGTGCACGGTTGTTATGAGGGGAAGAGTTTCGGTGGCACCCTCGGGCGCTCGCTCGGTATCATTCGGTCCCGGGGTGATGGTGGGGACATTCGACATGGCGTCTCCTTTATAGAAAGTTCCTCGATAAGTATATGCGCCCGTCGCGAGAGGCGGGCGCATATTGCGGTATCTTTCGGAACTGTTAGATTGGAGCGTCAGTTCCCCGTTGTGTCAAGGCGTGTTTCCCTACGAGTGCACGACCACGCACAGGCCGACGCTGATGCAGTCGTGGAGCGCCTTGGCATCAGCCAGGCGCAGGTTGATGCAGCCGTGGCTTCCGCACCATTTGTACGATTCGGCATTATCGAAACTCGAATCGTTTTGCCAGGTAGCGTCGTGGAAGCCGACCATATTGCCCTCGAACGGCATCCAGTAGCTGACCGGGCTCTCGTATTTGGGCTTTCCGGTCGCGGGGTCTTTGGCACCGATGAGCTTGCTTGCACCGTCGTTGCTGTTGACCTGCCACACGCCCTCGGGGGTGGCGTCTTCGCCCGGTTTGCCGGAAATAAAGTTGGCCTCCCACACGATATTGCCGTTCTCGTCGTAGTAGCGCGCGTGCTGCTCGGACAGGTCGACGTCGATATAGGCCTTCCAATCGCGCTCGCCCTTGGCGGTAAACGTGTCGGCCTTCTTGGAGTACGAAATCTCGATATCGCCGGTCTGCTTGTTATTGATAGCGTCCTCGACCTGCTTGGCGAGCGTGTCGCTGTCGATGGACCAGCCAAAGTCGCCGCCCTCGACAGCGCACTCCTTACCGTCGGCGCGTGTCCACCAGCGGGTGGAGCCCACGGTGTTAAAGCCGTTGGCGAGATCGGCGGCCCAGCTGCTGATCTGCGACGTATCGAGCGTGGGGTTGGCCGGATCGGCAAAGCTGATCCACTGCAGCACCGAGCTGCCGTCTACCTTGCCGGCATCGTTGCCGTTGAGCTTAAGGGTCACGTTGACGCCCAGGAAGTTGTTGGCGGCATCGCATGCAGCCTGAATCTGGTCGTTGGTGAGGGTGCCGTTGAGCGGTTCGTAGGCGTCGTTGCCGATCTTGGTGATATCGACATTCTCGGCGAGCGACGCGAGCTCGATCTCGGCATATTTGATGACATGCTCGCGGTTAAGCTTCTCGTTGGAACGGGCCTTCTCAACGGTAAACTTGCCGGCCTTCTCGTCATAGGAGCTGGCGGCCTCGAAGGTGCCCGAACGGCCCTCGTTGAACTCGTCGATAGCGCTTCCCAGGTCCTCCTCAAACTGCTTTTGGTCAAAGGCATCGGAGAGCATGGACAGGTCGACGTCCTGGTCCAAGTCGACCGAGCCGTTCTTGGTGGCGCTAACGGTTTTGCCGCCGAGCGACGCGATGAGGCGCGATGGCCACAGCAGCGGCTCGTTTTTGCTGATAATCTCGTGGGCGGCTTCCTCGCCATCGACGATGGGCTCATCGGACTCGGGCTGATAGGTCCAGCTAAAGCTGTCATCCGAAACGGTGAGCTTGTAGTGCTTCCATGCCGAGTTGACCTTGGTGGCTGCCGAAGATGCGTTAGAGAGCGAGATATCGACGCCGGCGATGGTAGTGTTGGGGTAAGCGACCTGCGAGAACGCCACGACGCCTACGATATAGACGATCGCGATGAGGCCGAGGACGACAAAGAGGGCCGTCTTTCCGCCCGACTTGCTGCTTTTGTTGGTGCGCTTGTCCGCGGGCCCGCGATTGTTTGCCGTGCGAGAGTGCGAAGGGCCCTGCTTGGGGGCGGCACCATGTGCGGGACGCTGCTGATATTGTTGATGCGGCTGGTATTGACGCTGATTCGGGCGCTGAGACGCATTGGCCGGGCCGTGTTGTTGGGTGTGAGCCGGCGAGATGGGGCGCGGCGATTGGACGCCGCCCGTATGCCTACTGGGCTGTTGCGGATCGGGAATCATGTTACTGCGGTCGATTTGCGACATCGTATATATTTCCTTCGATTATCGCCTTGCGGCTCATCGTGTTTTAACTGGGCTTGCATTATAGCGATTAGCCTGTTGTTTGTGGTGCGGAAACAGTATCAGTTTGGAGAAGTCAGCCTATCCGCATACTCCGCATTTGGCGCAGGCAGAAAGCGCTGCCGGGGCTTGAGCGATGCCGCCCTTGGCCGTCTCGCGCAGGGTTGCCGGCAGGGCGTGGCCCACCGAGAGCATCACATGCGCCATCTGGTCAAACGGCACCAGGCTCTTGATGCCTGCGAGCGCGAGCTGGGCCGAGCTGAAGGCCGCGGCCACGCCGATGGCGTTGCGGTTTTGGCACGGCACCTCGACCAGTCCGCCCACGGGGTCGCAAACGAGGCCTAGCAGATTGCTCAGCGCGATGGAGCTGGCGTCGAGTGCCTGCTCTGGGGTGCCGCCGAGCATCTGCACCAGCGCGGCGGCGGCCATGGCGGCGGCACTTCCCACCTCGGCCTGGCAGCCGCCCTCGGCGCCGGCGACGCAGGCGCTCGTGGTGAGGTTGAGGCCGATGGCGGCGGCACAGTAGAGGGCGTCCATGACCTGCTCGTCATCGAGCTGCAGGTGGTCGGCCAGCGCCAGCACGCAGCCGGGCACGACGCCTGCGGAACCCGCCGTGGGGGCCGCGACGATCACGCCCATGGTGGCGGAGCGCTCGAGTACGGCCATAGCGCGGGCCACGGCTTCGGTCTGTACGGCGCCCATGAGGCTTGCGCTCAAATCGTTGCGGCCGGTGGCATCGACGAGCTTGGCCTCGCCGCCGATAAGCCCGCCGAGCGATCGCTGCGGATTGGCGATGGGGGCCGTGGTCTCCTCGCGCATGACGTCGAGCACGCGGCGCATGGCGGCGACGGCGTGCGCCTCGCCGGTAAGGCGCCCCTCGCGCACGGCCATGACGGCGCCGATGCTGAGTCCCAGCTCCTCGCACGCGTCGAGCAGTTGCTCGCCGTCGTCGAAGATCTCCTTGGCCGAGACGCCGGGGGAGAGCGATGACGCCGAGCCGGGGAGCTCAATAAAGGTGGCGTAGCCGACGTTGTCGAGTTTGCGCACCATGGGGATGACGGTGTCATCGGGTGCGCCGTCGGTTTCAAAGACGGAGTAGGCCTGGCCGCCCGCCTCGGTGCGGTAGGTACGGCAGAAGGCGATATTCACGTGCGCGTAGGCGAGCAGATTCGTGAGTGCGGCGAGTACGCCGGGGACGTCCTGATGCGCCACGAAGAGCGTGGAATACATGCCCGAGATGTCGACGCCGACGCCGTTGATGCGGCTGATGCGCATCTTGCCACCGCCCAGGCTCTCACCGCGGACCTGCGCCGTAGCGCCCGTGTCGTCGACCATCTCGATATCGACGGTGTTGGGGTGGAGGGAGGCGTCGTCGCCCTTGATGTCAAAGTGATAATCGAGGCCTTGCTCGCGTGCGAGGTCGAAGGCCTGCTTGATGTTCTCGTCGTCGGTGTCGAGGCCCAGGATGCCCGCGACGAGCGCGCGGTCGGTGCCGTGGCCGCGGTAGGTGTGGGCGAAGGAGTTCCACAGGCCAAAGGTGACCTTGGTGATGCGGCCCTCGAGCAGGCTGGCGGCCACCTGTGCGCACCGCAGGGCGCCGGCGGTATGCGATGAGCTGGGGCCGACCATGACGGGTCCCAAGATCTCGAATGCCGAGGTCGTAGCTAGTGTTTGCGGCTTGCCTGCCATGGCTGCTCCTTTGCCTTGTCTCGTCGTTCCGAGGGGCGGGGCATAAGGTCGCCTACTCGGACAGTCCTGCTCGCGCGGAGAGCACATTAAGTGCTCTCCGGCTCGTGCGGAACTCGCGATCGACCTTATGCCCCGCCCCTCGGGACTAAGGATACATGGTTGGAGCTGCTAGATGACAAAATTCATTAGCTAGGGACGTGTCTTACCTTGCATCTTGAAACATCTTCACCGCCGTTTAAATAAAAAAGAAGTACCGCTTGGGGGCGGTACTTCTTTTGGTGCATCGATGTGTGGTTGCGGCTTTTCTCGTTAGCTTACAGGCCGCAGGCTGCTTTGAGTTCTTTGACTCGGTCGGTCTTCTCCCAGGTGAAGTCGGCGTCTTCGCGGCCGAAGTGGCCGTAGGCTGCCGTCTTCTCGTAGATCGGTCGACGCAGGTCCAGGTCGCGGATGATCGCGCCCGGGCGCAGGTCGAAGGTCTTCTCGACGGCCTCGACGATCTTGTCCTCGGCAACATGCGCGGTACCGAAGGTGTCGACCATGATAGACAGCGGTTTGGACACGCCGATGGCGTAGGCCAGCTCGACCTCGCAGCGATCGGCCAGGCCGGCGGCGACCACGTTCTTGGCGACCCAGCGTGCGGCGTATGCGGCGGAGCGGTCGACCTTGGTGCAGTCCTTGCCGCTAAAGGCGCCGCCACCGTGACGGCCGTAACCGCCGTAGGTGTCAACGATGATCTTGCGGCCGGTGAGGCCCGTGTCGCCCATGGGGCCGCCCACGACAAAGCGACCGGTGGGGTTCACGTAGATGTCCGCGTTGTCCCACGGCATGTTCTCGGCGGCCATGACCGGGGTGATGACGTGCTCGATGAGGTCGGCCTTGATCTTGCCCATGTCCTCGATCTCGGCGGCGTGCTGCGTGGAGATGACGATGGTCGTGACCTCGACGGGCTTGCCGTCCTCGTAGCGCACCGTGACCTGGGTCTTGCCGTCGGGGCGCAGGTAGGACAGGGTGCCGTCGTGGCGCACGGCGGCCAGGCGCTCGGCCAGGCGGCTCGCCAGGTAGTGCGGCATGGGCATGAGGGTCTTGGTCTCGTTGGAGGCATAGCCAAACATCATGCCCTGGTCGCCGGCGCCGATCAGGTCGATCGGGTCGGTGGTGGCGCCGGTCTGGGTCTCGAAGGACTCGTCGACGCCCTGGGCGATATCGGGCGACTGCTCGTGGATAAGGCTCATAACGCCGCAGGTATCGCAGTCAAAACCGAACTTTGCGCGGTTGTAGCCAATGCGGCGGATAACGCCACGGGCAATCTCCTGCACGTCGACGTAGGCCTGGGTGCGGATCTCGCCGGCAACGATGACGGTACCAGTGGTCACGAGGGTCTCGCAGGCGCAGCGGACGTTCTCAACGTTGGCGGGCACGCCGTTGGGTGCAATGTAGCCCTGCTCCTGCAGCTCTATTTCTTTAGCGAGGATTGCGTCGAGGACGGCGTCACTGATCTGGTCAGCGATCTTATCGGGATGACCTTCGGTCACCGACTCCGACGTAAAAACAAAGGACCCGTGTTGGGGTGGGATGGAACGAAGTTCTTCTGACATGATTGTCCTTTCAAAAACGTGTCCCGGCGACCGTTACCATTCCGCCGAGCTCTATATGCAAGGGCACATCATATCGCGTAAATCCAACATTCACACCCTTTCCGCACCTACTCATTGGGAACAGACTTAAATGACCATCCGGGTGCTCATTGGGTAGTCATTTAAGTCTGTCCCCAATGAGTAGGTCGGTGCCCTTTGTGCGGAGGTTGCT
>ERZ857750.3315-NODE-3315-length-13661-cov-3.512421_pt1 | contig 13661 bp, 10 predicted proteins | sample MGYA00519915_ERZ857750 | MGnify/ENA primary metagenome ERZ857750 (study PRJEB31778, sample SAMEA3449358) | human gut metagenome | biome: human gut; feature: human-associated habitat; material: faeces | place: United Kingdom | collected 2010/2012 ... | reverse complement strand
AGACAGGCACTGGCAAAGTCCTTGTCGATGACGGCGTCGACCCCGAAATAGTCCCCGTGCGCGTCGCGCGCGACCGGCACACCGCCGCCGCCGCAGGCGATGACGATATACTCATTGTCGAGCAGGTTCAGGATCGAGCGCCGCTCGACGATGTCCACCGGCTTCGGCGAGGCGACGACGCGCCGCCAGCCGCGCCCGGAATCCTCGCGCATATGCAGGGTCGGGTCGCTGTGCTGCATCCGCTGTGCCGCGGCCGCGTCGTAAAACGCGCCGATGGGCTTTGCCGGCGTGCAAAACGCAGGATCGTCCGGGTCGACGACGACCTGCGTGACGACCGTCGCCACCTGCCACGGCATGCCCTGCGCACGCAGCGCACGGCGCAGCCCCTGCTGCAGATGATAGCCGATATAGCCCTGACTCATGGCCGTGCACTCCGGCAGCGGCATGGGCGCGACGGCGGGGTTCGTTTTCGCGGCGGCGTCGAACGCCGTCTGGATCATGCCGACCTGCGGACCGTTGCCGTGGCTGACGATGATCTCGTGTCCCTGATGGATGAGCCCGACGAGCGCCGGGCAGGCGGCGGCCACACGCGCGCGCTGCTCGGCAGGCGTATTGCCGAGCGCGTTGCCGCCGAGCGCAATGACGATCCTTGCCATGGCGTCACCTGCGCTGCGGCGCGGGCTGCTGCTGCGTGATGCAGTGGATGTTCCCGCCGCCGAAGGCGACCTCGCGCGTCTGCACGCCGACCACGCGCCGCTCGGGGAACATGGCCTGCACCTGCTGCACGGCAAGCGCATCGTTTTCATCGCCGTACTGCGGCAGGATGATGCCGCCGTTGACGATGAGGAAGTTCATATACGACGCGATGGCGACCTCGCCGTCCGCGCGCGGGATGGTGCCCTCCACGGCGTCGATCGTCGCCGCGCCCTCAAGCAGGCACGGCCGCTGCGTCAGGCAGAGCTTGTGCACCTTCAGGCGGCGGCCGCGGGCATCCGTCGCCTGCGAGAGCGTGTCGTAGGCGTCGTGCGCCGGCTGGTAAAACGGGTTTTGCGGGTCGTCCGTCCAGATGCACGCGACCTCGCCCGGGCGGATGAAGCAGGCCACGTCGTCGATGTGGCCGTTGGTCTCGTCGGGGTCGATGCCGTCGCGCAGCCAGAGGACCTTTTCGCAGCCGAGATAGTCACAGAGCATATGCTCGATCGCGCCGCGGTCCATGGAGGGGTTGCGCCCCTCGGACAGCAGGCACATCTCGGTCGTGAGCACCGTGCCCTCGCCGTCGACATGGATCGACCCGCCCTCGAGCACGAAGCCCTCGGTGCGGTAGGAATCGACGCGCTCCAGCTCGCACACCTTCTGCGCGACCTGATCGTCGAGATCCCACGGGAAATAGAGCCCGTCGACCAGACCGCCCCAGGCGTTGAACGTCCAGTCCACGGCGCGCAGACCGCCGCGGTCGTTGACGAGAAACGTCGGACCGCAGTCGCGGATCCACGCGTCGTTGCTCGCCATCTCGACGACGCGCACGGCGCGCGGCAGACGCTCGCGCGCGTTCTGGTACTGCGCCGCGCTGACGCAGACCGTCACGGGTTCAAACTGTAAGATGGCCTCCGCCACGTCCAGAAACGCCCGCTGCGCGGGCTTGGCGCCGTCGCGCCAGTTGTCGTTGCGCTCCGGCCAGAGCATCCACACGCCGGACTGCGGCTCGAATTCCGCGGGCATCCGGTAGCCGTCGCGCTTGGGCGTCGAGCCGATGATTCGTTTTGCCATAGTATCCCCTCCTAAGGACGGCGGCGCGCACGCGCCGCGATGAGCACCTCGCCGATGGCGATGCTGATGAGCGAGCCGACCGTGATCGGCAGGTAGTGCGAGAGCGTTTCGCTGTCCATGGACAGCGGCACGGCCGTGAAGAAAATCGAGATGAGGATCAGCGCCATGGGCACATAGGCCAGCGCGCGCAGCAGCCCGCGTCCGCCCGGCACGCGAAACGGCCGCTCGGCATCCGGGTCGCGCGCACGCAGGCGCAAAAACGCCGGAAACACCGGCACATAGCTCAGCAGCAGCATGACGAGGTTGAGCGCGAAAAAGCTCCAGAACAGCGACGACGCGGGAGACAGCAGCTCGATGATGACGCCCAGGATGCACACCGCGCTCGCAACGACGCCGCTCGTGAGCGCCGCGCCGACGGGCATATCGTTTTTCGCCCAGCGGCGGGAAAAGACCGCGGGCATATCGCCGCGCGCGGCGGCGTAGGCGGCGGTGGCGTTGACGCCCATCGACCACGAGATCATGTTGCCGAAGAGCGTGATGAGAAACAGCAGCGCCACCGCGCCGACGAACCAGCCGCTCGTGCGCCCGGTCATGAGCGCGACCGCGTCGATGAGCCCCGAATCCTCGCTGATCTCCTGCGTGGGGATGGCGGCGCCGATGCCGAAGGCCGAAAACAGGTAGATGAGCGCGATGACGATGCCGCCGCTCACGATGGCCTGCGGGATCTGGCGCTTGGGATCGCGCATATTGTCGGCGTAGGTGCACACGACCTCGAAGCCGAGGAAGTTGAAGATGATGACCGAGATATACGACAGGCTGTGCAGGTCAAAGCCCGGCAGGAACGTGCGCGGCGCCATGTCATTGACAAAGCCGCTGCGCGCGACATAGACGATGCCGAGCACGCCCACCGTCAGCGCGAGGAGCATCTTGATGGCGGCGCTGATGTTGAGGATGAGGATGCTGTCGCACACAGGGTAGCAGGCGATCCACGTGACGATCCAGATGAAGGCGAGCTCGATGAGCAGCTTTGCGCCCCAGCCGAAGCGCAGCCCCGTGAGTACGCCCAGCAGCTCCGGACACACGACCGCGAGCGAGGCCATCCACAGCGGGAAGTTGATCCAGTAATACCACGAGGCGCGTGCGCCCCACTTCGTCTCCGGGAACGCCTTGTGGATCCAGTCGTAGAGCCCGCCGTCACCGGGATACGCCGTGCCGAGCTCGGACGAGATCATGCCGTAGGGCAGCAGGAAGGCGACCATCATGAACAGCCACCAGAAATACTGGCTGTTGCCGATGGAGGCGACGGGCGCGGCGGCCTCGGCCACGAACACGACGCAGATGACCGAGAGGATGACGTCCGCGAGGCGGAACTTTTTGCGTTCGTCCATTCGTCCGCTCCTTTATCCGCCGGTCAGCAGCCGCCGAGCCGCGCGGCCAGAAACGTGTCGAGCTCCTCGCGCGCCGCGGCCAGCGCCAGCTCCGACGGGCTGCGGCGGCAGCGCGTGAAGTATACGAGCAGCCCGCGCATCGCCGTCAGGCGGTTTCCGGCCTGCTCCCAGCAGAGCGAGGCGGCGGAATCGGCGACCTCGTCGGTCACGTCCTCGCCGCGCGTGGCGGGCAGACAGTGCAGGAACTTGCAGCCGAGCGCGCCGAGCTGCATGAGCTCGCGGTTGACCTGAAAATCCGCAAAGACGCGCACGCGCTCGTCCTTCGGCATCTCGTTTTCATACAGCCCGTACCAGACGTCGGTGTAGATGAAGTCCGCGCCGCGCACGGCGTCGCGCTCGTCCGTGACCGCCCATGTGCCGCCGGAGAGCTTGCAGTTGGCCTCCAGGATCTTCTTGTGCCCGGCGCCCAGCTGATGCCCCTCCGGACCGTAGTGCACAAAGTGCATGCCGAGCTTCGTCGTGATGAAGCCGAGCGATGCGCACACCTGCGTACCGTCGCCGACAAAGACGACCTTGCAGTCTTCGAGCCGCTTGCCCGCCGGCAGGTGCTCGCAGATCGTGCACAGGTCGCCGATCTCCTGCGTGGGGTGGTTATAGTCGCTCATGCCGTTGATGACCGGGATCGTGCACGCCTCGGCAAGCTCCACGACCGTGCGGTGCTCGATGACGCGCGCCATGACCACATCGACCAGCCGCGAGAGCACCCTGCCCGTGTCGCCGATGGTCTCATGACCGCCGAGCTGGATCATGCCCGGCCCGAGGTACTGCGCGTGACCGCCGAGCTGGCTCATGGCCGTCTCGAACGACACGCGCGTGCGGGTGCTCGACTGCTGGAAGATCATGCCGAGGTTTTGGTTTTTCATCAGCGGGGGATAATACCCCTGCGCGATGGCGCGCTTGATGGCCAGCGACAGCTCGATGATGTCCAGCAGCTCCTGCCGGGAGAAGTCATTGGTGTCGATAAAGTCCTTTTTGTACATATCCATTCCTCCAAAGGCGCAAGTTCGGGATTTGCTTCCCGGTTATTGTCGGCGAAACCGCGCACGGATATGCGCTGCGGTGCGAAAATTTTTGCGCCGCAAAGCGCGCAGCCGCCGGACTTCTGCCGGCAGATCCTCTTCTGCTCCTTTTGGCAGCTGCTTTGGCGGCCGGCCCTTGCTGCCTTGCCGTCTCACTGTAGCTCAGCTTTTCCTTCTACATGGTTTCCACGACCATCTTTTTGAATTCCGGCGTGTATCGTTTATCTGGTACGCCCTTTGGCATGGAAAAGCACCCCATTTTTTAGTACTAAGTATCTTTCCATACTTGTCTAACAAATGGGGTGCAGTTCAGCCCTGTCCGGAGGGCGTTGGCGTATCATACGACCGCCCCGAGGGCCAATGGCCCTCGGGGCGGTGTTTGTCTGTGCCATTCCAGCTGACAACATTTCAATCCCCGTTTTCATTTGCATGAACGAAAACGACGGCTATAAAATACCACACGAACGGCGCTCTGTCTATTAGAAAAATTCGCAAAAAGTCCATTACATCTTACAACGAAATGTTTTTGTTGACAAGCTGGTGATTCCATGATACTGTAATGGCAAAGAATGCAAGCGACATCAGCTTTTTACTGCGCATGCACTGTTTTTTCAGGTTTGCGACCGGTTTCGGTCAAATGCATCTGATTGTCCTGCTTATTGGACACCTCACTTGCTATTCTGTTACTAATCGGAGGGAATGCATGACATACCTTGCACACATTGACGGAGCGCGCGGGCAGACCGCGCAGGCGCACTGCAGGAAAGCGGCGGAATATGCAGCCGCGGCACTGCGGCCGGTACAGCTGACGTGCCTCGCCGTGCTGGCCGGCCTGCTGCACGATATGGGGAAATTCAAGGAGGCCTTCCGGCTATATCTGCAACTGGCCGCCGCAGGAAACCCGACGGCCGTGCGCGGCTCGGTCAACCATACGTTTGCGGCTGTGCGCTTTCTCCTTCAGCGCTACCACAAGCAGAACGGCGACCCGATCCGCAATCTGACCGCCGAGCTACTGGCCTGCGCCGTCGGTGCGCACCACGGCCTGTTCGACTGCATCGACGACCGGCGCCGCTGCGGTTTCCTGCACCGGCTGGAGCAGACGGATATCGATTACGAGGAATCTCTGGCCAATTATCTGGCGCAGTGTGCGCCGCTCGAGGAGCTGGACGCGCTGTTTGCGCAGGCAATGACCGAAGTCGGGCGCTGCATGGAAAAGCTGCAGCCGCTGGTGCGGGACGAATACGGCGTAGAGGGCGATTTTTATCTGGGCCTGCTGATGCGGCTGCTGCTCTCCGCCGTCATCGAGGGGGACCGCCGGGACACGGCGGAATTTATGGGGCACATAACCTATCCCGCCTTCCCGGACGGTGAGGCGCGCGCCGCCATGTGGGACACCTTACTTGCGCGCGTGGAACAAAAACTAGGCGAGTTCCCATGCGATACGGACATCGCGCGCGCCCGGCGGCGAATCTCGGAGCAATGCCGGACATTCGCCGCACAGCCGGGCGGCGTCTATCGTTTGAACGTGCCGACCGGCGCCGGAAAAACACTCAGTTCCCTGCGCTATGCACTAGCGCACGCAAAGATCTGGAACAAATCCCGCATCATTTTTACATCGCCTCTGCTGAGTATTCTGGAGCAGAACGCACAGGTCATCCGCAAATATGTCGGTGATGACCGGCTCATCCTCGAGCACCACTCCAACGTCATTCGCACAACGGAAACCGCCGAGCGGCTCGATGAGCTGGAGCTGCTTGCGGAAAACTGGAACTGCCCTATCATCCTCACAACGCTGGTGCAGCTGCTCAACACGCTCTTTTCCGGCAAGACGGCCTGCATCCGCCGCTTTCAGGCGCTGTGCAACAGCGTGGTCGTGATCGATGAGGTGCAGACGGTTCCAAACAATCTGCTGACGCTGTTTGATCTCGCCGTCAATTTTCTGGTCACGGTCTGCGGGGCGACCGTCGTCCTCTGTTCGGCGACGCAGCCCTGCCTCGAAGCGGCGGCACATCCGCTGCAAAACGCAGATCGGCAGATCGTCCCGTATGACACGGCCCTTTGGTCGGCCTTCCGCCGCACACAAATCATCGACAGTGCCGGCCGGCGGCTGGACGAGATCCCGGAATTTGCCCTGCAGGTGCTGGAGGATGCGGACAGTCTGCTGATCGTCTGCAACCGAAAGAACGAGGCAGAGCAGCTCTACCGCACACTGCGTGCCGGGCCGTACCGCTGCTTTCATCTGTCAGCTGCCATGTGCATTGCCCATCGGCGGCAGACGCTGCAGGCGCTGCAGAACGCACTGGACGCACTGGCTGCACCGGACGCAGACCACAAAAAAGTGATCTGCGTATCGACCCAGGTGATCGAGGCCGGCGTGGACATTTCCTTCGCGCGCGTCATCCGTCTGGCTGCCGGCATGGACAGCATCGTGCAGGCCGCCGGCCGCTGCAACCGCAACGGCGAGTGCCAAATGCCCGCCCCAGTGCACATCGTGCCGTGCATAGACGAGAATCTCGGGCACCTGCGCGAAATTCAAATGGCAAAAGCCGCGTCCATGCAGCTGCTGGAAGCGTTTCGGCAGCATCCGGAGCAATACGGAAACGACCTGACCTCCGACGCTGCAATCCGCTACTATTACCACCGGCTGTACGCAGCCATGGCCAAGGGCTATCAGGACGACACGGTTTCCTTGAGCGGAAAATCCGTGACACTCTATTCTCTCCTGTCCGACAATCGTGACTTTGCCGATGCGGATTGTCCGGCCAGCGGGCAGTATCTGCTGCAGCAGGCGTTCCGGATCGCGGGCGCAAAATTTGAAGTGTTTGACGGCGAGACGACCGACGTGATCGTTCCGTACGGGGAGGGCCGGCAGATCATTCTGGAGCTCGGGCAGATCGACCCGCAGCGCGATCTGGCAAAGCTGTACGCGCTGCTCGAGCGCGCCAAGGCCTATACCGTTTCCCTCTACAGCTGGCAGCGCAGCAAGCTGGAAAAGGAAGCGCACGCGCTGATCCCCAAATGCGGCGGGAGCATTCTGGTGCTGCAGGAGGGGTACTATGATGAAAATACCGGCCTCGTTCCGGAGGCCGGACGAATGGACTACATGGAGGTGTGAACAAGATGGGAAAACCGGAACATCCCAATATCGTGGAGTTTCAGGTGACCGGGGACTATGCGCTGTTCTCCGACCCGATCCTGCGTGTCGGCGGTGAAAAGTGCAGCTATCAGGTGCCGACCTACGAGGCACTCAAGGGCATTCTGTCCTCGGTCTACTGGAAGCCGACGCTCATCTGGTACATTGACGCCGTCCGGGTCATGAACCCCATCCAGACAGAGGTAAAAGGTATCCGGCCGATCAAGTACAACGGCGGCAACGAGCTGGCTTATTATACGTATCTGAAGCACTGCCGCTACCAGGTGCGCGCTCACTTTGAGTGGAATGATAACCGCCCGGAGCTTTCTGCCGACCGCAATGAAAACAAGCACCACAATATTGCGCGGCGCATGATCGAAAAGGGCGGCCGGCGCGACATTTTCCTCGGCGCCCGGGAGTGTCAGGGTTATGTAGAGCCGTGCCGTTTCGGGGAGAGCAGCGGCGCCTATGACGCGCTGCCGGAACTGAGCTTCGGGCTGATGTATCACGGTATCACCTACGCCGACGAGGCCTATTCCAGCGAGACATGCGGACAAATGACCGCCCGATTCTGGCATCCGGTCATGCGGCACGGCGTCATCGTGTTCCCGCGACCGGAAGACTGCCCGCTGCACAAGCCGCTGCGGGCCATGGAAATAAAGCCGTTCGGCGAAGCGCTCGGCAATTTCTCCGGGCTGAAAGAATTCGGGGAGGTGGAGTGAATGGGGCTGCTGCAAAAAGCGGTGGAAACCTATGATGCGCACGCGGCGCAGGTCGGCGAGGTGCAGGAAGGGTGCGAAGCGCTTGCTCCGGTGTCGCACATTCTCACGAGCGCACAGATCGAGATCACGGTCAACGCAGCCGGCGAACTCGCAGATGCGCGTGCAGTGGATAAAAAGGAGCCCAAGATCATCATCCCCGTCACGGAGGATTCCGGCGGCCGCACCAGCGCCCCCTGCGCGCATCCCCTGTGCGACCAGCTGTGTTATCTGGCCCCCTATGATGAAAAGCGCCACCCGCTGTATCTCGAACAGCTGGAGCGCTGGGCGGCTTCGCCGTACAGTCACCCCATGCTGCAGCCGATCCTGACGTATGTGCGCCGCGGAACGATCCTGACGGATCTGGCGGCCCGCGGCATCATCCGGCTCGACGCGCAGGGGAAGCCGGAAAAGGAAAAGCTGCTCGTCCGCTGGCAGGTGATCGGCATCGGGGAAGACAGCGGCCCCTGCTGGAAGAGCCTACCGCTATTCGATGCGTATATCGCGTGGTATGCGGCCCGGCGCGCGGAGACCGATACGGCCCTGTGCATGATCACGGGCAGCTATGATATTCCGGCCAAACAGCACCCAAAGGGCATCATCCCCTTCAACGGAAACGCCAAGCTGATCTCTGCCAACGACAACAGCAACTTCACCTATCGCGGGCGCTTTTCCGACGATGCGCAGGCCGCAACGGTCGGCTATATTGCCTCCCAAAAGGCGCACAACGCGCTGCGCTGGCTGGCGGCGGAGCAGGGCGCGCGCGTGGTGTTCGGCGGGCGCACCTTCCTCTGCTGGAACCCGCAGGGAATCCAGGTCTGCCACGCAGTCAGCCCGCTCCGCCCGGCATCCGCCGAAACAAAGCCGTCGGATTACAAAGCAGCGCTGCAAAAAACGCTCGACGGCTGCCGCAGCGAGCTGCCGGAGCAAAACGCCGGCGTCGTCATCGCGGCGTTCGATGCCGCGACGACCGGCCGCCTCTCCCTGACCTATTATAACGAACTGCTGGGCTCGGACTTCCTGCAGCGTCTGTACGACTGGGACGAAACGTTCTGCTGGTGGGCACGAGATTACGAAACGAACGGTTATCGGATCCTGTCGCCGTCGCTGTATCAGATCGTCAAATGCACGTTCGGTACCCAGCGCATCGAGAACAACAAGGCCCGGCTCGTGCCGGATGACCGCGTGCTGCGGCAGCAGATGCAGCGGCTGGTGTCCTGCCGGGTGGACAAGGCAAAATTCCCGGCAGACATCGTGCAGGCGCTGATCGAGCGGGCCTCGACCCCGCTGGCATACGCCCCAGGCGTCCGCGAGCGGCTGCTCACCGCAGCCTGCGCCGCGATCCGGAAATATCATCACGACTATTTTGAGGAGGAGTTGCAAATGGAACTGGATAAAGGCCGCGCCGACCGCAGCTATCAGTATGGCCGCCTGCTCGCCGTGCTGGAGAAGGTGGAGCGAGACACGTATGACAAAGACGAGAGCCGAGAACCGAACGCCATCCGGCTGCAGACCATGTTCCGCCGCCGCCCCCTGCACACGTTCGGCATCGTCAACGACCAACTGGAGCGGGCATATTTCCCGCGCCTGAAGCCCGTCTCCCGCAGCTATTACAAACGCCTGATCTCCGAGATCGTGGAGATCATCTATGCCTGCCCCGAATCCGAGTGGGACAAGCCTCTGGAGGACACCTATCTGATGGGTTATTACCTACAGCGCAAGGACCTGTACACAGCCAAAACAGAAAAAACGGGAAATACCGACGAGGAGGAGAACTGAACATGAGCACCCTGAATCACAAAATCGACTTTGCAGCCCTGGTCTCGGTCACGATGGCCAACAGCAACGGCGACCCGCTCAACGGCAACCGCCCCCGGACTGATTATAACGGTTACGGGGAAATGTCCGACGTCTGCATCAAGCGCAAGATCCGCAACCGCATGCAGGATCTCGGAAACACGATCTTCGTGCAGTCCGAGGACCGCTGCGACGATGGCTTCGGCAGCCTGAGCGAGCGCGCCTCAGCGGTCATGAAGGGCATCACCGACCGGGACGAATACGCGAAGAAGGCCTGTGAGACATGGCTGGACGTGCGCACGTTCGGGCAGGTGTTCGCATTCAAGGACAGCAAGGGGCTTTCCGTCGGCGTCCGCGGCCCGGTATCCGTCCATCAGGCGGTCAGCCTGTCGCCGGTCGAGATCGAGTCACTGCAGATCACCAAGAGCGTCAACGGCGAAAAGAAGGCTAAGGGCGAGGCCCGCGCTTCCGACACCATGGGCGCCAAGCACTTCGTCCGCTTCGGCCTTTACGAGATCAAAGGCTCCATCAACGTGCAGCTTGCGGAAAAGACCGGCTTCACGCAGGCAGATGCCGAGACCGTCAAGGAGTGCCTGCGCACGCTGTTTGTAAATGACGCTTCCTCCGCGCGGCCGGACGGCTCTATGGAGGTCGTCAAGCTCTTCTGGTGGGAACACAACTGCAAGGACGGACAGTATTCCTCCGCCAAGGTGCACCGCTCCCTGCAGGTCAAGCCAAAGAAAGACGACGAAGGCAAAGACAGGGCCCCCGCCTGTGCGGATGATTATGACATCACGCTGCTCCCGCTCGACGGTCTGGTTCCGGAAGTGATCGACGGTGTATGACCCCGACGACTGCCTGATGATCTCCGGTCTGCAGCATTTCCGGTTTTGCAGGCGGCAGTGGGCACTGATCCACATTGAGCAGCAGTGGACGGAGAATCTGCGCACGACTGAGGGCGCGCTTTTGCACGAGCGCGCCCATGACGAGCAGCTGCGCGAGAGCCGCGGCGACCGGATCATCGCGCGCAGTCTGCGCGTTTACTCGCTGACGCTTGGTCTCAGCGGCCAGTGCGACGTTGTGGAGTTTCGCCGCGATGCGCAAGGCATCACGCTGCACGGGCATGACGGGCTGTGGCTGCCGTACCCGATCGAGTACAAGCGCGGCCATGCAAAGCAGGACGGCTGCGATGAATTGCAGCTATGCGCGCAGGCCATGTGCCTGGAAGAAATGCTCTGCTGTGAGATCCCGGCCGGCGCTCTCTTCTATGGCGAGACGCGCCGCCGCGTGCCCGTTCCCTTTTCTCCGGAGCTGCGGCAGGAGGTGCACACCGACGCCGCGCAGATGCACGACCTCTTCCACCGCGGCCGCACACCGCGTGTAAAACCGACGAAAAGCTGCAACGCCTGCTCGCTCAAAGACCTGTGTCTGCCGCGCCTGACGAAGACCGGCTCCGTGCAGGACTATCTGCGCGCCGGCATGGAGGAGCCGTCATGAAAAAGCTGCTCAACACACTGTTTGTCACCACGGAGGACGCCTACTTAAGTCTCGACGGAGAAAACATCGTCGTCAGCCGTGACCGGCACGAACTTGGCCGCTTCCCGCTGCACACGCTCGATGGGATCATCAGCTTCAGCTACGCCGGTGCCTCCCCCGCACTCATGGGCGGGTGCGCAAAGCGCGGTGTCGGGCTGACGTTCTGCACACCGAATGGCCGTTTTCTCGCCCGTGCCGTCGGTGAGCAAAATGGGAACGTGCTCCTGCGCCGCATGCAGTACCGCGTAGCCGACGACCCGACGCAGAGCTGCCGCATCGCACGCAATATGATCTTCGGCAAGCTCCACAACGCCCGCTGGAGCATCGAGCGCACCAAGCGCGATCATGCCCTGCGCGTAGACACGCAAAAGCTGCAGGCATCTATTGACCGGCTCAAAGGCCTCTATCCGCTCGTCGCAGCCGAAACTTCGCTCGACGCGCTGCGCGGCGAAGAGGGCAGCGGCGCGCAGGCTTACTTTGATGTACTGGATGACATGATCCTGCAAAACAAGTCCGATTTCTTCTTTCATGCGCGCAGCCGCCGCCCGCCGCTGGACAACGTCAACGCCATGCTGTCGTTCGCGTACAGTCTGCTCGGCAATGACTGCGCAGCCGCACTTGAGAGCGTCGGACTTGATGCCTACGTCGGCTTCCTGCATCGTGACCGGCCGGGGCGGACGTCACTGGCGCTCGACCTCGTGGAAGAGCTGCGGCCGTGCTTCGCGGATCGTTTCGTGCTGTCGCTTGTAAACAACCGCATCCTGACTGCATCAGATTTTCTTGCGACCGACAGCGGTGCCGTTTTGCTGACGGATGCGGGGCGAAAGAAATTCCTGCAGACGTGGCAGACGCGCAAGCGCGACACGATCACGCACCCCTATTTGAAAGAGAAGATCTCCTGGGGACTGGTGCCATATGTGCAGGCGCTGCTGCTGGCACGATATCTGCGGGACGATCTGGATGCCTATCCGCCGTTTTTGTGGAAATGAGGTTTGACAATGCTGGTAGTGATCACCTATGATGTAAATACGGAAGATGCCGGCGGCCGCCGTCGTCTGCGCCAGATCGCCCGGCAGTGCGTAAACTACGGGCAGCGCGTGCAGAATTCCGTCTTTGAGTGTCTGCTCGACGCTGCGCAATGCCGGCAGCTTCAGCACAAACTGCGCGCAATCATGAATGAAGAGTCCGACAGTTTGCGCTTTTACTACCTCGGCAACAATTACCACGCCCGCATTGAACATTTCGGTGTCAAGGCAGGATATGACGCCGAGGGCGCGCTCATGATCTAAGTGCGAAGGGCAAGCGGGCAGAAAAACGCTGCAGCTTCGCACCAAAAAATGAGCGAAAATGCGACACATGAGCTGTCTGTGGCAAGCTATGCCGCATTTTCTCCTCGCTCAGCAAATCCCTTTTGTTGCTTTTGTGCAAATTTGCGGATAAGAATTCGTCAAATTTGCTGTCGCGCCCCGCAAGGGGCGCGTGGATTGAAATTTTTCTATGCTGCCAATCGCTGATCCGCAAGCGGTCGCGCCCCGCAAGGGGCGCGTGGATTGAAATTTGGCAACCGAACCAACGCACCTAAAGGGCTGATGTCGCGCCCCGCAAGGGGCGCGTGGATTGAAATTTTGTGACCTATGTGTCTCGCAAGCCTTGATTTTAGTCGCGCCCCGCAAGGGGCGCGTGGATTGAAATACTATACCTATCAGCAGTAGAACTACTGCCCCGATGTCGCGCCCCGCAAGGGGCGCGTGGATTGAAATTTATGTGCTTGCTCTGGTGTGATATGCTCGTCCTCGTCGCGCCCCGCAAGGGGCGCGTGGATTGAAATCGGGGAGAATCCGTAATCTGTTCCAGAATGTTGAGGTCGCGCCCCGCAAGGGGCGCGTGGATTGAAATAATTATCAGCCGTGTGTCTATGTTGCCACATGAGTCGCGCCCCGCAAGGGGCGCGTGGATTGAAATTGCTGGATAAGTGAGGCCCTCTACGATGGATATGGGTCGCGCCCCGCAAGGGGCGCGTGGATTGAAATAGAATCAGATGTCCGTGGGCATCCGTGTGGATGAGTCGCGCCCCGCAAGGGGCGCGTGGATTGAAATAAGAAAGGCGTTCTTGAGTACGGCGAATCCATTGAGGTCGCGCCCCGCAAGGGGCGCGTGGATTGAAATATGAACTGGTCAATTACCGGTGATTTGGCTACCGGCG
>ERZ857750.3312-NODE-3312-length-13662-cov-4.023885_pt1 | contig 13662 bp, 14 predicted proteins | sample MGYA00519915_ERZ857750 | MGnify/ENA primary metagenome ERZ857750 (study PRJEB31778, sample SAMEA3449358) | human gut metagenome | biome: human gut; feature: human-associated habitat; material: faeces | place: United Kingdom | collected 2010/2012 ... | reverse complement strand
GTTGATGTCGGGAAGCATAATATCTAAAATAGCAAGGTCAAGCATGGTCGTATTGATACATTCCAGTGCTTCCATGAGAATATCTTCCTTTTTAGAGTATGTTTGACTTTATTATAGCAGAGCGGAAAAGCAAGTGCAAGTTAATTATCCGCCATTACCTTAATATAGTAGCGGCGATGGCGCGGACCGTCGAACTCGCAGAAATACACGCCCTGCCAGATGCCGAGGATGGGCTTGCCGTCCTCGATGAGCACGGTCTGGCTCGGGCCGACATAGCTGCACTTGAGGTGTGCGGTCGAATTGCCCTCTGCGTGCCGGAACTCGCGCCGGTCGGGAAACGCCTCGCGCAGACCGAGCAGCAGGTCGTGCTGCACATCCGGGTCGGCGTTTTCGTTGATGGTGATACCGGCGGTCGTGTGCGGGCAGTACACCACGGCAAGGCCACTCTGCACACCGCTCTCGCGGATGACTTCACGCAGCTTGCTCGTAATATTGTACATGCCCTCGTGATCGGTCGAGATGGAAAATTCCCTGGTTTTCATGCTCATTCGCTCCTGTTCTCGTGCAGATAGGTCGCTTCCAGATCGGAAAGATGCAGCTTTACGGCAAGCGGGTACTTCTCGAACGCATGCGCGAGCGCGAAGCTGCCTCCCTTGACCGACTCGTCAAAGCCGCCCATGTGCCAGCGCACGGCGATGGCCTCCTCGGTGCGCAGCCGCATGAACCGCTCGATCAGGAACACGGATTTTTCGCCGTGACCGTAAGGAAACTGGTCGTCTACTGCGTAAACCGGCACCTTTTCCCACTCGCCGCGGTCGTTTTTGCGGTTGCGCAGCTCGGTCTTGTAGAAACCGGCCTTGCACAGATCATGCAGGAGCGAAACGATGGTGTAGCTTTCCAGATCGTCGGTTTCGGGATTGAAATGCTTGGAGATCAGCACGTTGTACACGTTGAGCGAGTGGTCGAGCAGACCGCCCTCATACGCAGCGTGGAACCGCGTGGACGCGGGCGCCGTGAAGAAATCCGTGCCCTCAAGCCACGCAAGCAGCTTTTCCGCGCCCGGACGATGGATGTTTTTGTTGTAGGTTTCGATGAAAATCTCTTTATTTGACATGTTGTTCCTCCATTCGGGTGCGGGCAAGCTGCAGAAGCGTATCCCGCCGATTGTCGGTCTGGCCGTCTATCACGGCATCCAGCAGGGCGTGCAGCATTTCACCGACCGGTCTGCCGCGCAGACCGAGCGCCTGTAAATCGGCTCCGTTTACGGCAAGCTGCCGCAGCGAGAAGCATTGCTCCTGCGCGAGCACGCGGTTCAGCAGCGCTTCGGTCTCAAACAGCTGCGCCACATAGTCGCGGCTGGTGCCCTGACCGACCGCATCGCCTTTTTTGATCGCCAGCAGGTCGCGGAACCGCGCCTCTCCGATGCGCGACAGGCTGCGCCGCACCAGCTTTTCGTTGTCACCGAGCGGTGTGTCGTGCCGCTCGACCAGCAGGAGGATGCGTTCGGTGTCCGCGCTCGAGAACCGCAGGCGCGCAACAACGCGCTCCGCAATCTCTCGGCTGACCTTGGGATGTCCCCGGAAATGCCCGATGCCTTGCTCGTCCACGGTCTTGCAGGCGGGCTTGCCGCTGTCGTGCAGCAGCATCGCCCACCGGAGCACCGGCTCGGCCGGCACCTGACCGACCGCGCGCACGGTGTGCTCCCACACATCGTACAGGTGGTGCGGATTCTGCTGCTGACAGCCCTGCATGGGCGCGAGCTCGGGCAGGGCAGAGGTGATAAGGTCGGCATAAGCCATCAGCGTGCGCTGTACATAGCGGCCGCACAGCAGACCGGTCAGCTCCTCACGGATGCGCTCGGCGGCAATGCAGTCCAGGCGATGCACCTGCCGCCGCATGGCAGCGGCGGTTTCCGGCTCGATGGCAAAACCCAGCTTGGATGCAAAGCGCAGTCCGCGCAGGATGCGCAGTGCGTCCTCCTGAAATCGGGTGTCTGCATCACCGACCGCGCGCAGAACGCCGTTTTTGAGGTCGGTTTGCCCACCAAACGGGTCGCACAGACCGCGTTCCGGGTGCCACGCCATCGCACCGACCGTGAAATCTCTTCGGGCCAGATCCTCACGGATGTCGGTGACAAAGCGCACGCCGTCCGGATGCCGTCCGTCCGAGTAGCCGCCCTCCGTGCGGTAGGTGGTAATCTCGAGCGGGCCGCCGTCCGTGAGTACGGTCAGCGTGCCGTGCCTGAGTCCGGTCGTGAGCACACGCGCGTCCGCGAACACGGCCTGCATCTGAGCCGGAGACGCGGACGTACACAAATCCCAGTCGTGCGGTTCGACTTCGCGCAGACTGTCGCGCACGCAGCCGCCAACCGCCCACGCCTCAAATCCGGCACGCTCTAATCGCCGGATGGCGTGTGCCGCGTGTTCGGGCAGCCGCATCACTTTTTGTCCTGCTTCAGCTTGTACGAGCTGCCGTCCGGATTGATAACCACCGTGTTGTCCAGCTGTGCCTTCAGGCTCTTGCGGAAATCGGCAACGTACTCTGCGCGGAGCTCCTGCTGCTCCTTCTTCTCCACGTCGGTCAGTCCTTCGGTCTTGGCCTTTTTGGCAAGCGCGTTGATGCGTGCAATTTTTTCGTCTGTCATATTGCAAAATCTCCTTGATTATCCTTATGCTATCTTTATATTATATCAAATTTCTATCCGTAATGAAAGCCTTTTGCGGACGCTGAGCAGCCGTTTCCGGTTATACCGCTGAATCCACGCGAACGGCAGGTTCGCCAGCTGAATCGCAAGCGCAATGACCGCATACCGGATGAGCCACGCCGTCCGGTCGGCGCTCAGCAGACAAAAAACGAGCGATACCCAGCCGAGCACGCCGATCACATAATGAATCACCTCCGCACGGCAGGTGATGAACAGAAAACGGTCGAGGTATGCCGTATCCCGCCCGGATTTGAGGTGCCGCTTGTCAAATTCGGGATTGAACTGCGGCAGCCGGTCCTTCCATTTCGGCAGACCGATCTTGCGGAAAACCCGCATTTCCCAGTCGGAAACCGTGAAAAAACGCCGGTTTGGGTCGAACCATCGCGTCTGCACGTCCTTCGGCAGAGCGCACACCGCGCCAGCCGTACCGAAATGCAGTCCGAACCAGAACGCTGTATTCAGCAGGGTAATGAGCAGATCCTTCATGCGGTTTGCCTCCCTTCGTACTGCCTCTATCATACCATGATATCGCTGTTTGTTCAACCGAACTGCCTTGACCGACAGGCTTCTGCATGCTACAATGAATGAAGATTCTTCTGTGTTAAATCATAGTAAAGAGGTAGTTTATATGAAAATCGAAACAAAATGCCTGCATGAAGGCTACAAGCCGGAAAACGGCGGTCCGGGCGTCATGCCGATCGTGCAGTCCACCACTTACCGCTTTGACTCGACCGCAAAGATCGCGTCCCTGTTCGATATGCCGACAGAGTGCATCTACTCGCGCTTTGCCAACCCGACCTGCGATGCGGTAGAGAAGAAGATCGCGTCCCTCGAGGGCGGCGTCGGCGCGATGCTGACTTCCTCGGGTCAGGCGGCATCCCTGCTGTCCATCCTCAACCTGTGCTCGGCAGGCGACAGCTTCATCGCGGCTTCCACCATCTACGGCGGCACGATCAACCTGTTCGGCGTAACGCTCAAAAAGCTGGGCATCGAGTGCATCTGGGCGGACGCAGAGGCAAGCGAGGAGGAAGTGCAGAAGCTGTTCAAGCCCAACACCAAGGCTGTGTTCGGTGAGACGCTGGCCAATCCTGCTCTGACCGTGTTCGACATTGAAAAGTGGGCGAACATCGCGCACAAGAACAACGTGCCGCTCATCGTGGACAACACGTTCGCAACGCCGGTGCTGTGCCGACCGATCGAATGGGGTGCGGATATTGTCATCCACTCGACCACCAAGTACATGGACGGCCATGCCGTACAGGGCGGCGGCGTGATCGTGGACGGCGGCAAGTTTGACTGGGCGGCATCAGGCAAGTTCCCGGATTTCACCGAGCCGGACGAAAGCTACCACGGCGTGGTCTACACCCGCGAGTTCGGCGCGATGGCATACATCATCAAGGCGCGCATGCAGCTGATGCGCGACTTCGGCTGCTATCCGGCGGCGCACTCGGCGTTCCTGCTCAACCTCGGTCTGGAGACCCTTCCGGTGCGTATGCGCCAGTACTGCGAGAACGCGCTGACCGTTGCCAAGTTCCTCGAGTCGAGCGACAAGATCGCATCCGTTCGCTATCCCGCACTGCCGGGCAACGAGCACTACGAGCGTGCGCAGAAGTACCTGCCGATGGGCACCTCGGGCGTTATGTCCATCGACATCAAGGGCGGCCGCGCTCCGGCGATGAAGTTCATGGACAGCCTCAAGCTGGCGTGCAATGAGGTTCATGTTGCCGACATCCGCACCTGCGTGCTGCATCCGGCGTCCGAAACCCACCGTCAGCTGACCGATGAGCAGCTGGTTGCCGCAGGCATTGAGCCGGGCATGGTGCGTATTTCGGTCGGTCTGGAGAATGTTGAGGACATTATCGCTGACCTCAAGCAGGCTCTTGACACCCTCGATTAAGACGATTTCATCGTCTTAATCGAAGAGAACGTACCGAACACGTTCGGATACGTCCCATACGAACATCGGCGCGTCGCACGGCGGCACACCGATGTTCTTTCTTGTATAAAAAGTCAGGCGCATGTCCTGACTTTTTATGAATTTCTGCGAAATTCTATTAAATGCGCGCTACGCGCAAAAAGAAAGGTTAAACTATGCGTATTCGATCTATCGAGGCATCCGACCGCGAATTTTTTATCGACCGCTGCCATGCGTTCTATAAAACACCTGCCTGCGACCATGAAATCCCGCAGCAGAACGCCGAACGCACGTTTGAGCTGCTCCTGCACGGCACGCCGTATGCGGACTGCCTGATTGCCGAGGACGAGAACGGACAGCCGTGCGCGTACTGTCTGCTGGCGCTCACCTGGTCGAATGAGGCGGGCGGTCTGTGCGTCTGGCTGGAGGAAATCATGGTGGATGACGAGCGGCGCGGCAAGGGCATCGGCAGCAGGCTCATCGCCGCGGTGCACGAAAAATACAACACAGCCGCGCGGTATCGTCTGGAGGTAACGGAAAGCAATGTGCGGGCAAGTGCCCTCTATCACATGCTCGGCTTTGAGGATTTGGAGTACAGGCAGCTTATCCTCGATACGCCGCCGCTCGGCTAAGCAGATTGTTGGTATTTTTGTCACAAACTTGTTACAAATTACCTCTTGATTTTGTGCACTAAGCGCACTATAATAAAGGTATTAAAAGGAAGGAAGGTGGGTCCGATGGACAGTGAAATTCAGCAGTACGCGGGAGATATCCTTGCACATCCGCGTTTTCAGCAGCTTCGCACGTTCTGTCACCACGGACTGGACAACTCTGTGTATGACCATTCCGTTGCGGTAGCGGAAGCAGCCTGTCAGATCGCCCGCCTGATGCGTCTGTCGGAGAGCGAAACGACCTCGGTTGTCCGTGCCGCGCTGCTGCATGACTTTTTCGGCTATGACTGGCACGGCGAGCGCTTCCGCCGTTATCTGAGCCATTTTTCCGGCGTGCATCGCATTGCACATATGCACGGGTTCATTCACGGCCACATCGCAGCCGACCGCGCCAAGCATACCTTCGGTCTGTCCGAGCGGGAGTGCGAAGCCATTGCACGGCACATGTTTCCACTGGCGGCCATGCCGCGCACGCGAATCGCGTGGATCATCACCGTGGCGGATAAAGCCGTGGCGTCCAAGGAAATGACCGCCGCTGTCGGCGGTTACGTCTCGCACGCGTACCATAAAATTTTCGCATAAAAAGCACCCGATCTCCATTGTGTCTGTTGGAGATCGGGTTTTTGTTATTCGTAGATGGAGTCGATGATGGATTTCATTTCGTCAACAGATATGGGAGCAGATATAAGCACCTCATAATCGTCCATCATCGCAGCAGCATTCAACCGCTGTAAGTTGTGCATAATATACCATGTTGTATTTTCTTTGGTATATTCAATGACAGGTCGATCATCTTTTTCAATCGTATCACCGGTTGTGTCGGTGATTTTTAAGATTTGAATAAACATTTTAGAATCACCATTGTCATAATCCGCACGCACATCATAAGTACCGAGCATGTGGTCATTTGTAACCTTGATACGAGTTTGTTTATATCCATCGGGAAGCCGAGATGGTGCTATTGGATAGTTTATCTGCAATGCCGTTAAAGTTTCTTTTAATGATACATTTTCAACTTCAAACCATTCTATTGTATGTGAACCATCCCAAGAAGAAGTACCTTTTTGCAATCCTATATCAGATGAATCGGTATCGGGTAAATCTGCATATTCAGGAAGTGCTTCACCTTGTTCGATTGGCGTTTGTGTTTCCGCTGAATCTGCTGCGGCAGAAGTATCATTTTCGGGCAACGCAGTATAGGTGGTATGGTCATAGTCGGGCATGTTTGTACGGTCATCATGTGAACCATCTGGATAATAAATGATTTTTCCATCTTCTGACGTAGCAAAATCATCATGGTAAAAGCCGAATGTTTCTGCACCCCACATCGCCGCATAGTCGAACGGATTGTGTCCGGTAGCCAGTGCAAACACGGTTCCTGCGGCGAAAACAGCCGCTGCAACAACAAAAATGCGGTAGCACAGCCGCCGTCCGCGGTGCGGCTTGACGAAAAATTCCTTATGGTCGGCCTTGAACTTTTTGAGTGACGCTTCTGTGTCGATTTCCAGCGCGTCCGTCTGCGTCTGCAAATACTGCTCGAGCGCAGGCAGAGCCGCATCACCGTTTTCGCAAATGTCGTCCATCAGCCGGAACAGCTCGTCAATCTGCTTAGAATCCTGCATTGTCGTCACTCCTTTCCATAAGTTCGGCGCAGTGCCGCCGTGCGCGGCTGTACTGGCTGCGGCAGGCGGTCTCGGAAATGCCGAGTTTTTCCGAAATGGTGGAATAGTCCATGTCCTCAGCGAGCCGCAGGGTCAGAATGCGCTGTTCGGACGCGGATAAGCCCTTTGGCAGCATACCGGAAAACGGTATCAGCTCGGGTTCGGCTGCACGCAGAATGCTTTCCTCAAGCGGCGCGGCCGCGTGTCTGCACTGCGCGCGGTATTCGCTGATGGCGTTGTTTTTCAGCACACGGAACAGCCATTTTACAGGCTGCTCGTGCTCCATCACGCTGTTTATCTTTGCCAGCAGGATGAGAAAGGTGTCGGCCACAATATCCTCGGCAATATCGCGGCTGCCGACAATGGGCAGAACGGTCTGCACCATCATCCTGTAATACTTTGTATATGATTCCTCGAAAAAGAGGATTTGCTCCTGTGTCAATTTGGTTCCCCCTCGGGTTGAAAATGATACCATTCAATTATACAACGCCTGAGCGGGATTTTCTGTGGCAAATTTTTTGAAAAAAATCCTTAGCGGTTTGTTGTCACAAAACGGCGCTCCCGGTCGTTATAATAGTATCAGGAAAATAGATTGACAGAATATGATTTTTGTTGTATACCATAGGTATGGATAGAAAAAACTGTATTATGTGGAGGGGCAATTATGACTAAGTTCAAGAAAATCGTAAGCGGCACACTCGCGGGCTGCCTGATGGCGTCCGCACTGATGATGAGCGCAGGCGCAGCAAATGTGCAGACCACCGTGATTTCCAAGGCGGGGGTGCAGGCTGCAGCGCAGACTTACAGCAATACGGTTGCACTTAACAATGGCATGGCATCGCAGATTGTGGCGCTGCCGGTGTATAGCGGCTTCAGCGTGTGCGATTTGAAGGTCAATAACAAGGCACAGGGACACGTTACAGTCTCGATTCACGAGGGTTCGCCGACCGGTGCATTAGCGTGCAGCGCGTTCCGCGTGGAAGCCGGAGAGAGCAAGTCGTTCGCAGGCGTTGCGCTGACCGAAGGCGCAAATTATGTGGATATCCACACGGACGGCACATGTAATCTGTCGGGTTCGCTGACGTATGCGTTCGCAACTGCGTCTGCCGCCCAGCAGACCCGCACCGCCGTAAAAATCAATCCGCAGAGCGCGGACATCTATGCAGAGGGCATTCCGGCTGCTTTCCCGAGCGAGGACGGCAAGACGGTTTACACGGCGCTGAGCTACAACGGCTCGACCTATATGCCGCTGCGCACGGTTGGCCGCTGGATGGGAAAAAATATCTCGTGGGACAGTGCATCGCGCACGGTGTTCCTGTCGGGTACTACGGAAAAGTACTATCCGTGTGCGGATGACGATGCGTACCACAAGGAAGGAGTAAAATATGTCGGTGCGACCGGTACGGCTACGCTCGATAAGGGCGTGAAGGTGCTCGTGGACGGCAAACAGCAGACCTTCAAAAACCAGAAGGGCCAGACCATCTATCCGCTCTTCTACGCAAACTCTATCTATCTGCCGCTGCGCAACATCGGTGAGCTGACCGGCATGGACGTAACGTGGTACAGCGCCAAGGCAGAGAATGACGTGAACGCCATCTTCCTGCGCATGCCGCTTTCGGACAGCGAGCGCGCCGAAATGGAAGCCTACGCGACGAACCTCATGAAGCAGCTGCTCGATATGCGAACGGATACGCAAAAGTTCGAAAATTGCGAATCTGCGGTGAAAAACGGCAGTTATACCGATTATGTAATTACCGATAAGGCGGCTGCTATGGCGGCGCTGGATTCCATCAAGCGCAAGGCGCAGACCATTCGCAGCGGCATGACCGAGCAGGCCAACCCGATCCGCTACTACAACAGCAGCCTGATGAACGAACTGGATTTCCTCATCAATAACGCGGATACCGTGATGGACCGCGTGAAGAACGGTCGGGTCGTGGTCGGCAGCAGCAATCCGGATACGAGCGTAGTCGATCAGACCGCCGTTATGTTCGGCGCGGATGATACCATGCTCGACTGCGAACGTATGGTTCGCATGCTGCGGCAGAATATGGATAGACTGTTTTGACAGGCAAACAAAAGAAGCTGAGACAAAATCTCAGCTTCTTTTTCATGTTATCCGCCGCAGACCGAGCAGGCGGTGTAACCCTGCCGCTTGGCTTCGGAAAGCGACATTGGAATCTGGCTTTTCTTCAAATACCGGCAGCCGGCGCTGTGATATTTGGAGCCGGTGTTCGTGACGTAAACCGTTTCGCTCTGGTCGTCCGAGCTGCTGTAAGCTGCCGGGACGGACGAACTGTCACTCGAGGAACCGCCGGAGGACGAGCCGCTCGATGCACCTGCTTTGAGCGTATCCACCTGTTTCTGTAAATCCGCCTTCTGGCTCGTGAGCGTGTCCACCTGCGTCTGCAGATTGTTCTTCTCCTCGGTGAGCGAAGCCACCTGCGCTTTCAAACCGTCAATGGTCGGCTGGGATTCGTCCGCCTGCGCCTGCAGGTCGGAGACCGAGCCTTCCAGATGGCTTACCTGCGACTGCAGGGAAGCGGTCTCGTTCATCTGCTCTGCCAGATGATGATAATAGGTGTACGATGCACCGCCTAAAACGCAGTTCAGCAGCAGAGAAGCCGCGATTACAAGCGTTTTCAGTGTGTTTTTGTCAAATTTTCTGCCATCCATGGATGTCCTCGCTCCTTTCAGTTCGGTTTCATTGTATCGCCTAAAATCTGGCTGTGTAAATGCGGCAGAGCGAATTGTCGATATCTGTCGAACTTATGGCAGCACTTTTGCGGCGATGTTTGTATAATTTTCGTGTCTAACATTGAAAAACAGTCGGGAAGTGTGTATAATGAAACTAACTGAAAGTATCTGAGGATATGCAAAGTTATTTCTCATTTTGGAGCGTAAAAATTTATGGCATATGAAAAAAACAGACGCCGTCCTCCGGTTGAGGATGACGGCACGCTGATCGAGGGACGCAACGCCGTCCTCGAAACGCTGCGCGCAGGCCGTGCAGTGGATAAGGTGTTTGTGGCCGAAGGCGCACACATCGGTGATGTGGCGGCAGAAGCGCGCAGGCATCGCGTTCCGGTCGTCACCTGCGACCGGCGCAAGCTGGACGGCATGAGCCCGACCGGCAACCATCAGGGCGTTATCGCACAGGCGGCGGCACAGGAGTACGTCTCGCTCGACGATATTTTCCGCGTCGCCGAGGAGCGCAGTGAGGTGCCGCTCATCGTTGTCTGCGATGGCATCGAGGACCCGCATAATCTGGGTGCTATCATCCGTTCGGCAGAGACCGCAGGCGCACACGGCGTTATCATCCCGAAGCGCCGAGCTGTCGGTCTGACCGCGGCTGTCGCTCGTTCGGCGGCGGGCGCACTCGCCTATGTCGGCGTACACAAGGCAAACAACCTTGCGTCCACGCTCGATGAACTCAAGGAACGCGGTGTATGGCTGTTCGGCGCGGAGGCTGACGGTACGGTCGGCCTGTATGACGCACCGTTTGACCGCCCGACCGCCATCATCATCGGCTCGGAAGGACAGGGGCTCAGCCGCCTGACCCGCGACAAGTGCGACTACATCGTCAGCATCCCGATGAGAGGCCGTGTCAACTCGCTGAACGCATCCAACGCGGCGGCTGTGCTGCTGTTTGAGGCGCTTCGCCGACGCACACAGGGCAATTAAGGGGGAAGTGAACATGGATAGAAAAGACGATATGGATCTGGAATCGCTGAAAAATATGCTCAGCGACGTACCGGATACCGATGAATTTGATCTGGATTCCATCATCGCCGAGGTGTCCGGTCAGGCGCCCGCAAAGGCGGCAGAGCCAAAGATAACGGCAGAGCCGGAAAAGCCGGTCGAGCCGCAGTCCGCACCGGCGGCAGAGACCAAGGCAGAGGAGCCAAAGACGGCTCCCAGAAATAAGAAGGATAAAACGGCAAAGAAGGCCGCAGAGACCGCCGCCGCCGAACACGAGTCTGTTGAAGAAGCGCGCGAAGCGCGCATCGCGGCGCGCGAGCAGAAAATGGCAGAGCGTGAGCGTAGGACCGCGCAGAAGATCGCAGAGCGGCAGGCACGCCGCGAGGCTAAGCTGGCAGAAAAGGAAGCTGCCGAGAAGGCCGCCGAGCAGCAGGAGATCGTGGAAGAAGCCGCTGCCGAGGAAGCAAGCCGCAAGGCAAGCATCTCGCGCAAGCAGGCAAGAGCGGCACGCATTGCCGCCGATCAGGCCGAGGAAGAGGAAGATATCAAGCTGGTCGATCCCGAGGTGGCTATGCACGCGGCACGCCGCCGTTCGGGCATTCTGTCGTTCCGGTCGCTGCTGGTGCTGATCCTTGCCGCAGCTGCCGCGTATCTCAGCTTTGCACCGAGCTTTGAGGCACTGCCGCTTCCGGTCGTGCTCGATATTCTGCAGAACCCGACCATCGGCATCGGCGCACTGGCTGCCCTGCAGATCCTGGCGCTGCTGATCGGTATTGACGTGTTCGGCAACGGCTTTTCCTCGCTGCTGCATGGCCGTCCGGCACGTGGCACGCTCGTGTCGTTCGCGGCGTTGGCATCGCTGCTGCACTGTGCCTCTCTGCTGGTATTTCCGGATCAGGGCGGCGTCGCCGTACCGTACACGGCGGTTTCCATCCTTCTGCTTTACGCCGAAATGCGTGAGGCACGCGGCCGCAGTCTGGCGCAGGCGCGTTCCTATCGTGCCGTCTGCGAGGCAGAGCAGCCGCTGGCGGTTTACAGCCATTACGACAGCGAGATTGACGCGTGCAATGCCGTCAAGTGCCCGCTGTACGACGCAAGCTCGTTCCTGACCGAGATCGAGCGCCCGGACACGGTTGACCGCTTCTCGCTCATCTACACGCCGATTGCACTGGCGCTCGCAATCGTCCTGTCGCTGGTCGCTTCGTTCAACTGCGGCGAGCCGGTGCGCTTCTTCTGGGCGTTCTCGGCAATCCTGTCGGTGTCCGCGCCGGTCGGTCTGCTGTGTGCGTTCGGCGCAAGCTACAAGAACACCGCAAGCCGCCTGCTGCGCTCGGGTGCAGCCATTGCGGGTGCGCGTCAGGCCAACCTGCTGCGCGGCACGGAGAAGGTCATGCTGCTCGAGAACGATCTGTTCCCGACCGGCTCGATCGAGCTTGAGGCCATCGACAATCTGGGCCGCATCACGGACGAGCAGATTCTCGGCTGTGCAGCCGCGCTGACCGAATCCGCCGGTCTGGAGCTGGGCCGCGTGCTGACCGATACCACGAAGGAGCGCTTCGGCATCACCTTCACCGCGCGTGACGTGCGTCTGGTCGAGGGCGGTGTAACCGGCGCTGTCGGCACCAGCCGCATCGTGCTCGGCACGGCGGCGCTCATGGTCAAGATGGGCATTCCGATCGAATCCGGTCATAAGGGTCAGATCAACATGTATCTGGTTGTGGATAACGCGCTCGCAGGCGTGCTGACCATGCGCTACCAGACCACCAAGAATACCTATAAGGCGATGCGCCTCATGCGCCGCATGCACATGAATGCGGTCCTCGCCGTTCGCGATTTCAATATCTCCCCGGCGATGATCGAGGAGGAGTTTGACCTCCGACGCGGCTTTGCCGACCAGCCGGACCCGGCAGGCGTGGATCGTCTGCTGAATCCGAATTACGCCAAGGGCGATGCACCGGCGGCTATCCTCACCCGCGAGGGTGCCGGTCCGTTCATGCAGGTACTCCGCGGCGCGGATAAGCTGGCAGGCGCCGTCCGCTCGGCGCTGACGCTCGGCACGTTCGCCGGCCTGCTCGGTATGCTGATCGTGTTCTACCTGCTGTACCAGAACGCCGCAGACGCGCTTCCGGTGATGAATATCCTGCTGTATCAGCTTATTTGGTACATTCCGGTGTTTATTATCACCCAGCAGACGAGATAAGACATAGAAAAACCTCCGTATGGTTCGTACGGAGGTTTTTGCGTTTTCTGGCAGTAATTAGGCGGGGGACGCAAACTGCGTGAGCGGGTTCGCCCTGTCCGGGCGGCAGCCTTTTTCTCTGCACCGGCTGAGCGGGGTGCGCGAACTGCGTAAGCGTGTTCGTCCCTAACGGGCGGAGAGTTTTTCGCTGAACCTCAGCGGGGGGATTCGCCGTCTGCGGACGGCGGGAGCGTGCCGCGCCCCGCGGCGGGGGAGTGCGCTGACGCCGCGCGGGCGCACAAGAGGGTAGACACCTACGGTTTCCACCCTCTTGTGAATCTCCCCTTTCCCTTTGATAGCCCGGCGCAGATTGCCTACATGTGACCGCTTCGAAATAAGGGGAACGGCAGTCGGGTTACCACAGCGTGTCTTTCGTAAAATATTCGCAGTTCACAGATAGCGTACTGCTACACATAAGATTAAGTCCACGCAGAGGGCGGCATGACAGTGCCGCCCATTTTTTTGTGTGTTATACCGCCAGGCACCTGCGAATTTAGGCATTAACAGAATTTATCTTCGTAGGTGCTGTCTATTATAACGCGCTAACGAATTGCGCGGCACTGCTATGCCGCGCCTGCGTAGAGTAACCCATATGTGTAGCAGACCGATATCTGACACTGCGAACAGGTTGCGAAAGACACGGAAGAAAAAATCCTCTGCCGTTCCCCTATTTCGAAGCGGTCGCCGCTCTCCGATTTTCGCCGGGCTATCAAGCAAGGGAAAGGTAGGAGTTCAAAGAGGAAGGGAAACCGCAGGTGTCCCTTCCTTTT
>ERZ857750.3300-NODE-3300-length-13689-cov-2.727299_pt1 | contig 13689 bp, 9 predicted proteins | sample MGYA00519915_ERZ857750 | MGnify/ENA primary metagenome ERZ857750 (study PRJEB31778, sample SAMEA3449358) | human gut metagenome | biome: human gut; feature: human-associated habitat; material: faeces | place: United Kingdom | collected 2010/2012 ... | reverse complement strand
GTCTTAATGGATGCCTGCCGTAAATATGGAATCAAACGTTATCATCAGGTATCTACCGATGAAGTTTACGGAGACCTGCCACTTGACCGCCCAGACTTATTCTTTACAGAAGAAACTCCGATTCACACTAGCAGTCCTTACAGTTCTTCCAAAGCGGGCGCAGACTTATTGGTTCTTGCATACCACAGAACTTACGGACTTCCTGTTACCATCAGCCGTTGTTCTAACAACTACGGACCATATCATTTTCCTGAAAAACTGATTCCGCTGATGATTGCAAATGCATTAAATGACAAACCGCTTCCTGTTTACGGAAAAGGTGAAAACGTAAGAGACTGGCTTTACGTGGAAGACCACTGTAAAGCAATCGATTTAATCATTCACAACGGACGTGTCGGTGAAGTTTACAACATCGGCGGACATAATGAGATGAAAAACATTGATATTGTAAAAATTATCTGTAAAGAACTCGGAAAACCAGAAAGCCTGATTACTTATGTCACAGACAGAAAAGGGCATGACATGCGCTACGCAATCGACCCGACCAAGATTCACAATGAACTGGGATGGATTCCGGAAACCAAATTTGCAGATGGAATCAAAAAAACAATCCAGTGGTATTTAGATAACAAAGAATGGTGGGAAAATATCATTTCCGGTGAATATCAGAACTACTATGAAAAAATGTACGGAAACCGCTAATTATTAAAGGAGGAAACCTTCCATGAAAGTTTTAGTAACAGGTGTAAAGGGCCAGCTTGGATACGATACCGTAAATGAACTCAAAAAAAGAGGTCATACTCCAATCGGTGTTGATATCGAAGAAATGGATATCACAGACTCTGCTTCTGTTAACCAGGTTATCAAAGAAGCAGCTCCGGATGCAGTGATTCACTGTGCCGCATGGACTGCGGTTGACGCCGCTGAAGATGAAGCAAATCAGGAAAAAGTCATGCTTGTAAATGGCACCGGCACACAAAATATTGCCAATGTCTGCAAAGAACTTGGTATCAAAATGATGTATATTTCAACAGACTATGTCTTTGACGGTCAGGGAGAAACTCCATGGAAACCGGACTGCAAAGACTACAAACCGTTAAATGTCTATGGAAAGAGTAAACTTGCCGGAGAACTTGCAGTGTCGGAAACGCTTTCCAAATACTTCATCGTAAGAATTGCATGGGTATTTGGTTTAAACGGAAATAACTTTATTAAAACCATGCTCAAAGTTGGAAAAAATCATGATAAATTAACCGTAGTAAATGACCAGATTGGTACACCGACTTATACCTTTGACCTTGCCAGACTCTTAGTTGATATGATTGAAACAGAAAAATACGGTTACTATCATGCAACCAATGAGGGCGGCTACATCAGCTGGTATGATTTTGCCACAGAAATCTTCCGTCAGGCTTATGAAATCATGGGCGAGGAGGAGTATTCCAAAGAACATTTAACCGTAGCTCCTGTCACAACTGCCGAATATGGTATTTCCAAGGCAGCAAGACCGTTTAACAGCCGTCTTGACAAGAGCAAATTAACCGCAAATAGTTTTGCACTCTTACCAACCTGGCAGGATGCATTAAACCGTTATCTTAAGGATTTAAAAACACAGGAGTAAATAAAATGGGACAGATTAAAGTTGAAAAAAATGCAGGTGGTATCGAAGGACTCTGTGTAATCGAACCGACTGTACATGGAGATGCCAGAGGATATTTCATGGAAACCTATAATCAGAAAGATATGATAGAAGCCGGACTTACCATGAATTTTGTACAGGACAATCAGTCCAGTTCTACCAAGGGAGTCTTACGTGGACTTCATTTCCAGAAAGAATTTCCACAGGGCAAACTGGTGCGTGTGGTAAAAGGCTCTGTCTTTGATGTTGCTGTTGATTTAAGAAGTGACAGCAAGACTTATGGAAAATGGTTTGGTGTGGAACTGACCGAAGAGAACAAAAAACAGTTTTATATTCCGGAAGGCTTTGCACACGGATTTCTTGTATTAAGTGACATTGCAGAATTCTGCTACAAATGTACTGATTTCTATCATCCGGGAGATGAAGGCGGTCTTGCATGGAACGACCCAAAAATCGGTATCAAATGGCCAAAATTAATCGGTACTTATAATGGCACTGCATCTTCTGAAGGCTATGTCTTAGAAGATGGCACTGCGTTAAACTTAAGCGACAAAGACCAGAAATGGCTCGGACTTGAGGATACTTTTAAATTCTAATTTCTAATCTTGAAAATTTTAAAGGCGAATGACGTTTCGGTCATTCGCCTTTTTTTATTTATTCTCTTGTTTTTATCCTGTAATCTCTCCAAACACTTCATCCATCTGCATCATCGGTGAATTTTCAGTCTGACCGTAAATCAAAATTCGATAGGTTCCTGTCTTATAATAGAAGTCCATCGCCTTGATTCGAAGCAGATAGGTTCCATCACCCTGACGTTTCGCCTGATAGGTTTTTAATGCCACAGTACCGTCCTTTTCCCAAACCGTACATTCAATTGCAGTAACCGGCTCTGTACTTTCTACATTACTTAAAATGACATCAAAGTAACCTTTTCTGAAATCATAGTTTGTTACTGTCACATCTGCCGTTATCTTAGACTCCGGCTCTTTGATTTCGCCGGTAACAGTTTTAATAACAGATGGATCATAGCCTTCTGCCTGTCCATAGACAATGACATCATAACTGCCTTCTTCGTGCGCAAGGTCACTGCCCTTTACTTCAATACTGTAAGTACCATCTTCTTGTTTTTCGGCTTCATACCATACAAGGGCTTTCATGCCATCGGATTTCCATACTGTACATTGGATGGATTCCACCGGGAGCTGGCATTTTACCTTACTTAAGCTTACTTTAAACGAATCACTCAGTGCATCATAATCTGAAACCGTGATATCTGCAGTAATTTTTTTCTCCTCTGCTTCTGCCTTTTCTTCTTCCTGCACTTTTTTGGCGTTTTCCACTATAATATCTTTTGTTAGCTCATCCATAAATTTGGATTTCATTTTCAATCCGGTATTAACTTGCTCTTTTCCATATGTTTCAATTAATGTCTCTTCGCTTGAAAATAAATTTGTACCAAGCCCTAAACGATTTCCCGAAATCTCTACGCCAAGGCTTGCAAGGGTTGTCGGAAAGTTATCCATTGTGGAATATTCTCTATAGTCTTCTGTCTCCGGTTGTACTGCGGAATTGATATAAGTAGTATAGACTTTTCGTTCATAAGAGGACGGCACATCATCACAGAAATTGCTGTCCATTGTCAGATGGTCTCCCGAAATGACAATCGTAGTATTTTCATAGAAATCCTGTTCTTGAATCCATTTTACAAATTCCGTTACTTTTTTACTTGAGCATGCCATTACATTTGCATACTGGTCATCTCCGAAAGTATTCGGACAGTCCTTACAACGATATCCATCTTCAAAATGCGTATCGACCGTCAACATTGAAAAGTTAAATGGTTCGTTATTTTTACTGATTTGGGTCAAATGCTGTTTTGCAAATTCAAACAGTTTCGCATCTTCATAGCCCCAGAACACGTGATAATCTTCTGGAATTTCTCCATTTTCGAGACTGTAATTATAATCATAAATCGTATAATTGCCATGCTGTTTATAATACAAATCGCGTCCGGCAAATTCTGCCTCTGACCCCATCAGAAAGTACTGTTTGTATCCGTTCTCTTCTAAGATATCTCCAAGATTGATTACACCCGGAAGAAATTCAGACTGCGTACTCATCAAATCTCCTCGGATCGGAAGATTTAACGGCAGACCAGAAGTTTGTGCGAATAATGCCCCCATAGTCCAGGTCGCCCCGTACATTGGGATTCCACCATTTAAGGCTGTGCTATTTCCGGAAAAATTTTCATTTTCAAGTGATAATTTTGCCAGTTCCGGAATCCGGCTCTTTTCAAATGCACCTCCGCTTTTTTTATCTGCATAAGTATCTTCCATCGATTCCAGATAAATATAAATCAAATTTCGTTTTTTCTCCGGAAAAGTCAGATCTACTTCTTTTGGGTCTGCATAATTATCCTCGATAAACGTAGATTCTGTTGTCTGATTTTTTGCATAAGCGGTAATGTCAAGCCGATTCCACATATAACCAACAGAAAATGCTGCTACTGCAAGAAATGCCACCATTAAACCCAAAACCGCAATATCTTTTATTTTTCCCAGTCTTTTATGTAGCAATAAAATTACTAACGTTAACACAATCGAAATCAAAGGGCACGTTAGAATAAAACTCGAAATAATTCCCGAATCTGTTCCTGTTGTCGGTGCCTGAATTTGGAATACCTCCTCTTCCATTGTAAGACCCTTCCAGGTGCGAAATACCCAGGCAACCGTTGTTGCAATTAACAGCGACAGGAAGATAAAAACATATTGCAAAATCACTTTTACTTTTCTTAAAATTTTTTTCTGCTTCTCGGAAAGCTCTTTTTTTCCTACCTGTATCTTCATTGTTTCCTCTCTATACTTCTTTCTATGTCTATTATGTACTTTTGAAATCTTTCCGTAAAATTCCGAAAGTATCTTACTATCTCTTTTCAGAACGAAAGCGTTTTCCTATATTTTTATATAATTCCAGCTGTATTTTCCAACACCGTTCCCTTTGATGTGCTACATTTCTTACTTTCTTTTCCTTGTTCTCTTTCGAGATTACAATTCCATTCCACATTCCTTTGATATAATCTTTTCCAAAACCTTTGCTTGCAAAAAAGACTGTTTTTATTGTAAATCCCACAAACAAAAGCGGGAAATTTAAAATAATCTGCCAAAGAGGCATATTTTTATAAATCAAATACAGATTGTTTCTTGAAGAATATCGAATTTTAAATAAATTATATCTCGATCCACTTGTTCCGCTTCCAACATGCAGTACTCTCGCAGTCGGACAAAACAGATTTCGATATCCATGCAGCTTAGCACGATATCCGATATCAACATCCTCAAGATAGGCAAAATGTTCCTCATCAAAATAGCCAATTTCATCTAAAATTTCTTTGCGATAAATCGCAGCTCCCGCACAGGAAGCAAAGATTTCTCTGGTCTTATTGTACTCTGACTCCGGTTTTCCCTTTCCATCGGCAAATGCCCATCCAAGTGCACAGTAAAAATTTCCTGCGTCATCCATCTTACTCTCATCCTGAATCTGAAGCATTTTCGCCTGACACGAAAAGATATCCGGTGCCCGTTCGATTGCATGAACCAGTTCTGTAATAAATTCCGGAAATACAATCGTATCGTTATTTAATAACAATACATATTCTGATTTTGACTCACGGATTCCTGCATTGACTCCGCCACAAAAACCGGTATTTTCTTTGAGCACAATCACACGTACCTCCGGATAATTTTCCTTTGTCCATTCCACACTTCCATCTTCTGAGCCATTATCGACCAGAATCACTTCAAAATACAAATAATCCTGTTTTCTTAACGAGTCCAGGCACTCTTTTAAATACTTTTTTCCGTTAAAATTCGGAATAATCACTGATACATCCTGCATACCTGTTCCCCTTACTCAAATGGCTTTAAAGAATAATTCCACTTTGTCAGTGAAAAATGCTTATTGTAATACGGGTCTCCGGCTTTTAACAGTTTCTCCCAGCGACAGCGCATAAACTCAATTTCTTCCTGAAATCTTCTGACTTTTTCTTTACTGTCCTCTGTTCCCCTGCTCTTTGATTCATAATGATACAGTTCCACGTAAGGGTCATATACGATTAATTCGCCCTGTGCACGAATTCTGAGACACAAATCCACATCATTAAAGGCAACTGAAAGTTTCTCTTCAAATCCATTTACCGCTTCAAATACACTTCTCTTTACCATCATACAGGCTGCTGTCACTGCACTTAAATCCTGCTGAATCGCTGCCTTATGCATATATCCGGTACGTTCTCCCGGCATATCAACAAACATATGACCGGCAATTCCGCCAATTCCGATAATCGTGCCGGCATGCTGAATCGTCTCATTTGGATAATAGAGTCTTGCCCCAACTGCCCCTGTTCCCTCTCTCTGACAGTGTCCAAGCAGTTCTTCCATCCAGTCCGATGCAATCACTTCCATATCGTTATTTAAGAACAAAAGATACTCGCCTTTTGCCTTCTTTGCCGCAAAGTTATTAATTGCAGAATAGTTAAATCCCTCTTTCCATTTTAACAGGCGAATTTTAGGATTATCACTTAATTCTTTATAGTACTCAAAGATTTCTTTTGAAGTACTGTTGTTTTCTACAATTAAAATTTCATAATTTTCATAAGTCGATTTTTTCTCTATCGAATCAATGCATTTTTTTAAGGACTCTCTTTCATCCTTATTTGGAATAATAATCGAGATAAGCGGTGTACCTTCCACCTCGTATTTAACACGGTAAAAACCAAGGTCTTTGGTATGACTGACTTCTGCTTTTAAATGACATCTTTCTAAATTACCTTCAATTGCACGTTTTCCGGCTTCAAACGCATACATCTTACTTGCCGGATTGTCTGCTGTCGATGCCTGATGCGTTCTCCAGTGATATAAGATTTCCGGCACATGATAAATCTCTTTCGCGCTTTCACAACAGCGGAAAATAAAATCATAATCCTGTGCTCCGTCATATTCTTTCCTGAATCCACCAATTGTTTCCACAATTGTCCGGCGCACCACAAAGAAATGGCAAATATAATTATTAGAACGAAGTAAATCAAGATTAAAATCCGGTTTTAAATTCGGCTGGAAATGTTCCGATAAATCTGCTCTTACCTTATCCTCATCCGTATAAATCACATCAGTCTTCGGATGACTCTCTAATGCTTTTGCAACTTCATACAGTGCATTTGGTGCAAGCAGGTCATCATGATCTAACAAACCGATAAAATCTCCTGTTGCCATCTTCAATGCTTCATTGGTGTTTTCTGCAATTCCTGCATTGTTAAGAAGCGGTTTGACACAGATTCTGGCATCTTTTTTGCAGTATTCTTCCAAAATCTGGCTCATCCCTGCTTCATCTGGACTTGCATTTGCAATACAAAGCTCCCAGTTTACATAGCTTTGCGCAAGCAGAGAATCTATCATCTCTCTTAAAAATTTCTCCGGTGTCTTATAAGCAGGAACAACTACAGTGATTTTCGGTGGATAGATAGTATACACAGCAGGAGAGGAAAAACTTTTGACTGGAATTCCTTCTTCCATTTTTTCTTTTTCTGTTTTTCCAGTTCTTCCGGTTTCACCTTATATTCCTCATACCATGGACCATAAGGGACTTCTTCGGGTTCAAATCTTTCATGAAGCCGAATCCAGAATTCTTTCGGACCATAATGCTTCATATAGCGAAGCCCTTTTAGAATGGTATAAGGAGAAAGTTTCCCTAACATTCTGCCCCATTCAATTTTTCCTTTTGCCATCTTCTCACCTGCTTATCATTTCTTTTTTTTCTTTTTTATCACAGAAATCACGATTAAAATCAGTCCAAGTCCAATCAGACCTACAAGCACAACCACTGCAATTTCAAATGTACTAAAAGAACCGCTTTGTGCCTCGTTATTCTGGCTCTGCTCTTCTTTTGACTCTTCTTCCTTCTGTGCTTCTTCAGCTTTTTTATCCGCCTCATAAGCTTTCGTATCTACAACTGCCTGACCGACTTCATATCCATTAAATAAAAAGGTTTCCTGTTCGTTTCCATCTTCGTTTTGTGTACTCTGTATCTCAAGCGCATCCGTTGTTGTTCCTTTTGGCACAACTGCGGTTCCGCCTGAGAGTGTATATTTTTTTGGTGATACCTGCAGTTTTTCGAATTCTTTGGTATATTCTGCAAGCATAACTGTATCGGTAAAAACTTCTGTGCCTTTGTAATGTAAAACCACACAAATATAAACGGTTCCGTCTTTTTCAAAATAAGTGACTAACGTATTTAAAGCGGTGTCGGTATAACCGGTCTTTCCTCCAAGACAGCCGTCATAATGCCAGTCACCCTCTCCAAGCAACGCATGATGGTTTGCAAGTACACGCTCCTCGGCAGTCTTATTCGTTGCCGGAATCGTATAATAACGACTTCCTACAATTTTGCGAAATTCTTCGTTTTTGTAAGCTTCCTGTGCAATCATCGCCAAATCGTGCGCGGTTGTATAATGGTTCTCATCATGAAGTCCGTTCGCATTGACAAAATGTGTATCTTTACATCCGATTTCCTGGGCTTTCTCATTCATCATTTCCACAAAACCTTCTACACTTCCGCCAACCTGCATTGCCACCTGTGTCGAAACTTCATTTCCTGAGACAAGCATAATCGCATACAGACATTGTTCCATGGTGAGTGTCTCACCTTCCTGAATGACCGGAGTCACATAACTGTTTCCAGGAACGGCTTCTTTTAAACCTTCTGCTGTAAAGGTGACCGTATCAGTCAGATTAGAATGTTCCAATGCGACCAGTGCCGTCATAATCTTTGTCGTACTTGCCGGATAACGGCGTTCATCCATCGCTTTATTATAAAGCACTTCCCCGCTTTCAGCTTCCATCACAACAGCTGAATCACACATAATTGCCGGTCCTTGTGGCCAGCCATCAATGTCATTTGTCACCGTCTGGATATCATAGGTTGCATTTTTACAGGCATCTTTTGCCCTTTGAATCAGCCCTGGATTATCGTCCGCCCACACAACAGAAGTGCTAAGCACAACTGCCAAAATGCCAATCGTTACTCGTTTTATTAAGTTTTTTGCTTTCATCATTTTATTCTCCTGCTTCCAGATACAGATTTAAAATCTGCTGTTTTACAGTTTCCCATTCTCTTTGCCTTGCAGTCTTAAGTCCGCCTTCTGTCAGATGTTTCCGAAGTGTCTCATTTTCTGCCAGTTCCATAATCTTTTCCACTGCCTCAGAAATATTTTCAGGCTCATATAACAGACAGTTTTCCCCATCTCTTAAATATTCTTTATTTCCACCATTTGGACGGACAACTGCAAGACCTCCGGTTGCCATCATCTCAAGCGGAGGATAGGAAAAGCTCTCCAATATACTTGATTTTACCAGAATATGGCACTGTTGGTATACTTCTGACACTGTTTGAAATGGAACTTTATGAAGAAAACGGTCCGGCTTGTACCATTCTTTTGGCTCTGAATTGTAGGAAAGATACCAGATTTCAAATTTCTCTCTATCGAGTTTCTCTACAATCTGAAAACTTTCATCTACATTTTTATGCCATGCACCGCAGTCTCCCTCGATTAAAATTCGGATTTTTCCGCTAAAATCACGAGCACATGGAGTAAAAACCCGAGTGTCCAACCCATTTGGTGCATAAGCACATTCCTTTTCAAACCGTTCTTTTAGCCATTCCTTACACCACTTTGATATCGTAACATACTGAATCTGGTTTTTGCAATAGGTGGCGTTTGCCATTGCACGATATGGACTGCCTTTTTCATAAAAATCCGTCTCATAATTCTGCACCAGATAATATTTTTTATCAATATTCGAAAATAATTCCAGCCATTTTACTGTGACCCACATCGTTGCAATCATCTTATCAAAGTGACCGCTGACTGCATCCTCTCTTAATGGGATCACCGGAAAATTCTGATTTTCAAAGACACATGAAGTTTCCGTTGTATTTTCTGAAAGAATCGTGACATCAAATCCGGCCTCCCTTAAGAAAACGGCATGCCACATTGTCACCATGATTCCACCGCTGATATTAAGTGCCGGAAGCAGGATTCCAACGTTTTTGGTCCGTTTGGCTTTGATAAAATCCGCCAGCGTCTTTCCTGTATAGGTTGTAAGATAAGCTTCTTTACAAAACTGATATGCCTGCATCGCAATTTTTCTGCGAAGTCTTGGCTGTTCAATCAAAGCGCACAGCGTTTCTTCCCATTCTTTTAAATCCTTGCATAAAAATCCGGTTTTTTGATTTTCAATCGTATCGGCAAATGCACCCAGATTCGACGCCACCGTTACCACCTGAACAAGGGAAGCTTCCACCCATTTATTTTCTGATTTTGCGCGGTTAAAAATCGTATCTTCGAGTGGAGCTAAATTAATATCTACATCTGAAATCAATTTCGGAAGATTTTTCCAGTCCACAAACGGAAGAATCTTGATTCGGTCTGCAAATTCTTTTAATTCTTCCGGAATTTTCAGCTCTCCCACACTGACAAATTCCAGATTCTTATATTGTCTCATTAACTTTAAGAGCACCGGCAGCAGCATCTCAATGTCTGGATTATGCGTAATGCTTCCACTAAAATAACCTAAACGTACAACTTCTTTATGTTCTGTTTTTTGATTTAATGCTGTTTCGGAAATCTGCATCATTTCCTCAGAAGCCCTGTTTCGATTGATGCAGACCTCTTTTACATGCAGCTTCAATGCTTCTGATAATTCCCCTGTAGTGGTAACAGCCCCCTGACATAAGTCAAGGAGCTGTCCATACGCCCGAACATTCTCATCATAGGCTTCTCTTTCTTTTTTTTCAAGCGCAGTTACATAAGGAATCATATCTGTGTATTTTGTATCAAATACAAGGTCATCAATATCATATAAAACTGTTTTTTGATACTTTTTTGCTAATTTTACAAATTTTTCCGTTGTCTCATTGAGTGGACAGCGAAAAAATACAAACACATTATACCAGCCAATCTGTTTTAAATCCAAATCTGCAAAGTACACCTGGTCTGATGTAATCCCATAAGATAAAAGCTGTTCTCTTTGATGGCTGACACGATATCTTGACGGATGTGGCAGTACTGTTCCACATCCATCAATAAACAGCACATCTTTAAAAACCGGTTCGGACTCTTTTTTTGCTAAAGCTCCGAACCTTTTTTTTAAATATCTGCCACCGCGTTTTCCAAGTCCCAAAATCCCGTCTGCTTCTACCGTCTGAATTACCTTTGACGTGAGATTGTTCCAATTTGGCATCTTATTCCTCCTTATGACTAATCATGCACTCCCAGAATCTGTCTGTTGAAGAATTCCGGAAATCCATTAATGCAGACCATTATAGTTCTGAAGATATAATGGATACAACAGTCTTGCCCATAAAAACAGTGCAACTACAATTGTTCCTATTGAAACCAGATAATAACAAAGCTGTTTTAATTTCTGATTTTTAATAAAATGGTCTGCGAATCTTGAATATCCCATCGTTACAAAATACATCATCGGAACTAACATCGGCATGCTGTAGCGTCCCTGTGGCTGATAATCTGAAGTATAAGAATAATATAAGTTCAAAACATTCGGAATTATCATTCCAAGTAAAAGACACAGATGGAATAATCCCTGCGGACGGATTCCTTTCTGACGGATTAATACCTGTTCTACGGTTTCTTCTTCATTGATTTTCTTCTCAAGCATAACCTGCTCTCGTTTTAAATAGAAAATATCTCTTGCTTTCCAGATTACAAATACCATCCCGACAAGAATCAATGCAAAATATGGATAATACACTTTTTTTCCAAGAAAAATCTGATTGTATCCAAAGATTCCAACTACCCCATAGACTACCATTCCAACCCAGCGGTACTTAAAACCGGGAGCATGATATTTTAACATCGAGATAATGTTTGCCTCCGGATAATCCTTAAATGTCGTTACATTTTTGGGATTAAACTGTGGCTTTGCATATTTGATTGCATACTCATGCATGGTTTTTCTTGCAAGAAAATCTCCATCATAGATGATATAGTTTCTTACAAACCACCATCCGGCAAGCACTGCGACAACTGCCGTGATTAACAGACCTCTTTTGAACATTAATTTAAAATCCGGTTTCTTTTTGCCATAACCAAGGGAGGAAACGACAAAGAATAAAATACTGCACAGTGCATAACCATAAGCATCATAATAGGAAAGCGCACAAAGTGATAATGCAACTCCAAGCAAAATACTGTTCTTCTTTGTCCAGCCCTCATTCATTGCCCTCACCCACATATAAATAATAAAGGATGAAGAAAATAAAGCAAGTCCGTCACAATTGATATAAGTATATAAAATTGCAGCACCGGGAAGCAGGGTACAAAGGAAAAAGAACATCACCCTTTCTCCTTTTTTGAATAATGCTTCTCCGATTTTAAAAATACAATACGCTGACGCTGTTCCGAATAGAACATTAACCATTCTTGCAGAAATCAACAGTGCCCACTCATCTGTCGTGAAAAATGAAGTAATCTTCATAAACAACGCAGAAATCATGTAACTTAAAATCGGATTAAACGCATACGAAATTCCCCAATCTTCATCTCTTATCTCGGGGTCTCCACCGTGCGGCAGTTTTCCATGTTCATAGATATACTGCACGATTCGGGAACGCATCCCTTCATCGGGTGAAAAATTATGCCTCTGACTGCAGGCCCATGCCAGATAAATTCCAAATACCAGAAGCAGGGCAAAAATCATGCAGACTGTCCGTCCAAGTTTCTGTTTATTTTTGAATTTTCTGCTCATCTTCATGAATTCCTCTAAGAATTGCCTCTTTTACTTTTTCTGCTTCTCTTTCCCATGAAGTATTTTTTGCAAATTCCAGACCTTTTTTACGGATTGAAGCTAATTTTTCCGGGTGTTTGAAGTAATCTTCCATTGTATCTGCAATCTGATTCGGGTCATAATCTACTAAGATAGAATTTTCTTCATTGACAAGCCAGGTGCTGTTTTCTCCTTTCGAGCAGACTGCAACAGAGTTACAAGCCATAACTTCAAGTGGCAGCAGGGACAGGTTTGTGTTTGAAATAATCAGACACATATCACATTTTACATAAGAATCTGCAAGTACCTGTGGTGTTACAGTTCCAAGATTCTGATGTGGGAATGGAATTTCATAGTTGCTGACATCCCATCCTGCAAAAATAACCTCTAAGTCCGGCATTTTCTTCCATAATTCATTGATTGCCAGCATACCAAGTTCAAAGTCACGTCTTGGAGTAACCGGTCTTGCATAGAAAAATACTCTCGGTTTGTCATCTGTTTTTTCTTTTGGTTTGTAAATTTTATCATCGTAAGAGAATAAGAAACTATCTGCTGTCATGCCATAATCGTTTCTCATTACATCTTTTAACCAGTCACCGGCAGTAATTCCACGGAATCCCATTTTATAAGTATTTTCTGCAAACTCATATTCTGAACCATGTGCATAGAAATACGGCTCAAAGTCCTGTACAAAATAAAATTTAGAAATGGTATTATTAAATCTTCTGACATAGTAAGCAGTGGTCCATGCAGTTGCAACTGTACCGTGTGCAAATCCCATCTGAGATACATCACAGTAAACTTCTACTCTCTCATCTAACAGTGGGAAATGCTGTTTTAAGAAACTGCGGATAGACTCATTATCTTTAAATGTCGGAGACATATACAGATAAATTTTGCTGTGAAAACCTAATTTTTCCAAATTTGATACAAAACGGAAAATTGTGGTATGTCCGCCTGAACCCGGACTCATTTCCGGAATGACCCAGTTTAATGTGATTTTTCCGGATTTCTTTGCCTCTTCATACGCCTTTTTATCAAATGGAATTTCTTCTGTATTGACTACAAAATTATAAAATCCAAGCAGATTGTTCTTTGGCGGAATCGGTGCAGGTCCATTTTTCATACGTTTTAATGTTGCTTTCACGCCATTATTCTTTAAATATCTCATTCCTCTTTCTACTACATTATCGCTCATTCTTTTTTCCTTTC
>ERZ857750.3296-NODE-3296-length-13697-cov-5.123809_pt1 | contig 13697 bp, 12 predicted proteins | sample MGYA00519915_ERZ857750 | MGnify/ENA primary metagenome ERZ857750 (study PRJEB31778, sample SAMEA3449358) | human gut metagenome | biome: human gut; feature: human-associated habitat; material: faeces | place: United Kingdom | collected 2010/2012 ... | reverse complement strand
AGAGATGAATTTACGCTTTTCTTTCTTTTTGGAAAATAGATGCAAAAGTAAAAATACACATAATATTCTAATGTGTGTATTTTTACTTTACAAAATACATTTATATACATATAATTAAAGTAAAAGTACACACTATAATAAATAGAGTGGATAATTACTACAATATGGAGGGATAAAATGATATTAACATATAAAGATTGTATAAAGAAATATGGATCAGATTACATGATAAAAAAAGAATTAGAGCAAGGAAAACTTTTTCAAAAAAGTAAAGGAGTTTATTCTGAAGAAGAAAATTGTTCGGAATTGGAAATCATTACTGTTAAGTATCCCAGAGCAGTTTTTGCAGGAGCAAGCGCTTACTATTATTATGGTTTGACAGATACTATTCCGGATGAATATGTTTTAGCAACAAGACGCTCAGATAGTAGAATAAAAAATGAAAAAATACATCAGATATTTGTTAAGGATGATATTTTCGATATGGGAAAATCAACAATGCAATATAGAGGAAGTACAATAAATATTTACAGTTTAGAGAGAGTGCTGGTTGATTTGATTCGCATGAAAAAAAAGCTACCATTTGACTTTTATAAGGAGATAATAGGCAATTATAGAGATATTATTCATAAATTAGATTTTTATACTATTGAAACATATGCTGGCAAGTTTAGAAATAAAAGATCTATAATGAACGCTATACAGTTGGAGGTAATGTAGTGAATTTACAAAAAGAGATAGAGAAAATGAAAAACGAAGGATATAGTGAAAATAATGCAGAAGCACGACTTTGTCAGGATATAATTTTAAAAGCAATATCTGAAAGTAGCTTAAATAGAAATGTCACAATCAAAGGTGGAGTTGTAATGAGAAATTTGTCAAAGAGTGTGAGAAGAGCGACTCAAGATATTGATTTAGATTTTATAAGATATTCCATTTCGAATGATTCTATAAATGCATTTATACAAAAATTGAATAATGTGGATGGTGTTGTAATTGAATTAAAGAAGCCAATTAAAGAATTAAAACATCAGGATTATAAGGGAAAAAGAGTGTTGGTTGATATAAGAGATGTTTACGGATATCAAATAGAGGGGAAAATTGATATTGGGATTTATAAGGATTTAGATGTAGAGCAAGAAGATTATTGTTTTGACATTTGTTTTCAAGAAGACGGAGCAAGTCTTTTAATGAATTCAAGGGAACAGATAATAACTGAAAAATTAAAATCATTAGTTAGATTTATGACAAGAAGTACACGATATAAGGATGTATTTGATATATATTTTTTGAAAAGCAATATCAATAAGAAAAAGTTAAAGGAATGCATAAAAAAATACATATATGATGATGAAACATTAGCTGTAAATAATATCGAAGACATAGTTAATCGTCTTGAAATTATTTTTAGTGATAAAATATATATTAGTGAATTAAACAAATCTCGAAAAAATTGGTTGGAAGCTGAAACAGGGAAAGTATTAGAGGCGGATATAGAATTATTTAAGAATTTATAAATAATCTGGATAATCTGGCTTATACTTTTAATTTATTGACATGAAAAATACTCGTTGTTAGAATAATTATCGGAGAAAATAATTGTATGTAATGATTTATGAAAACAAGCCTAAAAATCAAAAAGATACAGGAGAAAAAACATGAAAGATATTAAAAAAATTGCAGTTTTAACAAGTGGTGGAGACGCACCGGGAATGAACTCAGCTGTTAGGGCAGTTGTGTTTAGTGCATTTCATCATAATATAGAAGTTGTGGGAATTTACAGAGGATATGAAGGGTTAATTGATTGGGAGACAAAAGACCTTACATTAGATGATGTGAGAAATATTAATAGTCAGGGCGGAACTTTTCTTTTAACAAGTAGAAGTGAAAGATTTCTTGAAACAAAATATAGAGAACAGGCAGCAGAAAATCTTAGAGCAAACAATGTAGATGCGTTAGTTGCAATCGGAGGGGATGGAACTCTTAGAGGCGCAATTGATTTTAAAGAACAGGGTGTCAATGTTGTGTGCATCCCTGGAACAATCGACAGAGATATTTCATGTAGCGAATACACATTAGGTTTTGATACAGCTGCAAATACTGCTACAGAGGCAATTGATAAGATAAGAGATTCTTCAATTTCCCATGGAAGATGTAGTGTTGTCGAGGTAATGGGTAGAAAAAGAGGTTACATTGCTTTATGGGCAGGAATGGCAACATCTGCAGAGGCCATCGTACTCCCTGAAAAATGGAATGGTAATTATGACACAATTACTGATGCAATAAAACAGCGACACGCAGAGGGAAGAAACAGCTACTTGGTAGTAGTTGCAGAGGGCGTTACAGATGCACCAAAACTGGCAGAAATAATTTGCGAGAAAACAGGCATAGAATCAAGAGTATCTGTGTTAGGCTACATACAGCGTGGTGGCAATCCAACAGCAAAGGACAGAATGTATGGTTCATTAATGGGTGCTTATGCTGTTGAAATTTTAACTCAAGGAAAACAAAACCGAATTGTTGCAATTAAAAACGACAAGCTTATCGACTATGATACAGCAGAAGCAATAAACATTCATAATAATATGTTAGATTCATTTCAATACGAATTGAGCTTGATGCTGTCAGATTAAAAAGATAAAAAATGAAAAAATCTACGTTTCTGGTAAAGAAATGTAGATTTTTTGTGACGTAATGGAGCACATTGCCCTAACACCATACTTTGTAGAAGGGAAAGACTACAAAACAGGCCGTCCAAGATGTGATGCAGAAAAGTTGCTAAAAATTATTCTGTTTGCTTTCATGGAAAATGGTTATTGTTCACTTCGTGAAATCGAAAAGTTGTGTAACAATGACATAAGATTTATGTACCTATTGAATGAAATGATAGCACCTATCTTTGCTACTTTTGGAAACTTTATTAGCAATGAACTTATAACCAACATTGAAGATATATTCAACAATATAATTAATATATATTTGATAAGGAAAAGATTGATTTAAATTATACTTACATTGATGGAACAAAGATTTAGGCTAATGCAAATAAATATACATAGGTATGGGAAAAATCATGTACAAGAAATCGTCTTAAAGTTTTCGGTTATGTTTATGAACTAATTGATGAAATGAATATACAGGTATTAAATAATTAGGGATTTAAGATTGAAAACAGAAATGAATATGCAATTGAATATCTGGAAGAAGTCTTAGATAAGTATATTGAATTAACTTGACTTAATCCTGATACATTTGTCCATAGAAAAATTAACATAAAGAAACAGGGAAACATTGACAATGACCAATGTCTCCCTGCTAATTAACGACTTTTTTACAGCCTTGGAATTATTTATACTATAGCATATAGAAAAGATATAGTGATGGTGCATTACTTATAATTAATTATTTATTTCAATTAAAATTTTAGATTGATGATATGTATATTTTGGTGGTGAGACTTCCAACATGTAAGAAATAAATATGCTTTTTATAACTACATAACCCTTGAGCTTCTAAATAGCCATCTCCCCGAATTTCGACAGCACCTTGTTCATATGTGCTCTTAACCCTGTTCTTTTTAAAATATGAGTAGTAAGGATATTGGTTGCTTTTGGCACCGTTTCCTGATGAAATAAGTGCATAATTGCCTGATAATTCTAAGCCCTGAACAGTAGAGTAATAAGAAGCTTTATCACCAGAATATGTCGCAACATTTTTTTTGATATTATTTAAATTTATTGCGGTTTTATTTACACCATTTCCTACTGAAGTGGCCTTTGAAAGAAGACTTGAAGTATTATATACAGTTGTAAACCATTTATTGTTGTTTTTATCCTTACTATTTTTGTAATTATAGTATCTTTCTCTAACTATTAATTCTGTTCCGTAATCATTGAATGCTCCCAAAACTCTATTTGTTTTGCCTTTTTTTTCAGTGTTTAAAACGCAATAATCTGTATAATTTTTATAAGCACCTGTTTCGTATTTAAAAATTACCAATTTTTGTGAAAAATGATCACGTTTAGTATCATTAGAACAATTATGTCCACCCCAATTACATGAATGTCCTCCTGTCAAAAAATAATATCCATTATTGGTATGAATCATATCCAATACTTCACCATGACCAGCATTTTTTATTACCATACAATCATCTAAATTATTATTAGTGAAGCTAACTTTTGCTGGATAAAGAATTCTGCGATTATCTTTATAATGTGGTGTTGAGTTTTCGTTAGAGTGTGTCCAATAACGAATTACTAATAAGTCATCTTCCATACCATCGTTATCGGCATCTACTCTCATAGCTAAATATACACAATTTTCATCAACTGTTATATTTTGAGCTCTTCGTACTAAGTTGACGGAAATGTTGTTTGTTACTTTAAAAGTATTATTAACTTTTAGTTCCATATCTCCATAGTAGTCATCTGCATTAATTGTTTTGGGAGAATAGTAAATACCTACAATTAACAATGTTAGAGTTAATAATGTGCTAATTAATTTTTTTGTTATAGTACTCATTTTTTAATTCCTCCTTTATATAGTTTGTTAAATTAATTTGCTTCATAAGAATATTATAAAAGTAAATGAATGTCAACATAGCATACAATTAATTGATAGATTAATAAATTGTAATAATCGTATGACAATTTGAACTAATGTAAATTTTATTTAAGAAGATAGAATGGAAGGCAAGCATCTTTAACTCATATATATGAAAAGTTTTTGTGATTACTTGCATTATAAAATGGGGAATTAATTAAACGAAAAAAATAAAACTTTATATTTAACTTAAAAATATTTTCTTAAAGATTTCACCCCCGCAGCTCCCTGGGAGTTAGGTTATATTTTTGCTTAAAGAGCCTATTAAAATATGAAATATTATTAAACCCACATCTCCCGGCTACTTCCAGAATGCTTAAATCGCTTTCGCTTAAAAGTTTTTTTGCCTGAATTAATCGATAGTCATTTAAGTATTTAGTGAAGCTTGTGTGCAGATGTTCCTTAAAAAAGCGCATAAAGTGAGATGGGCTGTAATTACAAAAATCAGCAACTTCTTTAAGTTTAATATCTTCATAATAATGTTCATGAATATAAGAAATAATTTCCTTAACCTTCTCCTCAGATTTCTTATTATCTTTGGATTGGGCAGCTTTCATATTTTGAATAAGAATATAAAAAAGTTTAAATAAATTGCTTTTTATCATAATCTGAAAACCAAAATCTCTTTTTTCACTTAATGAATCCATATTTTTTATAATGTTAGAAAAATCATCATAAAAAGAAAGTTTCGGTGTAATAAAATTTTGGATATTAATTTCACCTCTAAATAAAGGCTCAAAAAATTTTGAATTTATAATATCTTCTTTTGCAGAAAACAGAAGTTCTTTCTTAAAAATAATATTCTCATATTCCATACGTTCTCCTGAAATTTCACGTATAGAGTGTAGGTGCCCCGGGAGTACAATAATGATATTGCCGGCTTCAACTTCATATTCAATAAAATTTAAAGTGACAAGTCCCTTTCCTTTTTGGATAACAATTAACTCAATTTCTTCATGCCAGTGAATTGGCACAGATGGAAAATCAAGCGGAACTGTACAAAGGTAAGTGTTGTATGGAAACTCATCTGTGGTATGTGATTTTTGCTCTTTATAAGTTTGAAACTCTATTGTATTCATAAAAACTCCTAATTGAAACCAGTATTTATGGAAATAATGTATTGATGATAGTATTGTACAATAAAATGAGATAATATTGCAAGAATACACTAAAAAATGATGATATATTACTAATAACAAAAGACTGGTAAAGTAAAGCCAGCAGGTAAAACAATAACGTAACTATTGACACCTTTTATGGTAGTGCATAAACACATCTTATAATGCATTTTAATTAAAAGGCTTTTTAAGGAAAGGGTTTTATATATGAATATTAAAGAAAGATTACAGCAGCAGTTAGGAAAAGAAATTTCACAAAGTAGTAACAGCGAAATTTATAATGGACTTTTAAATATTACACAGCAGTTAGCAGATGAAAAAGAAAGCAACGATGGAAAGAAAAAAGTTTACTATATTTCAGCAGAATTTCTTATTGGAAAATTGCTTTCAAACAACATGATTAATCTTGGCATTTACAATGAAGTAAAAGAAATGTTAGCACAGGCAGGAAAGAATATTTCAGAAATTGAAGAAATAGAAGTTGAGCCATCACTTGGTAATGGTGGTCTTGGAAGACTTGCAGCCTGCTTCTTAGATTCAATTGCAACATTAGGCCTTCCGGGCTCAGGTATTGGAATTAATTATCATTTAGGATTGTTTAAACAGGTTTTTGAAAACAATATGCAGAAAGAAACACCTAATCCTTGGATTGGTGAAAATACATGGCTCAAGAAGACGGACGTAACATATCCAGTTCAGTTTAAGGATTTTACAGTTACATCAAGAATGTACGAAATCTCAGTTACAGGTTATGAGAATAGAACTAACAAGTTAGAATTATTTGACATTGATACAGTAGATGAAAATATTGTAGGTGATGGAATTGACTTTGATAAAAATGACATAGCTAAGAACCTTACATTATTTTTATATCCTGATGACAGCGACGAGGCAGGAAGAAAATTAAGAATTTACCAGCAGTATTTTATGGTAAGTAATGGAGCAAGACTCATAATTGATGAGTGCAAGGCAAAAGGAAGCAATTTATATGACCTTTATGATTATGCAGTAATCCAAATAAATGATACTCATCCAACAATGGTAATTCCTGAATTAATTCGTTTGTTAGTTCAGGAAGGTATGTCAATAGATGATGCAATTAATGTGGTAAAGAAAACATGTGCATACACAAACCATACTATTTTGTCAGAAGCTTTGGAAAAGTGGCCAATTAGTTATTTACAGGAAGTTGTTCCGCAGTTAGTACCAATTATTGAAATTTTAGATGATAAAGTAAGAAGACAGTTTGATGATGAAAGTGTTGTTATTATAGATAAAAATGATACTGTACACATGGCTCACATCGATATTCATTATGGATTTAGTGTAAATGGTGTGGCAGCACTTCACACTGAAATTTTAAAGAATTCAGAACTTAATAACTTCTACAAAATTTATCCTGAGAAGTTTAATAACAAAACAAACGGAATTACATTTAGAAGATGGCTTCTTCATTGTAACAGTGAATTATCAGACCAGATTCAGGCATGGATAGGTGATGGATTTAAGAAGGATGCAATGGAACTTAAGAAACTTGAAAGCCTTATGGATAATCAGGATGCTTTAAACAAATTGCTTGAAATTAAGGCTGATAATAAGAATAAGTTGAAAAAATATTTAGCTGATACACAGGGAATTAATTTAAATGAAAATTCAATTTTTGATATTCAGATTAAGAGATTACATGAATACAAACGTCAGCAGATGAATGCATTATATGTTATTCACAAATATTTAGAAATAAAGAAAGGTAACAAACCTGAAACTCCAATTACAGTAATTTTTGGCGCAAAGGCTGCCCCTGCTTACATTATTGCTAAGGATATTATTCATTTGATTTTATGTTTACAGAAAATCGTAAACAATGATCCGGAAGTTAGCCCTTACTTAAATGTAGTAATGGTTGAAAATTATAATGTAACATTAGCAGAAAAACTTATTCCTGCCTGTGATATTTCAGAACAGATTTCATTAGCATCAAAAGAAGCAAGCGGTACAGGAAACATGAAGTTTATGCTTAATGGAGCAGTAACACTTGGAACTGAGGACGGGGCAAATGTAGAAATTCATCAGTTTGTTGGAGACGACAATATTTATATTTTCGGTGAGTCAAGTGATGAAGTTATTGAACATTATGCAAAAGCAGATTATGTTTCAAGAAATTATTACGAAAATAATGCTAACATAAAAGAGGCTGTTGATTTCATTACAAGTGATGAGATGCTAAAGGTTGGCAATCAGGAAAATCTTGAAAGATTGAAAAATGAACTCTTAAATAAAGACTGGTTCATGACATTCCCTGATTTTGACCAGTACGTTGAAACAAAAGAAAAAGCTTATGCGGATTACAACAATAGAATGGAATGGGCTAAGAAAATGATTGTAAATATTGCAAATGCAGGTTTCTTCTCATCAGACAGAACTATCGAACAGTACAATGAAGACATCTGGAAGTTGAAATAAACAATGAGTATAAGCAATGAAAATGATTGCAGTAGTAATGCTTAACAGAACAGAAGAAAAAATTCCTGCATACTTAAGACTGAATGGTCATTGCGCAGAAGTGGCAGTGGAACCAAACGCAATTGCTACAGCAGTAATTGAAGTGTAAAAATATACAGGGAATATATAAGAGAAAATATAAAGGATAGTTGTAGTGTGGAGCTACGACTATCTTTTTTGATATAATTCAAAGAATAGGCTGTCGCGTTAGCGACAGCCTATTCTTTTAGCTTGAAATAATTTTTATGAAATTCAATCATACCCTCATCTCTCATCTTGCAAAGCTCCTTAGACAAGGCACTTCTATCCAAATTAAGAAAATCAGCAAGCTGTTGCCTGTTAAAAGGAATTGAAAATTCGTTACTTTTGTTAATCATAACCTGTTGGGAAAAGTAGATTGAAAGCCGTTCCCGTATGGTTTTAGGTGCAGTGCAAAAACTTCTATTTGATAAAATAATATTTTTGTTTGTTGTAATTAAAAGAAGATTTTTTTGAATTTTGAATTGCCATGAATGTGACTGATAAATTTCCCCCAGCAAAACGTTCAAATTAAAAAATACCACAGTAGAATTTTCCGCAGCTACCGCATCTACCAACATAGGTGATTTAGTGTAACCATAGGATTCCCCAAAAGCCTGTCCTTTTTCAACAACACTAAGAATACTTCGATTGCCCCATAAATCATTACTTTCAATAAAAACCTGTCCTTTGATTACAATGCCCATTTTTGAAACAACATCACCGGTGTGAAAAATAATATCGCCTTTAGGAAAATTCTTTTCAGAAAAAGCCCCAAGATTATTTAATTCCTGCAACTCGTCCATAGTGACATTTTTGAAAAATTTTAATTTTGATATATCGTTTAAAAATTTTAAATTAGATAATTTCATATAATAAATCCTTTCAAAAAAAAATCAAAAAACGTGGTTATAACAACGTAAATAATAATTTTATTCTAATATAATAACCATTGTAAAGCAACAAATACATTAAAAACAAAAATGAAAAGAACGCAAAACAGAATTGCTTATGGAAATTCAAAATTGTGTAGGAGCTTGTAAGAAAAGTTTAATTACAAAACAAGGATCAGAAATTATATTAGGAGGTCGTAATGATTAGGAAGATTATACACATTGATGAGGAAAAATGTAATGGATGCGGAGCCTGTGCTACAGCCTGCCATGAAGGTGCAATTGGAATGGTTAATGGAAAGGCAAAACTGCTTAGAGATGATTATTGTGACGGATTGGGGGATTGCCTACCATCATGTCCAACAGGTGCCATAACATTTGTAGAGCGGGAGGCAAAGGCTTATGACCATGAGGCAGTTATGGAAAATATGAAGAAGAAAAAAACAGAACAGTCTGGAAACCAAGGTGGTTGCCCTGGTAGTAGAATGAAAGTTTTGAATCATAGTAATACAGAAAAAGTTCAATCTGAGAAACACAGTGGCTGTCCGGGAAGCAGAATGAGAAAATTGAACAATAATGAAAATAATGAAGAAGTTGCAACTTCTTACGGAAAGCCACAGTCAAGATTAGGACAGTGGCCATGCCAGATAAAGCTTGTGCCTATTAATGCCCCATATTTTGACGGTGCAAAACTTTTAATTGCAGCAGATTGTACAGCTTATGCTTACGCTAATATCCATGAAGAATTTATGAAAGGAAAAATAACTCTTATAGGTTGTCCAAAACTTGATGAAGGGGATTACAGCGAAAAGCTGACAGAGATAATTAAGCAAAACAATATTCAGGAGGTAACCATTATTAGAATGGAGGTTCCATGTTGTGGTGGCTTGGAAATGGCTGCAAAAAATGCTCTTCAAAACAGTGGAAAATTCATTCCATGGAGAGTTGTAACAGTATCAATTAATGGAGAAATCCTTGATTAAGACTTATTAATGAAAACTTTGATTAGCTGAATATAAAATTATATGTAAGAAATAAAAATAGGAAAATCCTAAATTGCATATAAGTAATAAAAACAGGAAAATCTTAAATTGCATATAAGAAATAAAAACAGATAAATTTCAAATTGTGTAATAAGTTGAATACACAATTTGTTTAACTAAAGAAATAATAACAAAAAAAGAAAATAATAAAAATAAAATTAAAAACAGGAGAATGAGAAAAATGAGTAATACAAAAACAAATTTAGAAAACTTAAATAGCATGTTTTGCTTTCAGTGTGAGCAGACAGCAGGTTGTAGTGGTTGTACAAAGAGTATTGGTGTTTGCGGTAAAACAGCCAACACAGCCAACTTGCAGGACCAATTGACAGGTTCTTTGATTGGCTTGGCAAAGGCATGCGGCAATAATCAGAAAACAGAAAATACAGACAGAATTATTATTGAAGGTTTATTTACAACAGTTACAAACGTAAACTTTAATGACAATACTTTAGAGGAAATGATTGAAAAAGTTCATCAGGAAAAAGACAGAATTGTACCGGGCTGTGTTGCCTGTGCAGCCAGATGTGGAAATACAGATGATTACAATATGGAAGAATTATGGAATGCAGATGAAGACATTCGCTCATTAAAATCCCTTATATTGTTTGGAATTAGAGGTATGGCAGCATACGCATATCATGCATTAATGTTTGGGATGGAAGATAAGGAAGTAAACGACTTTTTCTACAGAGCTTTATCAGTAATAAGCTATGACTTAGAAGCGGACAAGTTGTTAGAAACAGTATTGAAAGTTGGAGAAGTTAATTTAAAATGTATGGAACTTTTGGACAAGGCAAATACAAGTGCATATGGTTCTCCGGTTCCTACAAAGGTACCGCTAACAATTGAAGCCAGTCCATTTATAATAATTTCAGGTCACGATTTAAAAGACTTAGAATTATTGCTTAAGCAGACTGAAGGCAAGGGAATTAACATTTATACTCATGGCGAAATGTTACCGGCACATGGTTATCCTGAACTTAAAAAGTACAGCCACTTAAAAGGAAACTTTGGTACAGCATGGCAGAACCAGCAAAAAGAGTTTGATAATGTACCGGGACCAATTTTATTTACAACCAACTGCCTTATGCCTGTTAAGGAAAGCTACAGGGACAGAGTGTTTACAACAGAGGTTGTGTCATATCCAGAAATGGTACACGTTGGTGAAGATAAAGATTTTACACCTGTAATTGAGAAGGCTCTGGAACTGGGTGGCTATAGTGAAGACCACAAAATGACAGGTATAAATGGCGGTGAATTCGTAACAACAGGATTTGCTCACAACACTGTTTTATCAGTTGCTGACAAGGTAATTGACGGTGTTAATCAGGGTAAAATCAGTCACTTTTTCTTGGTAGGTGGTTGTGATGGTGCAAAAGTTGGTAGAAATTATTATACAGATTTTGTAAAACAAACACCTAAGGATTCAATTATTTTAACATTAGCTTGTGGAAAATACAGATTTAACGATTTAGATTTAGGTGACATAGATGGGCTACCAAGAATAATGGATATGGGTCAGTGTAATGATGCCTATTCTGCAATCAAGGTAGCAATAGCATTAGCAGAAGCTTTTGAATGTGATGTTAATGAATTGCCATTGTCAATGGTATTGTCATGGTATGAGCAAAAGGCAGTTTGTATCTTACTAACATTGCTTCATTTGGGCATAAAAGATATTTTCCTGGGACCAACATTGCCGGCATTTATTTCTCCTAACGTGTTGAAAATACTTGTAGACAATTACAATATATCACCAATTAGCACACCGGAAGAAGACTTAAAGAAAATTTTGGGATAAAAGTAAGTTAAATCGCAAATGTTGAAAATCAAAATCAGACAGAGCCGGAAAATGGTTAAAAAATAAATTTGTAATAATTGAAAGATAATTAAAAATAAAAGTACAACTATTTATGAAACATGATTTGCCAAGGAATGGCTGAACTCATAAATAGTTGTACTTTTTGTTTATTAAGCCTGTACTTTATTGCAAATATCTCTTGCAACAAATACACCGCTTGCTGAGGCATGTGAAAGTGAATGTGTAACACCGCTGCCATCGCCAATAATGTATAAGCCGTCATATTTACTTTCAAGATGGTCGTTGATGTCTACTTCCATGTTGTAGAATTTAACTTCCACACCGTACAATAAAGTATCATCATTTGCTGTACCCGGAGCAATTTTATCAAGGGCATAAATCATTTCAATAATACCATCTAAAATACGCTTTGGTAAAACCAAGCTAAGGTCACCTGGAGTTGCAGCAAGAGTAGGAGTTACAAGACCTTCTTCAATTCTGTTTTCGGTACTTCTACGGCCTCTGACTAAATCTCCAAAACGCTGTACAATGACACCGCCACCAAGCATGTTGGAAAGGCGGGCAATGCTTTCACCATATCCGTTACTGTCCTTAAATGGTTCGGAAAAATGCTTAGCTACAAGTAAGGCAAAGTTAGTGTTTTCTGTTTGCATTTCTTCACCTTCATAGCTGTGACCGTTTACAGTTACAATACCATTAGTGTTTTCGTTTACAACAATACCATGTGGATTCATGCAGAATGTACGAACATTATCTTCAAACTGCTGTGTACGGTAAACAATTTTGCTTTCGTATAATTCGTCTGTTAAATGAGAGAAAATAACAGCAGGAAGTTCCACACGAACACCTATATCTACACGATTTGACTTAGTTGGAATATCCATTTTATTACAAACATGTTCCATCCATTTACTTCCGCTACGACCTACGGAAACAACACATTTTTCACTGTGGAAAGTTTCGTCTTTTGTATGAACTAAATATCCATCATCTAAATGCTCAATAGAAGTAACAGGAGTATCAAAATAGAAATCTGCTTTATCTTCAAGTTCTTTATAAATATTTTCCAAAACAATATAATTAATATCAGTTCCTAGATGACGCACTGATGCATCAAGAAGTTTTAATTTATTCTGCATGCAGATTTTCTTGAAACCTGTGCCGGCAGTTGAGTATAACTTAGTACCTTCACCGCCATATTTCATATTAATTTCATCTACATATTCCATTAATTCAATGGCGTGTTTTTTACCAATGTGCTCGTAAAGTGTACCACCAAAATCGTTGGTAATATTATACTTACCATCAGAGAAAGCACCGGCACCACCGAAACCACTCATAATTGAACAGCTTTTACACTGAATACAGTTAGGTATTTTGTCTCCGTCGATAGGGCATTTTCTGCCGGAGAGTTTGTGACCTGCTTCAAAAACTGCTATGGATAGGTTGGGCATTTTCTTTGACAACTCGTAAGTTGCAAAAATACCGCCGGGACCAGCACCAATAATAATTACATCATATTTCTTCATTAAAAATCCTCCTTATAATGTAACCAATTCTCGAAGAGAATTGATTACCTACTTGCGCACAGGCACTAAGGTATCCTCCCATTCTAAAAGAACGGGTCCCTCCTTAGTACAAGCACTAAGGTATCCTCCCATTCTAAAAGAACGGGTCCCTCCTTAGTACAAGCACT
>ERZ857750.3290-NODE-3290-length-13727-cov-4.159889_pt1 | contig 13727 bp, 17 predicted proteins | sample MGYA00519915_ERZ857750 | MGnify/ENA primary metagenome ERZ857750 (study PRJEB31778, sample SAMEA3449358) | human gut metagenome | biome: human gut; feature: human-associated habitat; material: faeces | place: United Kingdom | collected 2010/2012 ... | reverse complement strand
CGGTAGCAGCTTCTCAGGTTGCTATGGCGGCTATTGCAGCCTCTGCAACTGCGCGAGCAGCTATCTGCGCAAGTACCGTTGCATACGATTACCTGCTTAGTAAGGCAACCTATGCCACTATTTCCGGAACATACAGCAGCATGGGTTGGTCTACACGCTATGAGAAGCCCTGCATTGTGCTCCAGTGGTGTTTTTCTCATAATGGCGGCACAGTTGGCATCCGCACCTGTTTAGACGGCGCAGCCAGCAGGACGTACCAAGGCTCGCAGCGTTATAACAGCTCGATGGGTGGCGGTAATTTCAACAGCAATACCAAGGTGTCCGGCACTTATTACAAGGAATTTGTATTCTGCTCGAAACTCGAAACGTACAACTCTCAGAGCGACTGGCCGGCGATCAGCATCGCTTATTTTCCGCTTCCGTAACGGTAAAATCCGCCTAAAATCGTCGCTGTGTATCTACGCATTATTCTCCTAATGCGAAACAGTAGCCTGCTTATGGCTTGATTTACCTCAGTATTCCGCAAATCCACGCATATTCGCACCGTGTTTTCTCGGATATACCGGGTAAAAACGGCATATCCGAGGTGTGCGGTACGTCTTAGGAGAATAATGCGTAACAAAGAACAGGCTGTTTCAGGCCATCAACCGCACGGAAAATAGTCGATCCAGTCATCACCTTCGGTATCGTTTTTGATGTATGTGGCGATCTTCTTAAAATGCTTAAAGTAGGCGTACTTACTCTTATAATCCTGCCAATTAGGCTTGCTGCCGTCAGACAGAGTGGCGTAACCATACTGCGATGTATCAAATGCACTGTTGGAGCTGATCTCCAGAATGATAAACTTGCCGGACTTAGCCGCGCTGGCACCGGTCAGGCGGCTTTTCTTGGCATAAAGTGCATCCAACGCAGTTGTACTGCCCGCAATCGCGGTCAATGCGGTCGTAGATGCGGCAATCGCGCTCGTTGCTGCACTGGACGCTGCTACCGCCGTCATAGCGGTAGAGGACGCTGCCACAGCCGCCATAGCGGTAGAAGATGCTGCTACTGCCTTCATGTCGGCGTAGTCGGCAGGATTCAGACCCGCAGCACCAGCTGCGTACTTAGCCGTAGCCATGCTCGATGCAGCGATTGCATTGAGAGCGGTCTGCGATTTCTGGATCGCCGCCATAGCGGTATAATGCGTCACAAAATGCCCAATTTTTGAGGCTTGGTGTATAATGACTATACATCAAAAATCGAAAGGGGCACGAGCCTTTGAACGCAAAAACAGAGCTTGCACAGCGGATTTGCGCAATATTTCCGGGCGATACGCCAATCACCGCCGAGGCGGTGACGGCAATCCTCAAGGACTACATTATCATCAAAGACAGCGACGAGCAGCGCAGCGATTTGAACCGGAGAATCAAGTATTATCTCGGTGCAAAACGCATTGACGGGCTGTCGGAAAGGACCTTGAAGAACTACAAGTACAACCTCGAAATGTTTGCCGCCAGGGTGAACAAGAGCGCTGCCAAGGTAACGACCGACGACATCCGCGGCTATATCGGGTACCTTGCGGAGAACCGGCATCTTGCCGAAACCAGTCTGCAAACGCATATCAACACACTGCGGGCGTTTTTCGGGTGGCTTCACACTGAGGAACGCATTAAGAAGAATCCCATGGCAAAGATAAAGTCCTTAAAATTGGACAAGAAGGGTGCCCGCCAGGCTCTGACCGTCGAAGAACTGGAACGCCTGCGCGATGCCTGCCAGGGCTACCGCGAAAAGGCACTGGTTGAATTTCTCGTATCGAGCGGCTGCCGATTGAGTGAGGTCGCACAGCTTAACGTGTCCGATCTTGACCTCATCGGCCGCACGGTGCGCGTCACCGGCAAGGGCGATAAGGACCGTGTGGTGTACTTCTCGGTTCGTGCGCGGCTGATGGTGCAGGAGTACATGGTCCAGCGCAAGGGCGGCGACGGCCTGTTTGTGTCCAGCAAATCGCCCTACGAGCCGCTCAAACCTCGGGCAATTCAGCGTATTATCCGCGCGATCAGCGAGAGGGCAGGACTGGAAAAGCATGTCCACCCGCATCTGCTGCGACATACCTTCGCAACGCACGCGCTCAATGGCGGCATGGACGTGACTGTAATCCAAAAGCTGCTGGGGCATGAGGACGTATCGACAACGCAGATCTACGCGGAGATGTCGGACGAAACCATCAAGCACCAGTACAATAAATATGTCGCGGCGAACTAAGCCGCAGAAAGGAAGGACAAATGAAAATCAACGGAATCAAGGCTCTGGACTATCAGTGCCAGGGCGACAGCCTGACGTTGACGCTGACCGAAACCGACTTTGAAACGGTGTCCAACTTGAACACCGCTCTGGTCGAGGTCCGCACCGATGACGGCGATCTGGTTGAGGCGCACGGCGGCTATGCGTTGCGTGCCATCACCTACGACAAGGACAAGCAGACGTATACTGTCGCTTGCACCACGGCCGCCGACGACACGACCGCGCAGGCGATCTCGCAGCTGACCACTATGGTCGAGGAGCTGAAAGTCAGCAACGAAGCACTTGCGTCCCAGGTGGACTACGTTGCCATGATGACCGACACGGATATGGAGGGTGAGTAATGAACTGGTTTGAGAAGATCAAGAAGTATTACGACGCCGGTCTGTGGACCAAGAAAATGGTCGGCAATGCGGTGGTGAAGAAGAAAATCACCGCCGAGCAGTACAAGGAAATCACCGGCGAGGACTACAAAAAGTAAATCCACCGGGATTTTGACACTTGCGATAGGGCAACAGCCCGGAAAGGAATGTAAATGGACGGTTCCATCACTCGTGCCGAGCACGAAGAGTTTCGCCGACGGCTCGAGGAAGAAAATCGTCGGCAGGATAAGCGCATTGAGCTGCTGGAGGACAATATGCGCGAGCTCAACCAGCTGACCGCCTCGGTCAGCAAGCTGGCTTCCAGTATCGAGAGCATGGTGAAAGAGCAGGAGAAGCAGGGCAGGCGACTGGAGACGCTCGAGGACCGCGACGGCGCGATGTGGCGCAAGATCGTGGCCTACGGCGCGACGGCGCTCGTCGGCATTTTCATCGGCTATATCGCGCAGCAGCTTGGTTTGAACTGAGGAAGGAAGGCTTTTTATGAACTGGAAAATTCGTCTGAAGAACCCGGTATTCTGGGTGCAGGTGCTGACCGGCGCGCTGGCGACCGTGCTGGCGTACAGCGGTCTGACCGCTGCGGATATGACCACCTGGGCAGGGCTGTGGAACGTTATTACCGGCGCGTTCAGCAATCCGTACTGCCTGTTTCTGGTGGCAAGCAATATCTGGAGTGCGCTGAATGACCCGACCACTTCCGGCATTTCTGATAGCGCACGGGCAAAGGGCTACACTGCGCCCTCAGCGGAATAAAATGAACTTGAAAGTTTCTTTCAAGTAGATGAAAGGAGAATACAGCATGAGTATTCGCTGCGATATTTACGACCGCAAGCTGTATGACATCTGGTTCGCAGCAGCGCCGTATGCGGCGAAATCCAAACCCGCCAAGACGCTCCGGCAGTGGGCGGCAGACGAGGGCGCGGACATCGTTTACAACCTCGCACTGTTCAACATGACCGGCAGCGGCAGCGACCGCTACGGCGTTATCAAGGGCCGAACCTTGCAGTACCTCAAGGCCAAGGGCAAAGAGTGCGGCTATGGCGGTACAGCTGAGCGGCTGAGCCTCGGCTCAGAGAATGTTGTTTCTGGCTGGAAGCTGGCGATCAAGGACGGCAAGGTGAACGGATCTCTCGGCAAGTCTGACCGGCGCAGCCGTAATATGTGCGGCCTGCTGACAGACGGCCGGTATATCCATGTGCAGACTTCGGCAAGTCACACGGAGTACGAGGTTGCGCAGTACGTCCGCGATCACTACGACGTCAAGCTGCTGCTCGTACAGGACGCAGGCGGCAGCACCGGCATGTATTGTGTGTCGGATGGCTACCTGTTCGCACCGGAAAAAGAGGGTACGAACGGCAGACCGGTGTGCAGCGTAGTCTGCATTAAGCGTAAAAATAAGACAGCTGTTCCGAAGGAGGAGAACAAGATGAGCAAGAAGGTATTTATCGGTGTCGGCCATGGCGGCAGCGACAGCGGTGCGGTCGGCTATATCGTCGAAAAGGAAGCAACCCTCGCGATGGCGTTGGCGTGCCGTGATTATCTGACCGCGCACGGCGTTGAGGTGCGCATGAGCCGCACCAAGGACGAGGAGGACCCCATCAATGAGGAAGTGCGCGAGTGCAATGCGTACAACCCGGATCTTGCTATCGACGTGCACAACAACTCCGGCGGCGGTGACGGCTTTGAGGTATATCACACTCTGAACGGCGGCACTGGCAAGGTCCTCGCGCAGAATATTGAGAAGCAGGTTATCAAGATCGGCCAGAACAGCCGCGGCTGCAAGACCAGACAGGGCCAGCGTGGCGATTACTACGCTTTCGTGCGCGACACCAAGTGCCCAGCGGTCATCTGCGAGGGTGTATTCGTTGACACCAAGGCTGATGCAGCACAGGCGGGCACCAAGGAAAAGCAGCAGGAGTTCGGCATCGCATACGCCAAGGGTATCCTCGATACGCTAGGCATTAAGTATGACACTTCGACCGACAAGCCTGCTGAGCCGACCAAGCCGCAGGACCCGGAAGTACAGGCTGCAATCGAAAAAATCCAGACCAAGGCCGGCCTGGAGGAAAAGACCATCGAGTATCTGCTCGCATACAAGTACGGCGAACAGCTCGTGAAGAAGCTGGCGGCAGCAGTTAAGTAAACAGTAAGGCCCTCGGTGTTCGATTTGGACACCGAGGACCTGTTTTTTTATTCTGGAAGTTTAGGATACTTTAGATGTTTATGACTATGTTTTTGGAGTAAACGCTGGACATGATTATATTCTCTGACGGAAACAATCGGCCTATGTTGGCCTTTATAGAGCGCACCATGAAATGCATTGAATCCGGCATAGATTGGTCGTGTCAAGATTTTACGAATGCTTTCAGCGGTTTGCGGACGTCCACGTTTTCCGGTATATCCGCGCAACCTGCAAAGTTCAGCAACAGCAGAAAGACTATGATGCTCGGTATACTTTGTGAAAATATATCGAACGCGCTCTGCTTCATTTGGGTTGATCTTAAAATTGTCTTTCCCATCTAAGTCGTAGCCTAATACCTCATTGCAAGTACGTTTGCCTTGCGAGGCGCGTTCAGCAGCAGCGGCGCGAACACGTTCAGCGGTTTGCTCCACTTCCATCTGTGCGAAAATCGCCAGCATTCCCATCATAGCACGTCCCATAATTGTGGTTGTGTCAAACGCTTCTGTATAGCTGATGATACCGCAATTATGCTTGTTTAAGATGTTCCACATATTGTACAGATCGGCAACGCTGCGGGTAAAACGGCTTAATGCCCAAACGATGATAACATCAACCTTGCTGGCTGCAACGTCTTCTAAAAGCCGTTGCATATCGGGCCGGTGCTTAATATCTTTACCGCTGATGCCCTCATCAGCATAATAGCCGATAATCTCGTAGCCATGTTCCTTGGCCCAACGCGTCAACGCTTTGCGCTGTGCGGATAGGGAGTAGCCCTCACGGGCCTGATCCAACGTGCTGACACGGGTATAAATAGCAACACGCTTAGTCATTGCTCATCACATCGTTCAGCACGCGAATGAGATCAGTACGCGGAATGACGTGAAATTCGCCGTTAAGATACTGGGCGTAAACGCGCTCGGTGTTGTTGCCTCGATAGTCTTTTTGGCCGTACATGTATACGGCGTTCTCGATCGGTTCGAACAGGAAGAGGTCGCCTTCTTCACCGGCATCACCGGTATACCCACCGACCTTCTGCGAAAAATCGGGCTTTGCAGTGCGAGGATCGACCAGGGCAATCCACGGGATGCTATAACGACGATGATTATACGATGAATAAGTTTTAACAGTTTTCATAATGCTGCCCCTTTCAATTTATCTGCCAATGTGGTAAGATAGGGGCGGATAGGTGGCAGATCCTATGCCGCCCTGTCTGTTTCTAATAGGCTCCTTGTGGTTTCCTACGCCGGGGAGCCTATTCTCTTACTTTGCATCAGGTACGGATGCGATGTACTTGATGCACTCGGTTGCATCCTCTGCGCTGTGCCCGTGGGCGATCAGCCAGTCGATCAACCGTGCGGCTTCCTTGGCCGTCATGCTGTGTTCCATTATCCTTCCTCCTGCCATAAGACTCGCAAGGTTTTCGCTGTGGTGTTCTCCCTTGCTGTGATTATATTATATAATATAGCGCGCTATATATCAATCGGCATAGTAGATAAAAATATAGTGCGCTATATGTGCAAAATATATATAGCGCACTATAATGGTGGAGTGGTATACTAAATTAGAATAAATGCAGGAGGTGTTACGATGGCAACGAGTAATGCACAGAAAAAAGCAACTATAAAATATATTGCGGAGAATCTGGAAGAGGTTCGTTTTCGTGTCCCGAAAGGGAAAAAAGCTGTTGTGCAACAGGCCGCCCAGAATAAGGGGATGAGCGTTGCAGCATATCTGATTGACCTAATTGAAAAGGATTGCGGAGAAAAGCTGAAATAATGTGATGTAGGAAACGTGTAGGAAAACGAGAAATACAAACCTCGAAAAATGACGATATATCTAACAAAATCGGCATTTTCTATAACCGCTTGACGTGCGGAAGGTCAGCGGTTCGAACCCGTTAATGTCCACCACCAAGCCACTCATTTTGAGTGGCTTTTTCTTTTGTCTGCATAAAAGCAGCTGAGACCCCACATCTCAGCTGCTTCTATTTTCGTCCCACATTTTGCTTTTACTCTCTGTGCTGCCGCTATCCTTCGGCAGCTGCCTTTTATTGCTCGGTCTCGCGGATATATTTGAAAACCGAGTGCTCCAGATAAAATTGCACGTCACCCTCTGTCAGCGCATACGGCTTGTGGCCGTCAATGCACAGCCAGTATCGTCCGTCCGCACTTTGCTTGAGATAGGCATTCTCGTCGTTAAAATAGGCGGTCGAGCTGCTGTCAGGCTCGGCCGGCGGCTCGAATGCCGGCTGCGGCAGCACCGCATACGACAGTGCCAGCAGGACGGCAAAGCTGCCGATGAGTACGGCGCTTGCGGTTCGGCCGTTCGGCTGCTCTGCGCAGGCGAGCACGGCGGTGAATCGCTCCCGCATGGCCTTATCTGCCTCGGCGCGAAACAGGGCCGTGGACGGCTGCGGTACCGGCTGCTGTGTGCCGCCTTGCTTCATCGCGGAGAGGATGGCGCGCAGATAGGCTGTGCGTTCCTGCGCATTCAGCGTCTGTGCAATCGCACGGTCGCACTTAAGCTCGAGCGTCTGTTCCAAATCCTTCTGCAGCAAGTATACGACCGGATTCCACCAGAAAATGATGCAGTACAGCGTTACGAGCAGCTTGACAGCCGTATCATGGTTGAGAAAATGCGTGTACTCGTGCAGCAGAATGTAATGCAGCTCGGCATCTGTGTACGTCTTGTCCGGCAGAATGATATATCGGCACAGCACACCTACGCCAAAGGCGGATTCGATATTCGCGGCTGTACGTCCGCGAACTTTGAGGGTGCGGCCGGTCTGCCGCCGGATCTCGCTCAGCAGGGAAGCCGTGCGGCTGTCCCATGGCTTAGCTTGCCGCGCAGCGCGGATGGCTTTGCAATACTGCAGCGCGTAACGAATCAGCAGAAAAACTGTGCCGAACAGCCAGATTGCACACAAAAGCAGTCCGATCGGCAGGTGTGTGACCGGCTCGGGCTTGCGCGTCAGAAAGCTGTAGATGCGCGGATACACGACGTTGTCGCTCACAATCACTGTGTGCGGAAACTCGAGCGGCAGCAGCAGGCACGCGGCGCAGAACAGGTACAGCAGCACCATGGTCAGCACGCCGAAATGCGGCCGGAAGCGTGTGCGCCGCACAAAATAGATTACAATGATCAACAAACTGCTCCACAAAAGTGCAGATATAAAGGAAAACAGGGTTATTTGCATATTATTTCTCTTCTTTGTTCTGCAGCGCAGCTTCGTACTGATCGACCATTTTTTCCAGCTCGGCAATCAGCTTTTCTTCCTGCTCGGACTCGTTTGATTTGGCAGGTTTTTTGAACAGCGCCACGGCGATTCGGGCAAACAGTGCCTGGTTCACGCCTTGCTCCTCGAGCATGTTCGCCAGAAATTCGTCCTTGGTGTAGCAGGGGACGAACTGCCGCGACTGATAGCGTCCGTTCTGCAGCAGACCGCTGACCTGCACCATGCCTTTTTTGACAAGCTGACCGAGCAGTTTGTCGATATAATTGGTGTTCCAGCGGGCTTCCGTAACTTTTTCGGCAAGCTGCAGCGTTGTGAGCGGACGGTTTTCCCGCCATAAGGTGTCCATCAGAATTTCCTCAGAGTTGGACAGCTTGAAGCGTTTCATTGGCTTCGCCTCCGTTTTGATAATCACCTGTAAGGTGTTTATTATAAGATAAGAATAACCACCTTTAAGGTGGTTGTCAATACCTTGATGGAAATTTGTAGGAATATCTAAAACAGGACATGGTAAATTGTGAGTAGTGACAACATATTTTCTGGTGACAGGGGGAGAGGCACACCTTTCGGTGTGCCTCATTTCATTTTCCGCAGATATTCTTTTTGCAGGCGCTGACGGGGTACCATGCACATCCGCGACAAATATCCTCCAGCATGGCCGGGGTCATTTGTGCGTCGATTGCACGGATCAGATCCTGATAAACGTACTCGCCCTCGTGCAAACCAAAGTATTCGACCGTCTTTCGGTCAAAGCGGGAGACCTTTTCCTGTGCTTTGCACAGGTCGTCAGCGGTATGGTGCGGGCAGTGCGCGCACAGAGAATCCGAGCCAAAGACAAGCCGGATTCGGGTTCCCGGTACATTTCGCAGAGAATGCACAATCGCACTCATATTTTGCACAAATTCTGTGCTATAGCCCTTGCCGGAGTAGCCTTGTGTGCAAAGCAGATGATGCGGGCGCAGCCGGATCATGCCTTGATCCCCGGGATGCGCTTGCGAACGAGAAAGCCGATCACGGTTGCAAGAACAGCCTTGATGACAGCGGTCGGGATGAACGGCAGCACGCATGCGGTCACGCCTGCGGCGATCGAGCTGTTCATGAGTACGCAGAACATCGCTGTGCCGACAACGTAGTTGGCAATTGTTCCGATGATCAGTGCAAGTACATATGCGCCGCGGAATGCATGGCGGTGGTCGGCGCCCCAGCCGATGATAAACGCCATCAGCGGGAAGGAGATCAGAAAACCGCCGGTAGGACCGATAAACTTGTCAAAACCGCCGGAAAAGTTCGCAAGCACCGGTACGCCGACGGCACCGAGCAGCAGATAAATTACGCTTGAAACCGTGCTCAGCTTGGCGCCGAGTACGACAGCCGCCAGTGTAATCGCAAACGTCTGCATGGTCATGGGTACGCCGCCGGGCATCGGAATGGAAATCTGCGCCATGATCGCGATGACCGCCGCGAACAGTCCGGAATAGCAGATCTCGCGCACGGAAAAACGGCTGCGCGGCGCAGTTTTGCTGGAAATGTCACTCATTGGGAGTTCCTCCTCGTTGTTTTGCTTATTGCATTAAACCACAGATTTACTGCAATGTCAACTGGTTTTATGAAAATGGTTTACAGTATGTGCAAAAAAGAAACAGCTGTTCCGTGCATTTGCACAGAACAGCTGCTGGCTCAGTTTGCAGAGCGCTCCCAGCGGGCAAAAATGCGTTGGAGAATCAGGCAGAACAGCAGCGCAAAGACCACGCCGAACACATTCTGCGCGACACGCAGACCGACCGCGCTTTTGAGCCCGTATGCGCTGGTTGCAATAGCGAGCGCACCGAACGTGTTGAACACAGCCTGCCAGCCGTATTTCGCGGAAAAACCGACACCGATGCCGCCAATCACGCCGATATAGGCGTAAATCGAGGACGGAAGCAGGAAATACAGTGCTAAAAAGCAGCAAACACCTGCGATATTTCCGATGATGCGCCAGCGAACGCGGTAGCGCATATCGTCCATCGCGGGAAGGATTGCGCTCATGGCGGCAATGCCCGCCCACATCGCACGCGGCATGCCGATCAGCTCTGCAAGGAAAAGCACGAGCGGAACGCAGATGATCTGGCAAAGCTGCCATTTGGAGCGCGGATGGCGCAGATCGAAAGCAGGAAGGATGTCTCCTGCACAGAGTTCATAGGCATTGCTGCGATGGTTGCCGTAGAATACCGCGCAGACCAAAAGCGCACCGACAGCAAGTCCAAACAGGCGCATTTGATAGGCGTGCCCGCTCACATCGTAACCATACAGCAGCAGATAGCCGAGCACGAGTGTGGACTGATTGAACATTCTCGGCTCGTGGCAGCCGAACAGAATGAGCAGGGCAATCGCAGCAGCATTGATGAACAATCCGCCGACCGGGCCGGCCAGATTGGCTGCATGCGGTCCGACGGCCATAATGCCGAAAAATCCGGCGAGCAGCAGCGTGGACTGCCCTGTGCGAATGCACAGATGTGCGCTGCGGAATACGAGCAGATACAGCAGCACGACTACGCCGACAATGCTGTTGTCCGCGCCGAAGCCCAGACTGTAAAGTGAAACAAAGATAAAGCAGAATGCGACGGTTATCGCAATTTTGGTCAAGTATACGGCAATATGGTACAGCTTTTCGCGCTGTGACGCACTCTCGCGGATGATTTTCTTTGAGCCTGCCTGATTGACCTGTAATTCCTGATAAAATGTCATGAAATTCCTTTCCAATAGGTGAAAATGAGTAACTGTATAACTATATCACCATCGAGAAAGAATTTCAACTGTTTTTTTTAAAATCGAACAACAGGCCGGATATACTTCCAGAAACGTACACAATCGTGCACAAAATAGAACACACGACCGGGTGCGGTATCCAGACAGCAGCCGGCGGCCTCGTAATCGAAATCGCGCATCGCACGCTCGATTTTTGCCTCAACAAGACTGTTTTCCGTCTGCAGATCAAACGGACCGTGCTCGAAAACCAGATAATCTCCTTCGGGGACCTCCATCAGCTGCAGCGGAGCGGGCACCGCGTCGGTGCAATCGCGCGGCAGACGCACACCCCAGCATTCCGCCAGAGGAATGCCCCAGCTGCAGATACGGCCGCTCGGCTCGTTCACAAACGCCATCTGCTGCTCAGCTTCGGGGGCAAGCTGCCGCAGAAGTGCGCTGACCGTCTCCAAATCCGCACCGGGAATGCGGGACTGCTTTTGCATAAAATCCCAGTAGCCGATGCTCTCGTAGTTGCGAATGTGTGCAAATTTGTGCGACGGAAGCGTGATGAAATACGTCTGTACATCGTTTTCCGTGCCTGCGGGAGCCTGCTCTGCGAGATAACAGTCCAGCGGCCGAATCACCGTGCGCAGCGACAGCGGGCGGGGAGAGCGCCGATATTCGCCGGGCGTGATGCCGTAAGCCGCACGGAACGCGCGCGTGAACGCCTCCTGCGAGGAAAAACCGCAGCCGAGCGCGATATCAAGCAGTCGCTGTTCTCCGTCCCGAACCGCGGGCAGCGCGAGCGCCGGACGGCGTGCCTGCACAAAATCCCGCAGGGAAGTGCCCGTCAGCGCGTGGAATTGGTGCGAAACCTGCGACTGCGAACAGTCAAGCAGCCTCGCTAAATGCGCGAGGGTCAGCGTTTCGCCCTCGTGCGCACGGATACAGCGGTCAATCTCAGCGATCAGCCGCAGAACATTGTCGTGCCAGTTTTGCATGAAAATCCCTCCTTGTCCCTGCATTGTACAGGAAAATGAGCTGTGCCGCTTGATCTGACCTGCAAAAAAAGAAAAACCGACGTAAAAACGCCGGTTTTCGATCTTATCCGTTCTTCTTGATGGCATTGATGAGCTGCTCGGCCTGCGGAGCGCCGTGCTTCTTGGCCTGCTCGGCCCAGTAGAGCGCCTCGTGCGCGTTATGCGGCGTGCCTTCGCCGCGTGCGTACAGGATGGCGGTGTTCATCATGCACGCTGCGTTGCCGCCCTGAGCGGCCTTGAGAAAATACTGGAAGGCGAAGGCCGCATCCTGCGGAACGCCGGTACCGGTGCTGTACAGCCATGCCAGACGACCCATCGCCAGCACATTGCCGCGGTTTGCGGCAATCTGGTACCAGCGGACAGCCTCGTCCATGTCCTTCTCCAAGCCGCGGTCGCCCGTCTCGATCAGGCTGGCGATCAGTGCCGCAGCCTCCGGATGACCGTATTCAGCGGCCTTGCGGTACCAGGTGAGCGCGGTCTGCTGATTCTTTTTCACGCCAAAGCCCTTGTCATGGTAGCACGCCAGATTGAACATAGCAACCGGATCGTTTTGCTCAGCCGCCTTTTTTGTCCATTCAAAGGCATTCGCAGTATTCTTTTCCACGCCCTGTCCGCGCTCATACAGTGAGCCGAGCGCACGCTGCGCCGGCGCACAGCCGTCCTCCGCAAGAGCCAGCCACTGACCGGCTGCTTCGGCAAAATTGCCTGCCTTATATGCGTCCAGAGCCTGCTCGAACGCCTGTTCAATGCTCTGCTGATTTTCCTTGTTCGCTTCCATTGTTTACTCCTCCAGACAGTACCGCCTCTGAAATATGCGGTATGCAGATATCTTATTCTATCACACCGCACGTCGAAAGTCTACGAAAAAAGCGGAAGAAATAGCATGGCACAACCGTATCTTGACAAAAATGTGAAATGTGTGTGAATGGACTTGCGCTTTGCGCTGAAAAAACGTAAACTGGAAATAGGATTTCTTAATTATTCACCATATAGATTGTAAAACAACGGCACTCTATACTATAAAGGAGAATGTCAAATGGGACTTATCAAAGCAGCAGCAGGCGCGGGCGGCGGTGTGCTGGCTGATCAGTGGAAGGAATATTTTTACTGTGATGCGATAAACGCGGACGTGCTCGCGGTCAAGGGCCGCAAAAAGGTCACCAAGCGGTCGAGCAACACCAAGGGTGACGAGGATATCATTACGAGCGGCTCGGTCATCGCGGTGGCGGACGGACAGGCGATGATGATCGTCGATCAGGGCAAGGTCGTGGAAGCCGCATTCGAGCCGGGTGAGTTCGTCTACGATTCGTCCGCCGAGCCGACTATTTTCGCCGGTTCGTTTGGTGACAGCGTGTGCAAAATGTTCGCCAACATGGCCAAGCGCTTCACGTTCGGCGGAGAAGCGCCGCGCACGCAGCGCGTCTACTATTTCAACACCAAGGAGCTGACCGGCAACAAGTACGGCACGCCGAGCCCGGTGCCGTTCCGCGTGGTGGACCAGCGCGCCGGCATCGACATCGACATCGCCATCCGCTGCTTCGGCGAGTACAGCTACCGCATCACGAACCCGCTGCTGTTTTACACCAACGTCTGCGGCAACGTCACCGAGGACTACACGCGCGACACGATCGACGGTCAGCTCAAGAGCGAGCTGCTCACGGCGCTGCAGCCGGCGTTCGCGCGCATCAGCGATATGGGCATCCGCTACTCGTCGCTGCCCGGTCACACGCGCGAGATCGCCGAGGCGCTCAACGAGGAGCTCTCGGCGCAGTGGCGCGACCGCCGCGGCCTTGAGATCGTGGCCTTCGGCGTCTCGTCCGTGAAGGCGAACGAGGAAGACGAGCAGATGATCAAGGAGCTGCAGCGCAGCGCCGCCTTTATGGACCCGA
>ERZ857750.3284-NODE-3284-length-13745-cov-4.108546_pt1 | contig 13745 bp, 10 predicted proteins | sample MGYA00519915_ERZ857750 | MGnify/ENA primary metagenome ERZ857750 (study PRJEB31778, sample SAMEA3449358) | human gut metagenome | biome: human gut; feature: human-associated habitat; material: faeces | place: United Kingdom | collected 2010/2012 ... | reverse complement strand
ACATTGTATTGTTTGTAATGGGAGGCGTACAGAATTGGCTGACTGTTTTGAACGGCAGAAAAACAGGACAGATCATAGTGTATGGTTTTGTGGCAGCACTGCTTTTTACAGGATATCAGGTCAGACGCAGGGTGATGAAAAATGTTTGCCGGGTAGAAGTGTGGCTGTCCGGAAAGAGCAGGATATTGTGGGCGTATTGTGACAGTGGAAACCTGCTGCGTGATCCGGACAGCGGTGCACCGGTATCGGTGCTGGAACAGGAACTGTTTGAACAGCTTCCGCAGGATACAGTCAGAAAAAAAGAGATATCTTACCGGACCATCCGTCAGGAAGGGTCGATGATGGTGGTATTACTTGATCGGATGGATATCTGGCAGAAAGGTACAAAAAAGCAGATTTTCAAACCGGAAATCGGATTACAGAAAGGACCGGTGATGCAGCATCCCCGTGTGCAGATGCTATTGCATGCCTCCTATTTTGCCTGACAGATGACGTCCGCCGCTTCATGCAAGCGCAGGTGGAAGAACAAAGAATAGAAAGGACATCTGCGTATGTATTTAAGAGTATCTGTACCAGGAAAATTCCAGTTAAAGTTAATTCCAACATTGCAAAATCTGCTGTTTCTCAATTCGAATGAGATTCACTATATCGGTGGAACCGAAGTACTTCCGGCACAGCTGGAGCGGGAAGCTGAAAACGATTGTATTATGTCGCTTGGAACAGAAAATGAGGAAGATGCCAGAAAAAAATTGATCGAACATAATCTGCGGCTGGTGGTATACATAGCAAAGAAATTTGACAATACAGGTATCGGTGTGGAGGATCTGATCTCCATCGGGACCATTGGCCTGATCAAGTCTATCAATACTTATAATCCGGATAAAAATATCAAACTGGCGACCTATGCTTCCCGGTGTATCGAAAATGAGATTCTGATGTATCTGCGCCGTACTAGTAAGATGAAAATGGAAGTATCCTTTGACGAACCATTGAATGTAGACTGGGATGGTAACGAACTTCTGCTTTCGGATATTCTGGGAACGGAAGAGGACATTATCTATAAGGATATGGAGACAGAGATGGAGAAAAAACTTCTGAAAGCTGCCATTGCGCGGCTTTCTTCCCGGGAGCGTAATATCATTGAACTGCGATATGGACTGACCGCCGGGGGAAAGGAGTATACACAGAAGGAAGTGGCGGATCAGATGGGAATTTCCCAGTCCTATATTTCTCGACTTGAGAAAAAAATCATGAGGCATCTGAAAAAAGAGATTACAAAATACGAGTAGGGATTTTTAACTTATCTGACCGTCTGCATATGGAATATTTACAAAATTGAGACAGCTGTGAGAAAATGTTTACAATTTTATTAATTTTTCCGGGAAAGGTTGATGAAAAATAAAAATGCGTTAAAATATGAGATGACTGACTGGAAACAGCTGCAAATACGGAAACAAAATACAAAGGAAGTAATAAGTGTGCAAAAGACAAAGTTAAGACAGGAATTAAAACGACAGCGGATTGGACAGAAACGATTTCGAAAAATTGTATATGTGGTCATCGCAGTGTTGGCTGTTCTGTATATCGCAGGTACAATTTATTACAGCAGACATTTTTATACCGGGGGAACAGCCTTTGGTATTTCTTTGCGGAATGAAAGCATAGACAGTATCAAAGAAAAAATTGCGGAAAAAATGAATGCTTATCATCTGACAATTACAACCCGCGACGGAGATGAGACGATTGATGCTTCTTCTATTGATCTGAAATATGATGATCAGGGAGAACTGGAAGCATTGTTTGAAAAGCAGAAAGCATTTCTGTGGTTTTTGATGGGAGCAACTGCCAAGGAAGATATTCCTCTCGGGATTACCATGGATGAGCAGAAGCTGGATGATACCATAGCGGCGTTATCCTGCATACAGGAAGAGACTATGAGCGCTCCCACAGATGCACATCTGGAATACAAAGATGGAAAGTTTCAGATTGCGGAGGAACAGCTCGGTAATCAGTTGGATATACAGAAAGCGGATCGTGCCATTGACACAGCAATCAAAGAGGGACTGGAGCAGGTATCACTGGAAGAACAGGACTGTTATATTGCACCCAAGGTATACAAAGAGGATGAAAAGCTGAAGAAGGAGTGCGAAGATGCCAATAAAATGCTGGTGGCAAAGATCACGTATGATTTCGGAGATCGTAAGGAAGTAGTAGACAGTGATGAGATTGCAGACTGGATCACCTTTGGGGATGATTATACATTTGATCTGGATGAGGAAAAAATCACTGAATATGTGCATCAGCTTGGATTAAAATATGATACATTTGGTCTGAGCAGAAAGTTTACAACACATGATGGACAGACGATCACTTTAAAAGGCGGGGATTACGGCTGGTGTATCAATAAGAAAAAAACGGTTGCCCAGTTAAAAGAACTGGTGCTGGCAGGTGAGACTACAACGGTTGAGCCGGTATATCTGTACACGGGTGTCTGCCGTGATACCAACGATCTCGGTTCTACATACATTGAAGTCAGCATCGCAGCTCAGACAATGTGGCTGTATAAAGACGGACAGTGCATTGTATCCACACCGGTGGTAACCGGAAATGTGTCTGCAGGACACAGCACACCATCCGGCAGTGTATGGGCGATTGATGCACGGATGAGAGACTATACGCTGACGGGACAGGATTACAATTCAGAAGTGTCTTTCTGGCTGCCGTTTAACGGAGATGTTGGTATCCATGATGCATCCTGGAGATCAGAATTTGGCGGATCTATCTACAAGACCCGTGGATCACATGGCTGTGTCAATACACCATACAGTGCGATGAAGACTATTTATGAAAATGTGAAGATCGGATATCCGGTTGTGGTATATTAACGAAATTTTGTGTTTTACCCGGGCAAATCTGTCCGGGTAAAATATTAGAATGAGGAGAAGAGCATGGAAGAGAAAAAGAAGAAAAAAAGGCATCCGGTGACGTTGGTGATCCTTATCATTGCACTGGCAGTGATGATTTTTTCAATCGTAAAACTGGCTGGCATTCAGAAGGATTACAAGGAATCAGAAAAGACATTTCAGACATTGGAATCCGAATATGTGGTGCATCCGGATGGCGCCGGGGCACTTTGGCAGGACGGAACCCGCATTCAGTTTGAGGCATTGCGCAAGGAAAATCCGGATATTATGGCATGGCTGCGTTTCGATAATTATAACGATGTCCACATCAGTTATCCGGTGTTGTATTCCGGAGATGATGAAACATATCTGCGCAGTGACATCTATGGAAATTATCATATTGCCGGATGTATTTTCCTGGAAGGAATGAATCAGCCGGATTTTTCTGATTATCATTCCATTATTTACGGTCATAATATGCGGAATACGACCATGTTCGGAGATCTGAAACGTTATAAAAATGACGAAGGGTTTTATGAAAATAACCAGTATTTTAATATTTATACGGACACGCAGGTGCTGCGGTATCAGATTTTTTCCTACTATGACGTGGAGCAGGACGATGAGGTCTACACCGTTGGTTATGGACCGGATGATACCTGGCAGGCTATGATCGACCGTATGGTGACTTCTTCCATGAAAGATACCGGAATCCATCCGACAAAAGAAGATAAGATTGTGACATTGTCCACATGCACCAGCAGCGGAGAGACGAAGCGCTTTGTGGTGCATGGGGTCTTGGTGAATGCAAATTAAAACCTTACTCGCAGCAAGAATGCCGAGAGCATTCTTGAACGAAATCGCTGTAACTATGTTAGCCTTGTTCATTACGTTACTGTGAGGTAGTTTCGCATGGTTTTGAGGGCAGATTTTTCCAGACGACTGACCTGTGCCTGGGAAATATGGATTTCATCTGCTACCTCCATCTGGGTTTTTCCTTCAAAAAAACGCAGCTGTATAATGTGGTTTTCCCGCTTATTCAGCCGTTTCATTGCATCGCTGAGTGAGAGTTTTTCCACCCAGCGATCTTCTTTATTTTTCTTATCACTGATCTGATCCATAACATAGAGTGGTTCGCCGCCGTCCGTGTAAATGGGATCATAGAGACTGACCGGTGTCTGGATGCCATCCAGTGCGTATGCAATCTCTTCTTTTGGAATCTGGATCTCAGCAGCTATTTCATCCAGTGTCGGTTCCTGGTTGTTATTGCGGATCATCAGTTCCCGCGCATGGATGGCTTTGTAGGCAATATCCCGCAGAGAACGGCTGACCCGGACACTGCTGTTGTCCCTGAGGTAGCGTCGGATTTCTCCGATGATCATGGGTACAGCATAGGTGGAAAATTTTACATCCAGGCTGGGATCGAAATTATCGATGGATTTGATCAGACCAATGCAGCCAATCTGAAACAGATCATCCACATTTTCATTGGAAGCGGAAAAGCGCCGGATGACACTGAGAACCAGACGGAGATTCCCGCGGATGTAAGTTTCCCGGGCTGTCAGATCCCCGTTTTTGATGCGTACAAAGAGATCCTTTTTCTCAGATTCTTTTAAAATGGGAAGTGTGGATGTATTCACACCGCAGATTTCTACTTTATATGATGCCATATTGTTTTGCCTCCGGATTAATTTAAAAAGATTACGGATATACATGTAAAACGGACATTCACAATCCGCTTTCGCTATCTGCCCATGAACGCAGTTGCTTTGTGATCTGCGTTCAAAATGTATTAGAAAGCATGTACAGATTTGCCGTAAATATGCGTAGAAATCAGTGTTGACAAAAAATAACAGAGTGCGGAAGATCAGCGTTGCACAACCATGAAAATAATGTTAAAATAAAACTAATTGTCAATTAGAAAGATTGAAACCGGGAGGTACACATGAAAAAATTATTAGATAATATTACCGCTGAGGTAACAAAAGCTTTTGTGGAAGCCGGATATGAAGAAAAATTCGGTAAAGTGACACTGTCAAACAGACCGGATCTGTGTGAGTTTCAGTGTAACGGAGCTATGGCTGCCGCAAAACAGTATAAAAAAGCACCATTTATGATCGCAGATGACGTGGCAGCACGTCTGCAGGGGCAGGAAATGTTTGCATCCGTAGAATCTGTCAAACCGGGATTCCTGAATCTGAAATTATCTGAGGAGTATCTGGCAGAGTATCTTCGTGAGATGCAGGCAGATGAGCGTTACGGTTGCGAGAAGACTGCCGAGCCAAAGACGATCATCGTGGATTACGGCGGAGCCAATGTGGCTAAACCATTGCATGTGGGACATCTTCGTTCCGCAGTTATCGGTGAGAGTGTAAAGCGTATGAGCCGTTATATCGGTCATAATGTGATTGGTGATGTACATCTGGGAGACTGGGGTCTGCAGATGGGACTGATCATCACAGAACTTCATGAACGGAAGCCTGAGCTGGTATATTTTGATGAGGCTTATGAAGGCGAGTATCCGGAAGAAGCACCGTTTACCATTTCTGAGCTGGAGGAGATTTACCCGACAGCAAGTGGAAAATCAAAAGAAGATGCCGCTTATAAAGAGGCAGCTATGCAGGCGACTTTTGAACTTCAGAAGGGCAGAAGAGGATATATCGCTCTATGGAAACACATTTTATCCGTATCCATTGCTGACCTGAAAAAGAACTATGACAGTCTGAACGTATCCTTTGATCTCTGGAAAGGAGAGTCCGATGCGGATCCGTATATCGCACCGATGGCAGAGCAGATGAAGAAAGACGGATTTGCTTATATGAGCGAGGGCGCACTGGTAGTAGATGTCAGCGAGGAGCGTGATGCAAAAGAAATTCCGCCGTGCATGATCTTAAAATCCGATGGTGCCTCTCTCTATACAACGACAGATCTGGCTACCATTGTATGGCGTATGAAAGATTACCATCCGGACCAGATGGTATATCTGGCAGACAAACGTCAGGAACTTCATTTTGTACAGGTATTCCGTTGTGCGAAAAAAACCGGTCTGGTAGATGACAGCACAGAACTGAAATTCATCGGATTTGGTACTATGAATGGAAAGGATGGCAAACCGTTCAAAACCCGTGAAGGTGGTGTTATGCGTCTGGAAAAACTGGTGGGTGACATTCAGAACGAGATGTACCAGAAGATTTCCGAGAACAATACCATGGAAAAAGAAGATGCAGAGAAGACCGCAAAGCAGGTTGCATTATCTGCCATCAAATACGGAGATTTATCCAATCAGGCTTCCAAAGACTATATCTTTGATATTGACCGCTTTATTTCCTTTGAAGGAAATACCGGTCCATATATCCTGTATACCATCGTGCGTATCAAATCTATTTTGAAAAAATATGCACAGAGTGGCAAGAGCGCAGCAGATTACACCATTCAGGCAGCACATTCTACCAGTGAGAAGAATCTGATGCTGGAACTGGCCCGCTTCAACGAAGTAATGACAAATGCGGCAGAAGAGCTTGCACCGCATAAAATCTGTGCTTATATTTACAGTCTTGCAAATGCCCTGAATCATTTCTATCATGAGACAAAAATCATGGTGGAAGAGGATGCGGCTGTACAGGCAGGTTATATTCGCCTGTTGGAACTGACCAGAGATGTTCTGGAGACATGTATCGATGTTCTTGGTTTTGATGCACCGGAGAAAATGTAAACGTAATCATACAGAAAACCCATGCCAATCATTTGTTGCATAAATGATTGGCATGGGTTTTTATCTCAGTCGAGAAGACTTCCACTTCTACAAGTGGAGAGTAATAACAAGTCTTTCTCAGTGGGAGTACAATCTCCGACTGAGATAAACGCTCCGCGAGGGCGCACATTGTCTGGGAGACAATGGTTTTGCGCCGACCGAAACGAAGTGTAGAGTGCAGTGATTCTGAGAAGAATATGTCAGCTTTCGCTGACCAGAATCACGCACCAAGTCTCACGTGCGTTCGACTTGAAAATGCGCATTCGTAAATGCGTTTAGTAACCAAGTTCTTCTCCGACCAGGATCAGTTTGATACGTCCTTTGATGGCACTTCTTCGGGTAATAACAGTATGGCTGCAGATGCATCCTTCCGCAAAGCAGTCATGGCAGCTTCCGGTCAGTGCGCAGGGGGTCTTGCGGTCAAGACGAATGGCATTTGGAGGAGAAGCGATATTTTTTACTCTGGATTCAGCTTCTTCCAGCGTGGCAGCGACTTTGTTCATGCCGGCAATAATAATAACATTTTCCGGCCCGTAGATTAAAGCAGCTACGCGGTTTCCGGTACCGTCGGTATTGACAAGCTGACCGTCTAATGTGATGGCATTGGTGCTCATAAAATAGTAGTCACAGGATAATGCCTTGTGATAGATTTCTTTTACTTCCTCTGGGGAACAGGCTTTGGAGCGATCCAGCAATGTGATATCGGTGCGTTTCTGCAGGGCATCCATCAGGCCACATTCGTTCATGGTCATGGAGCCTCCAAAGGATACACTGGAACCCGGTGTTACATAAGAAAGAGCTTTTTTGACTGCTTTTTCGCTGGTTTCACAGTAGCATCCCTCATAGCCGCGCTGCTCAATGTTTTTTAGAATCGTTTCTGCGGCAACTTTATAATATTCCTGTTTTGGTGTCATAAAAAGAACCTCCTTGTTAAAATGTTGCAACAATTTGCAGATGACACCTGTAGAGGTGAAGTCATCTCATATCTGATATAGTGCATCAATCTGGTGAGAAAGTCAAGTGCAGTGCCCAATGTCCGGTAAAACGTAACGAAAAATAAAAAAGCGTAAAGAAAGAAGAATAAATGCTTTACACCAACATGGTTTGACTTTTTTTGCAAGAGTGTATATATTAGATAACAGTGCATTCACTGTATGGATTCAGACCGTGATCCGGAGAAGAATCTGTCAGCTTACATTGAACGGAATCACGCGCTAAGTCTCACGTGCGTTCATGAGCAAGTAGCGAAAGCGGATTGCGAATGTCCGCTTTACTTTATATCAAACATCATAAGGGGAAAATACATGAGGAAAAATTTAAAAAAACTGTTCTCATATTATAAGCCATATATGGGAATTTTTGTTGCGGATATGTTTTTTGCATTCGGGGCGGCAGCGGTATCTCTGGTGATTCCGCTGGTAGTACGTTACATTACATCAGAGGTGGTATACTGGGGAAGCAGCCAGGCACTGCATACGATCGTGCAATTGGGTGTATTCATGCTGGTGCTGATCGCGGCCCAGTGTTATTGCAATTATTTTATTTCAAATTACGGGCATGTCATGGGAGCCAGGATCGAATACGATATGCGTGCGGAGATCTTTTCTCATTACCAGAAGCTGTCTTTCCGGTTTTACGATGATCAGAAGGTTGGCCAGTTGATGTCGCGTATTACATCAGATTTGTTTGATATTACAGAGTTGCTGCATCACGGACCGGAAAATATCGTGATTTCATTGATCCGTATCATCGGTGCGTTTGTTATTATGATCAATATCAGCCCGCGACTGACGCTGGCAGCGTTTGCACTGGTGCCGTTCATGCTGGTGTATGCGTATGTGTTCAATAAAAAAATGAAACGTGCGTTCCGTATGAACCGCGTGAAAATCGCAGATATTAACAGTCAGATCGAGGATAATCTGTCCGGCATCCGTGTGGTAAAATCTTTTGCGAATGAAGAAATTGAGAATGAAAAATTTAAAAAAGGAAATGATGGATTTCTGGATGCAAAGAAAAACAGTTATCGTTACATGGGTGGATACAATGCCGGTCTGACGGCATTTACGACAGCCATCACCGTAGTGGTAATGTTATCGGGCGGTGTAATGATAGCTCGTGGAAAAGGAAATATAACCGATCTGATCACGTTTTTGCTGTATATCAATGTCTTTACGGAGCCAATTAAGACACTGATTGATTTTACGGAGCAGTTCCAGAATGGCTATTCCGGTTTTGAGCGTTTTATGGAAATGATTTCAGTAATTCCTGATATCAAAGATGCACCGGATGCGCAGCCGATGCAGGAGGTGAAGGGGAATATCAGTTTTGAAAATGTGTCCTTTCATTATGCAGACAGTGATCAGCTGGTGTTAAATCATGTGAATCTGGATGTTCCGGCAGGGGAGTATGTGGCACTGGTTGGAAGTTCCGGGGCAGGAAAAACCACTCTGTGCAGTCTGATTCCGAGATTCTATGATGTGACAGGCGGTACGATCCGGGTGGACGGACAGGATATCCGTAACATCAAGCTGTCTGATCTGCGAAATCATATCGGAATCGTGCAACAGGATGTGTATCTGTTTGCAGGAACAATTCTGGAAAATATCCGGTATGGCAAACCGGATGCCAGCCGGGAAGAGGTTATCCGGGCGGCAAAAGAAGCCAATGCCCATGAATTTATCATGAGTTTTCCGGATGGATATGATACGGATATCGGACAGCGTGGTGTTAAGTTGTCCGGTGGACAGAAGCAGCGTCTGTCCATTGCCCGTGTGTTTTTGAAAAATCCGCCGATCTTGATTTTTGATGAGGCCACGTCCGCGCTGGATAACGAGAGTGAGAAGGTGGTGCAGGAATCTCTGGAAATTCTTGCAAAAGGGCGGACAACGTTTGTCATTGCCCATCGTCTGTCCACTATCCGTAATGCCCAGCGTATTCTGGTACTGACAGAAAATGGCATTGAGGAGAGCGGTACCCATGCAGAATTGCTTGCAAAAGGCGGTATTTATCAGAAACTCTGTGAAATGTCAAACCTGTCCTGAGAAAAGCCGGATGTGAGCAGACAGGCGTGTGACACACCTTGACAATTCCTGCATTCAGACTTAAAATAATCTGTCAAAGGGTGGAAATTTATAAATGAAGAAAGGATGATATAAAATGACAAAGATAGATATTATTTCCGGATTCCTCGGAGCCGGTAAAACAACTTTTATTAAAAAAATGCTGGAAGAAGTTTTTTCCGGAGAGAAAGTCGTTCTGGTAGAGAATGAGTATGGTGAAGTCGGTATTGACGGTGGTTTCTTAAAAGATGCAGGGATTGAGATCAAAGAGTTGAATTCCGGTTGTATCTGCTGCTCTCTTGTAGGCGATTTCAATCGCAGCCTGAATGAAGTCATCGAGACTTATCATCCGGATCGTATTCTCATTGAGCCGTCCGGAGTAGGCAAACTTTCTGATGTTATGTCTTCCGTAAAAGATATGGAGAAAGATCACGATGTTAAATTAAACGCATTGGTAACGGTTGTCAATGCAATGAAAGCTTCCAAACAGATGAAAGCATTCGGTGAATTTTTCAATAACCAGATTGCAAATGCAACAACCATCGTTCTGAGCCGTACCCAGAATGCGAAAGAAGAAAAATTGGAGCTTTGCGTAAAAGAAATCCAGGCAGTAAATCCAAAGGCTGCAATCATTACAACTCCTTGGGATGCTATTACCGGTGAGCAGATTCTGAACGTTGTCGAACAGCAGGATTCGCTGATGCAGGAGATGATGAAAGAATACGAAGAACATCACCATGAGCATCATCATGAGCACGAGCATGACCATCATCATGACCATGAGCATGAGCATCATCATGAGCATGACCACGACCATCATCACGACCATCATCATGACCACGACCATGATCACGATCATGACCATGGTGAAGGATGCACCTGTGGATGCCATGACCATGATCATCACCATCACGATCATGATGCAGATGAAGTATTTACAAGTTGGGGCAAAGAGACTCCGCATAAATATACAAAAGAGAAGATCGAGTCCATCCTGAAGATCTTCTGTGATACGGAAGATTACGGCAGCATTCTGCGTGCAAAGGGAATGGTTCCGGCAGAGGATGGTACATGGATCTACTTTGATATGGTTCCGGGTGAGTATGAACTGCGTGACGGTGAGCCGGATTACACCGGACGTCTTTGCGTCATCGGTACGAATATTGATGAGCACAAATTAGAGGAACTGTTTGAACTGAATTAGACATAAGCCGTCGGAGCATTTGAACGCAGAATAAGCAATCCCCCGCTTCAAGTGTGTAGAGCACTAAGCGGTGGGGAAGGGGGATGCTTATGTCAGTGATTCTGAAACGAATCTGCCCGATTACACTGAATAGATCAAACATTCCGGGTCAAATGGGTTTGACCTGAATGCTAACGGACAGAATCAGCAATTGCATACAGGAGCTGTTCGGATTCTTCCCATCCAAGACATGGGTCAGTAATAGATTTTCCATAAATGTGTTCACCAATTTTCTGATTTCCCGGACAAATATAACTTTCGATCATTACGCCTTTGACCAGTTTATTGATGATCGCAGATTCTTTGCGGTTGTGCATTACTTCCTTGACGATACGAATCTGTTCTTCGTACTTTTTGTTGGAATTGGAATGGTTTGCATCCACAATACATGCCGGATTTACCAGATCCATTTTTTCATACATTTCATTCAGGCGAATCAGATCTTCGTAGTGGTAGTTGGGGATAGCAACCCCGCGTTTGTTGACTGCACCACGCAGGATAACATGAGCCAGTGGATTGCCGGTAGTGTCTACCTCCCATCCGCGATGTACGAAATGGTGAGGATGCTGGGCAGCATATACAGAATTTAACATAACAGAAAAATCACCACTGGTAGGGTTTTTCATGCCGCTGGCCACATCAAATCCGCTGACAGTCAGACGATGCTGCTGATCTTCTACGGAACGGGCACCGATAGCCACGTAGGAGAGCAGATCGTTGATGTAGTCCCAGTTTTCCGGGTAAAGCATTTCATCTGCAGCGGACAGACCGGTTTCTTCAATGGCACGCAGATGCAGACTGCGGACTGCGATGAGTCCGGCAATCATATCCGGTTTTGCCTCCGGATCCGGCTGGGTAGCAATTCCTTTATAGCCTTCTCCGGTGGTCCGTGGTTTGTTCGTGTAGATACGTGGAATCAGGATCAGCTTGTCTTTCGTCTGCTCGTTTACTCTTGCCAGGCGGTGGATATAATCCATAACCGGCTCTTCTTTGTCTGCGGAGCATGGTCCGATGATGACAAGAAATTTATCTGATTCGCCACGCAGTACGCGGCTGATTTCTTCATCTCTTTCACATTTGATTTTTTTGCAGGTATCATTTAACGGGTAGGTCTGCTTAATCTCTTCCGGTGTCGGTAATTGTTTTAAATAAGAAAAACTCATGATATTACTCCTTTATTGATGGCTGAAAAATTTCTGACGGATGATGTCGACCGGCATTTTTTGTCCGGTCCAACATTCAAAGGAAGCTGCACCCTGGAACAGAAGCATATACAGTCCGTTAAATACGGAACATCCGGCAGCTTCGGCCATCTGATACAATTTTGTCTTGCGTGGATTGTAGATGATATCGCATACAATCAGTTCCGGGAACAGCATGGATGCATCCGGAATCGGACACTGATCGTCATGTGGCGCCATACCTACGTTGGTAGCATTGGTCAGAATGGCACTTTCGGAAACGCTCTTGCGCATCTGTTCAGTGTCTGCAAAATCATAAATGTGAATATTGCAGGAGGTATGTTCGCGGACGCGGTCTGCGAATGCCAGTGCACGGTCAAATTCTTCCGGGAGTTTCAGCTGAAAGATGTCGATGTCTGATACACCATCCAGAGCTGCCTGAGTACAAATTGCAGTGGCAGCACCGCCGCATCCGAGCACTGTCATTTTTTTTCCAATGATGTCATGTCCGGCATCTGATACGGAAGACATAAATCCAATACCATCTGTAGTATGACCGGTCAGCCTGCCATCTTTAATAATGACAGTATTGCATGCCTGTGCAATTTTGGCGGCTGGTGTCAGCTCATCCATGTATTCTAACACGTGTACTTTGTACGGCATAGTTACGTTGAAGCCTTTTGCACCGATATCTCTGAGACCGCGTACTGCGGTACCCAGATCACTGCCGGCAAGATCAAATGCCAGATAGACATAATCCAGTCCCAGCTGACGAAATGCTTCATTGTGCATCTGGGGGGAGATGCTGTGCGCTACCGGACTTCCGATGAGTCCGGTCAATGTTGTTTTTCCGGTAATTTCCATAATCTTTTCCCTGCCTTTTTGTATCTCATATTTTTCAAGCTTTTCAATAATAATGATGGGTATTTGGTAAATATGAACGGTTTTATATGTCCTTATGATAGGGTGTTTTAGAAAAAAAGTCAATATTTTCAATCTTTTAAGGTTTATCATTACGAAAAAACATGTTACAATGAAAATGTTAAGCGTAAATAATGGAACGGAGGAACATTATGCAAAATGCATTTGAAATAAAAGGAATACGAATTGGAGATGGTCAGCCGGTGATCTGTGTGCCGGTGGTGGCTCTAAAAAAGGAAGAAGTCATTACTAATATCCGTTTTCTGGCGGAACAAAAGGTGCAAATGATCGAGTGGCGTGTGGATTGTTTTGAAGAAGTCGATGATTTCCATGCGGTGAGTGAAGTGCTGCAGGTAATACGTCCGGTACTGGAGCATACCATTTTCCTTTTCACTTTTCGGACAAAACAACAGGGCGGAAGCCGCAAGATGGAAGAGTGGAAAATCCTGAAGCTGAATGAACTGGCAGCAAAAAGTGGTTGTGCGGATCTTATAGATCTGGAGTTTTTTGAGGCCACAAAACCGGAAAAAGAAATCCGCCGGTTTCAGCGGATGGGTGTGCGTGTCATTGCTTCCCATCATGATTTTGATGAAACTCCGGATGACCGGCTGGTCATTCTCGTACCACTTCAAATATACGTCCAAATACCCCCCCTCGCTGCCGCCGTAGTCGGTGGTGCAGAAGATA
>ERZ857750.3279-NODE-3279-length-13763-cov-27.340312_pt1 | contig 13763 bp, 9 predicted proteins | sample MGYA00519915_ERZ857750 | MGnify/ENA primary metagenome ERZ857750 (study PRJEB31778, sample SAMEA3449358) | human gut metagenome | biome: human gut; feature: human-associated habitat; material: faeces | place: United Kingdom | collected 2010/2012 ... | reverse complement strand
CTATGGCTAAAGAGAAATTTGAACGTTCGAAACCGCACGTTAACATTGGTACTATTGGTCACGTTGACCACGGTAAAACCACTTTGACTGCTGCCATCACAACTGTATTGGCAAAGAAAGGTCTTTCTGAATTGCGTTCTTTCGATTCAATCGATAACGCTCCTGAAGAAAAAGAAAGAGGTATCACTATTAACACTTCTCACGTAGAATATCAGACTGCTAACCGTCACTATGCTCACGTAGACTGCCCGGGACACGCTGACTACGTTAAGAACATGGTTACTGGTGCTGCTCAGATGGATGGTGCTATCATCGTAGTTGCTGCTACTGATGGTCCTATGCCTCAGACTCGTGAGCACATCTTGTTGGCTCGTCAGGTAAACGTTCCTCGTCTGGTTGTATTCTTGAACAAATGCGACATGGTTGATGACGAAGAAATGTTGGAATTGGTTGAAATGGAAATGCGTGAATTGTTGTCATTCTATGACTTCGATGGCGATAATACTCCTATCATCCGTGGCTCTGCTTTGGGTGCATTGAACGGTGTTCCTCAGTGGGAAGAAAAAGTAATGGAATTGATGGATGCAGTTGATAACTGGATTCCTCTGCCTCCGCGTGATGTAGATAAACCATTCTTGATGCCGGTTGAAGACGTATTCTCAATCACTGGTCGTGGTACAGTTGCTACTGGTCGTATCGAAGCTGGTGTGATCAAAGTTGGTGATGAAGTTGAAATCTTGGGCCTTGGTGAAGATAAGAAATCAGTTGTTACTGGTGTTGAAATGTTCCGCAAATTGTTGGATCAGGGTGAAGCTGGTGATAACGTTGGTTTGTTACTTCGTGGTATCGACAAGAATGAAATCAAACGTGGTATGATTTTGTGTCACCCGGGTCAGGTTAAAGCTCACTCTAAATTCAAAGCTGAGGTTTATATCTTGAAGAAAGAAGAAGGTGGTCGTCATACTCCATTCCATAACAAATATCGTCCTCAGTTCTATCTGCGTACTATGGACTGTACAGGTGAAATCACTTTGCCGGAAGGAACAGATATGGTAATGCCGGGTGATAACGTAACTATCAACGTAGAGTTGATCTATCCGGTTGCATTGAACGTAGGTTTGCGCTTCGCTATCCGTGAAGGTGGACGTACTGTAGGTGCTGGTCAGATTACTGAACTTCTTGACTAATATTTGTCATTGAAATAAATATTATAGTTCCCGATTTTTCGGGAACTATTTTTACGGGAATAGCTCAGTTGGTAGAGCATCGGTCTCCAAAACCGAGTGTCGGGAGTTCGAGCCTCTCTTCCCGTGCTAATATTAAATGAATATGTTTAAAAAGATAACGAATTATTGTAAAGAATCTTATGACGAATTAGTCCATAAAGTATCATGGCCGACTCGTTCAGAACTTTCTAGTAGTGCAGTAGTTGTTTTATATGCTTCCCTACTTATTGCACTCGTTGTTTTTCTTATGGATTCTGCCTTCCGGTTTATCATGGAAGACGTTATCTATCCGCACTAATAAACAGTTGAAAAATGTCTGAGATTGAAAAAAAATGGTACGTACTTCGTGCTGTAAGTGGTAAAGAATCTAAGGTTAAGGAGTATGTTGAAGCAGAGATGCGCAATACTGACCTTGGTGAATACGTGTCTCGGGTGTTGATTCCTACTGAAAAAGTTTATCAGGTTCGCAATGGTAAAAAAATTGTGAAGGAAAGAAGTTATCTTCCAGGTTATGTCTTGGTAGAGGCTGCTTTGGTAGGCGAAGTTGCTCATCATTTGAGAAATATTACTAACGTAATTGGTTTCTTAGGTGGACAGGAGCATCCAGTTCCTCTGAGACAATCAGAAGTGAATCGAATACTGGGTACGGTTGATGAACTCCAGGGAGTGAGTGAGGATACTAACATTCCTTATACCGTAGGAGAAACAGTGAAAGTTAGCGTAGGACCCTTTAGCGGATTCAGTGGTGTCATTGAGGAAGTTAGTGCGGAAAAACGCAAGCTGAAAGTAATGGTCAAAATATTCGGACGGAAAACTCCGTTGGAATTAGGCTTTACGGATGTAGAAAAGGAATAATGCATTTTGTTACGTGTGTTATTCTGTTCGTTGATTATTTATATTAAATTTTAAGAAAATGGCTAAAGAAGTTGCTGGACTAATCAAATTACAGATTAAAGGAGGCGCTGCAAATCCATCACCTCCCGTTGGACCTGCTTTGGGTTCTAAGGGTATTAACATCATGGAGTTTTGCAAGCAATTCAACGCCAGAACCCAGGACAAGGCAGGTAAGGTATTGCCTGTTATCATTACCTACTACACAGACAAGTCTTTTGATTTTGTAATCAAAACTCCTCCTGTAGCTATTCAGTTGCTCGAGGCTGCTAAGATTAAGAGTGGTTCTGCTGAACCTAATCGTAAGAAAGTTGCTGAACTTACTTGGGATCAGATTCGTACTATCGCTCAGGATAAGTTGGTTGACTTGAACTGCTTTACTATCGAAGCTGCTATGACAATGGTGGCTGGAACAGCTAGAAGTATGGGTATCGCTGTAAAAGGTGACTTCCCGGGTAATAACTAATTAACTTCAATTAATAATGGGTAAACTGACAAAAAATCAAAAGTTGGCTGCAGAAAAAATTGAAGCAGGGAAAGCATACTCACTGAAAGAAGCTGCTCAGCTTGTGAAAGATATTACTTTTACTAAGTTTGATGCTTCATTAGATATTGACGTACGTTTAGGTGTAGACCCTCGTAAGGCTAATCAGATGGTAAGAGGTGTTGTTTCTCTTCCTCATGGTACAGGTAAGCAGGTAAGAGTGCTTGTTCTGTGTACACCGGATGCTGAAGCTGCTGCAAAAGAAGCTGGCGCTGACTATGTTGGTCTTGATGAATATATTGAAAAGATCAAAGGTGGATGGACTGATATTGATGTAATCATCACTATGCCGTCTATCATGGGTAAGATCGGTGCTCTGGGTCGTGTACTCGGTCCTCGTGGATTGATGCCGAATCCTAAGAGTGGCACTGTAACTATGGATGTAGCTAAGGCTGTTAAGGAAGTTAAGCAAGGTAAGATTGACTTTAAAGTTGATAAGAGCGGTATCGTTCATACTTCAATTGGTAAGGTTTCTTTCACTGCTGACCAGATCCGTGAAAATGCGAAAGAATTTATCGCTACTATCATTAAACTGAAACCAACTACAGCTAAGGGTACTTATATTAAGAGTATTTATCTTTCAAGTACTATGAGTAAGGGTATTAAGATTGACCCTAAAACAGTAGAAGAAATCTAATTATTAAGGAGGAATCATGAGAAAGGAAGATAAAGGCGTAATTATAAGTCAATTGGCTGATACTATTAAGCAATACGGACATTTCTACTTGATTGACACTACTGCAATGGATGCAGCAAAAACTAGTGAATTGAGAAGAAAATGTTTTAAGGCTGGTATTAAGCTGGTAGTTGTGAAGAACTCTTTGCTTCACAAGGCTCTGATGGGCATGGATGTTGACTATTCTCCATTGTTTGATTCTTTGAAAGGTACAACTTCAGTAATGTTCTGCGAAACTGCGAACGCTCCTGCTAAGTTGTTGAAAGAATACAAAGATGGTGTTCCTGCATTGAAGGCTGCTTATGCAGAAGAAGGATTCTATGTAGGTGCTGATCAACTCGAAGCTCTCGCAACAATTAAGAGTAAGAACGAAGTTATCGCAGATATCGTGGCATTGCTGCAGTCTCCTGCGAAGAACGTTATCTCGGCTCTTCAATCAGGTGGAAATACTATTCATGGTGTGCTTAAAACTTTGGGCGAACGCGCTGAATAATTTTACACTGATTACAAAGAATAATAAAAAACTTTACATTCAATTAGTAACAAACAATTAAAATCATACAAAAATGGCAGATTTGAAAGCTTTTGCAGAACAATTAGTTAACTTGACAGTAAAAGAAGTTAATGAACTTGCAACTATCCTTAAAGAAGAATACGGTATTGAACCTGCTGCTGCAGCTGTAGCTGTTGCTGCTGGTCCTGCTGCAGGTGCTGCAGCTGCTGCTGAAGAAAAAACTTCATTCGATGTAGTTTTGAAGAGCGCAGGTGCTGCTAAATTGCAGGTTGTTAAAGCCGTTAAAGAAGCTTGTGGTCTTGGCTTGAAAGAAGCAAAAGACATGGTTGACGGTGCTCCTAGCGTAGTTAAAGAAGGTTTGGCTAAAGACGAAGCTGAATCTTTGAAGAAAGTTTTGGAAGAAGCTGGAGCTGAAGTTGAGCTTAAATAAGATTATCCTGTAAATCAGGTAGTTCGGTTAAGAATCCTCTTTAGAGGGGATTCTTAACCTTTTTGCGTCTATATTAAGTTGACAGGGTTATACAGATTAAATTGACTGATTTCTTCTCTTATATGTCGTCAATTCTGTGTTTTTCCCTATAACAATAAAAACTCTATACAGATGTCTTCAAACATTAACAATCAACGAATTAACTTTGCTTCTATTAAAAATCCGATGCAGTATCCGGATTTTCTGGAAGTTCAATTGAAGTCGTTTCAAGACTTCTTACAGTTAGATACGCCGCCCGAAAAACGTAAGAATGACGGTTTGTATAAAGTATTTGCAGAGAATTTCCCTATTGCAGATACGCGTAATAACTTTGTGCTCGAGTTCCTTGACTACTATATTGATCCGCCTCACTATTCTATTGACGATTGTCTGGAACGTGGGTTGACTTATAGTGTTCCCTTGAAAGCTAAATTGAAGCTTTATTGTACAGACCCCGATCATGAAGATTTCGATACAGTCATTCAAGATGTGTATCTGGGTCCTATTCCTTATATGACTCCAAAAGGAACTTTTGTTATTAATGGTGCAGAGCGTGTTGTTGTTTCTCAGTTGCATCGTTCTCCGGGTGTATTCTTTGGACAGAGTATCCACTCAAATGGAACAAAATTGTATTCAGCACGTATTATTCCATTCAAAGGTTCTTGGATTGAGTTTGCTACAGACATCAATAATGTAATGTATGCATACATTGATCGTAAGAAGAAATTACCTGTTACGACTTTGTTGAGAGCTGTTGGTTTTGAAAATGATAAAGATATTCTTGAAATTTTCAATCTTGCAGAAGATGTCAAAGTAAATAAGGCAAATCTGAAAAAAGTCGTTGGACGTAAGTTGGCTGCTCGTGTATTGAAAACATGGACAGAAGACTTCGTAGATGAAGACACTGGTGAAGTTGTATCTATCGAACGTAATGAGGTTATTATTGATCGTGAAACAGTTATTGAAGCTGAACATATTGATTTGATAATTGAATCGGGAGTACAGAATATCCTTGTTCATAATGAAGATGCAAATTCTTCTGATTATTCTATTATATTCAACACATTGCAGAAAGACCCAAGTAACTCGGAAAAAGAAGCAGTGTTGTATATTTACCGTCAGTTGCGTAATGCTGATCCTGCGGATGATGCAAGTGCACGTGAGGTAATTAACAACTTGTTCTTCTCTGAAAAACGTTATGACCTGGGTGAGGTAGGCCGTTACCGTATCAATAAAAAATTGAATTTGGATACGGATATGGATGTCAAGGTGTTGACAAAACAAGATATTATTGAAATCATTAAATATCTGATAGAGTTGATTAACTCGAAAGCAGATGTTGATGATATCGACCACTTGAGTAACCGTCGTGTACGTACTGTCGGCGAACAGCTTTCTAATCAGTTTGCTATTGGTTTGGCTCGTATGTCTCGCACTATTCGTGAACGTATGAATGTTCGCGATAATGAAGTGTTTACTCCGATTGATCTGATTAATGCAAAAACAATTTCTTCTGTAATCAACTCGTTCTTCGGAACAAATGCATTGTCTCAGTTCATGGATCAGACAAACCCGTTGGCAGAAATTACTCATAAGCGTCGTTTGTCTGCATTGGGTCCTGGTGGTTTGTCAAGAGATCGTGCCGGATTTGAGGTTCGAGACGTTCACTATACTCATTACGGTCGTTTGTGTCCGATTGAAACTCCTGAAGGTCCGAATATCGGTTTGATTTCGTCTTTGTGTGTATATGCGAAGATTAATGATCTAGGATTTATTGTAACTCCTTATCGTAAGGTAAACAATGCTGTGGTAGATCTTTCTCCAGAAGGTATAGAATATTTATCTGCAGAAGAGGAAGAAGATAAGATTATTGCACAGGGTAATGCACCATTGAATGACGATGGTACATTTATTCGTGACAAAGTTAAAGCTCGTCGTGATGCAGATTATCCGGTTGTTACTCCAGATCAAGTTGAGTTGATGGACGTAGCTCCTCAGCAGATTGCTTCAATTGCGGCATCTTTGATTCCTTTCTTGGAGCATGATGATGCGAACCGTGCGTTGATGGGATCTAACATGATGCGTCAGGCTGTTCCTTTGTTGAGAACTGAAGCTCCAATTGTAGGTACTGGAATCGAAAAACAATTGTGTGAAGATTCACGTACACAGATTGCTGCAGAAGGTGATGGTGTAATTGAGTTCGTAGATGCTACAACTATTCGTATTTTGTACGACCGTACAGAAGACGAAGAGTTTGTAAGTTTTGAGCCTGCATTGAAAGAATATCGTATTCCGAAGTTCCGTAAGACAAACCAAAGCATGACTATTGACCTTCGTCCGATTTGTAGTAAAGGACAAAGAGTGAAGAAGGGAGATATCTTGACAGAAGGATATTCTACTGCGAATGGAGAATTGGCCTTAGGTAAGAATCTTTTGGTTGCTTATATGCCTTGGAAGGGATATAACTATGAGGATGCTATCGTATTGAATGAACGTGTCGTTCGTGAAGATATTCTTACTTCTGTACACGTAGATGAGTATATCTTGGAAGTTCGTGAGACTAAACGAGGAATGGAAGAGCTTACTTCAGATATTCCGAATGTTAGTGAAGAAGCAACCAAAGACTTGGATGAAAATGGTATCGTACGTATTGGTGCTCGTATTGAGCCAGGAGACATTTTGATTGGTAAGATCACTCCTAAGGGAGAATCAGATCCTTCTCCTGAAGAAAAGTTGTTGCGTGCTATTTTTGGTGATAAGGCAGGTGATGTGAAAGATGCTTCTTTGAAGGCTTCTCCTTCTTTGCGTGGTGTTGTAATTGATAAGAAGTTGTATTCACGCGTTATTAAAACTCGTAGTGAAAAGAATGCAGATAAAGCTATTTTGCCGAAATTGAATGAAGAGTTCGAAGAAAAAGCCGCTGCTCTTAAGGAAATATTGGTAAACAAATTGCTCGTTTTGACTGCTGATAAGGTTTCTCAAGGTGTAAAAGACTATTTGGGAACTGAAGTAATTGCAAAGGGGGCTAAGTTTACAAAACGTGATCTCGAATCTTTGGATTATACAATTATTCAATTGAGTAAATGGACTGCTGATGCTCATAAGAATGATTTGATTCGTGATTTGATTGTAAATTATTTGAAGAAATACAAAGAATTGGATGCTGAACTGAAACGTAAGAAATTCGCAATTACTATCGGTGATGAGCTTCCTTCTGGTATTATTCAGATGGCTAAAGTTTATATTGCTAAGAAACGTAAGATTGGTGTTGGTGATAAAATGGCGGGTCGTCACGGTAATAAGGGTATTGTTTCTCGTGTGGTACGTCAGGAAGATATGCCGTTCTTAGCAGATGGTACTCCTGTTGATATCGTTTTGAATCCGTTGGGTGTGCCTTCTCGTATGAATATTGGTCAGATATTTGAAGCTGTATTGGGACGTGCCGGAAAAGAATTGGGCGTGAAGTTTGCTACTCCTATTTTTGATGGTGCTACATTGGACGACTTGGATCAGTGGACTGATAAAGCTGGTTTGCCACGCTATTGTAAGACATATTTGTATGATGGTGGTACAGGTGAACAGTTCGACCAGCCAGCTACCGTAGGTGTCACTTATATGTTGAAATTGGGACACATGGTTGAAGATAAGATGCATGCACGTTCTATCGGTCCGTACTCTTTGATTACTCAGCAGCCGCTTGGTGGTAAAGCACAGTTTGGTGGTCAGCGTTTTGGAGAAATGGAGGTTTGGGCTATTGAAGCATTTGGTGCTGCCCATGTACTTCAGGAAATCTTGACTATTAAGTCTGATGATGTTGTAGGACGCTCTAAAGCTTATGAAGCTATTGTGAAGGGTGAGCCAATGCCAACTCCGGGTATTCCTGAATCTCTGAACGTGTTATTGCATGAGTTGAGAGGTCTTTGCTTAAGCATTACGCTGGAATAAATTTTTTAATGAAGAATGAAGAATTAAGAAGAAGGTGGAATTAATCATTATTATTCTTAACTCTTCATTCCTTGAAAATTCTTCATTCTTAATTCTTTATTTATATAAAATATAAAGTATGGCTTTTAGAAAAGATACTAAGATAAAGAGTAATTTTTCAAAGATTACAATCGGACTGGCCTCTCCTGAAGAGATTCTGGAGAATTCTTATGGTGAAGTATTGAAACCGGAAACGATCAACTACCGTACTTATAAACCGGAAAGAGATGGTCTGTTCTGTGAACGTATCTTTGGTCCGGTAAAAGACTACGAATGCCATTGCGGTAAATATAAACGTATTCGCTATAAAGGTATTGTTTGTGATCGTTGTGGTGTAGAGGTTACAGAAAAGAAAGTTCGTCGTGAACGTAGTGGACATATCCAATTGGTAGTGCCTGTAGCACACATTTGGTATTTCCGTTCTTTGCCTAATAAAATTGGTTATTTGTTGGGATTACCGACAAAAAAACTTGATGCTATCATTTATTATGAACGTTATGTGGTAATTCAGCCGGGTATTAAGGCTGAGGATGGCATTAATCAATATGATTTGTTGTCTGAAGAAGAATATCTGGATATCATGGATACTCTTCCGAAAGAAAATCAATATTTGGAAGATAGCGATCCAAATAAGTTTATTGCCAAAATGGGTGCAGAAGCAATCTATGATTTGCTGACTCGTTTGGATTTGGATGCTCTTTCTTATGAATTGCGTCATAAAGCAAATAATGATTCTTCACAGCAGCGTAAAAATGAAGCTTTGAAACGCTTGCAGGTAGTGGAATCATTCCGTGCTTCTCGTGGACGTAACAAACCGGAATGGATGATTGTACGTATTGTACCGGTTATTCCTCCTGAATTACGTCCGTTGGTACCGCTGGATGGTGGTCGTTTCGCAACTTCTGACTTGAACGACTTGTACCGCCGTGTTATCATCCGTAACAACCGTTTGAAACGATTGATTGAAATCAAGGCTCCTGAAGTAATCTTGCGTAATGAAAAACGTATGTTGCAGGAAGCTGTGGATTCATTGTTCGATAACTCTCGTAAATCAAGTGCTGTAAAAACAGATGCAAATCGTCCGTTGAAATCTCTTTCTGATAGTTTGAAAGGTAAACAAGGGCGTTTCCGTCAGAACTTGTTGGGTAAGCGTGTTGACTATTCTGCACGTTCGGTTATCGTCGTTGGTCCAGAATTGAAGATGGGTGAGTGCGGTATTCCTAAATTGATGGCTGCAGAATTGTACAAACCGTTTATCATTCGTAAATTGATTGAGCGTGGTATTGTAAAAACTGTGAAGTCTGCGAAAAAGATTGTAGACCGTAAGGAACCGGTTATTTGGGACATCCTTGAACATGTGATGAAGGGTCATCCGGTATTGTTGAACCGTGCTCCGACTCTGCACCGTTTGGGTATCCAGGCATTCCAGCCTAAGATGATTGAAGGTAAAGCTATTCAGTTGCATCCATTGGCATGTACTGCGTTCAATGCCGACTTCGATGGTGACCAGATGGCTGTACACTTGCCATTGAGCAATGAAGCTGTTTTGGAAGCTCAGATGTTGATGCTTCAGTCGCATAACATTTTGAACCCTGCGAATGGTGCACCTATTACTGTGCCTGCTCAGGATATGGTACTTGGTTTGTACTATATTACCAAATTACGTAAAGGCGCTAAAGGTGAAGGCTTGATTTTCTATGGACCGGAAGAAGCTTTGATTGCTTATAATGAAGGTAAAGTAGATATTCATGCAATTATCAGTGTGGTTGCAAACGATCTGGATGAAAATGGTAACATCGTGAAGAAGATGATTAAAGAAACATCTGTAGGACGTGTTATTGTAAATGAACTTGTTCCAGATGAATGCGGTTACCTGAATACAATCATTTCTAAGAAATCTTTGCGTGATATCATTAGTGATGTAATCAAGGCTGTAGGTGTTGCACGTGCTTGTGAATTCTTGGATGGTATTAAGAACTTAGGTTATAAGATGGCATTCGAAGGTGGTTTGTCATTCAACTTAGGTGATATTATCATACCGAAGGAAAAAGAGGAACTGGTAAAACGTGGTAATGAAGAAATCGAACAGATCATGATGAACTATAACATGGGTTTCATTACCGACAACGAACGTTATAACCAGGTTATCGATACTTGGACACACGTAAACAGTGATTTGTCTGATATTCTATATAAGACAATTAAGAATGACGATCAGGGATTCAACTCTGTATTTATGATGTTGGACTCTGGAGCCCGTGGTTCTAAAGAACAGATCCGTCAGCTGTCTGGTATGCGTGGTTTGATGGCGAAGCCGCAGAAAGCCGGTGCAGAAGGTGCTCAGATTATTGAAAACCCGATTCTTTCTAACTTTAAGGAAGGTTTGTCAGTGTTGGAGTACTTTATTTCTACTCACGGTGCTCGTAAAGGTCTTGCCGATACAGCGTTGAAGACTGCCGATGCCGGATATTTGACTCGTCGTTTGGTCGATGTTTCTCATGATGTAATTATCAATGAAGAAGACTGTGGAACATTGCGTGGTTTGGTTTGTACAGCATTGAAGAATAATGATGAGGTAATTGCTACCTTGTACGAGCGTATTTTGGGTCGTGTATCTGTACATGATATTATTCATCCGACAACAGGTAAACTGATTGTAGCAGCAGGTGAAGAAATTACAGAAGCTATTGCAGAAGAAATTGAAAAATCACCGATCGAAAGCGTTGAAATACGTTCTGTATTGACTTGTGAATCTAAGAAGGGTGTGTGTGCAAAATGTTACGGACGTAACTTGGCAACCAGCCGTATGGTTCAGAAGGGTGAAGCTGTCGGCGTAATTGCTGCACAGTCAATCGGTGAACCGGGTACACAGTTGACTCTGCGTACATTCCATGCCGGAGGTATCGCTGGTAACATGGCTGCTAATGCAAGTATTGTTGCTAAAAATGATGCTCGTCTGGAATTTGAAGAACTCCGTACAGTTGATGCTGTAGAGGAAACAGGAGAACCAGTTAAGATTGTTGTTGGTCGTTTGGCCGAACTCCGCTTTGTGGATGTAAATACTGGTATTATCTTGTCTACTCACAACGTTCCTTACGGTTCTAAATTGTATGCTTCTGATGGCGATGTAGTAGAGAAAGGTAAACTTATTGCTAAGTGGGACCCGTTCAACGCGGTAATCGTTACTGAAGCTGCTGGTAAGATTGATTTTGAATCTGTAATTGAAAACGTAACTTACAAAGTAGAATCTGATGAAGCTACTGGTTTGCGTGAAATCATTATTACAGAGTCTAAAGATAAGACTAAGATTCCTTCATTGCATATCTTGGATGAAAACGGTGGAATCTTGCGTACATACAACTTGCCGGTAGGTGGTCACGTTGTAGTAGAAAACAACCAGATGGTGAAAGCTGGTGATATCTTGGTTAAGATACCTCGTGCCGTAGGTAAGGCTGGTGATATTACCGGTGGTTTGCCTCGTGTAACAGAGCTGTTCGAAGCTCGTAACCCGTCTAACCCTGCTGTCGTTTCAGAAATTGACGGTGAGGTTACAATGGGTAAGATTAAACGTGGTAACCGCGAAATCATCGTTACTTCGAAGACTGGTGATGTGAAGAAGTATCTGGTAGCTTTGTCTAAGCAGATCCTTGTACAGGAAAACGACTATGTACGTGCCGGAACTCCGTTGTCGGATGGAGCAATTACTCCTGCTGACATCTTGGCAATTAAAGGTCCTACTGCAGTTCAGGAATACATTGTAAACGAAATTCAGGATGTATACCGTTTGCAGGGTGTGAAGATCAATGACAAGCACTTCGAAATCATCGTACGTCAGATGATGCGTAAAGTACAGATTGACGAACCAGGAGATACTCGTTTCTTGGAACAACAGGTAGTAGACCGTTTGGAATTCAATGAAGAAAACGATCGTATCTGGGGTAAGAAGGTGGTAGTAGATGCTGGAGATTCTCAAAACTTACAGCCGGGTCAGATTGTGACAGCGCGTAAGTTGCGTGATGAAAACAGTATCCTGAAGCGTCGTGATATGAAGCTCGTAGAAGTACGTGATGCAGTTCCTGCTACTTCTACTCAGATTCTGCAGGGTATTACCCGTGCTGCATTGCAGACTTCAAGCTTTATGTCAGCTGCATCATTCCAGGAAACTACAAAAGTCTTGAATGAAGCTGCCATCAACGGTAAAGTAGACCGTCTGGAAGGTATGAAAGAAAATGTGATTTGTGGTCACTTGATTCCTGCCGGAACAGGACAGCGTGAGTTTGAAAAGATTGTAGTAGGTTCGAAAGAAGAATACGACAGAATCTTGGCAAATCGCAAGAATGTACTTGATTATAGTGAAGTAGAATAATCTTTTCTATAAAGACTCATCCTGAATGCTATTATAGGTATAGGATAAAGCAAAAATATTAGAGAAGTGCTAAAGTTCTCTCTTAAAAAATCGCTGTATAATGTATACTTCTATAGGAAGTGACTATACAGCGATTTTTGTTTGCTTTATGTTCTCAAAATATTTGAAGTATAGATAGAATTTAAAATTCTTTTTTTGATGATTGTTTTATTAGCACATCTAAATTCTTAAATCTTTTTCTTGAATTCATTGAGTCTGATAACTAAACACACCCTATTACAATGTACTATGCCGTCATTATTGGTTTTGATTTGTAATAGCTTTCATGCAAGTTGTTAGATTAATATCTTTACCATAGTACTCTTCTATGGGATGCATCTGTTGTTTAGAGACTATATTTGTCCTGTTTGCATTCAAAAATGTTATTGGTGGATTGATGTAAAAATCGGGTGAATGTTTTGAATAATTTACAATGGCAGAGCAAGCCTTTCTCTTTTTTCTGTGTTTTATCGGATAGCAATAGAAGTAAATACAATGATATTGATGCTATTTTAGATATATTCGTTTTAATAGAGTAGAAATATAAATGTGCTTTTCTACAAAATGCTAATGTTTTGGTATAAGAATTAAAGTATATTCTTATTCGTATTCTATTTTGTAATTGATGAATACAAATTGTTAATATTGTATATATTATATTATGTACAATAGGGTAATATTTTATATATACTTAACAATAAATGTTTTATTTTGAGAAAATTATGGTATAATATGAAAAATATTTCTTATAAATATCATGATGGTTTATTGTATAATAGTTTTATTACTTTTGTGGGTAATTACTTGATGGTCATGTGTAAATGAGAAAAATAAAGTAGGATAAATCTTTGGCTATAAGATTCTTTTATTAATTTTGTACAGTGAAAATTTAGTTATTATTGTGAAAAATAAATATATTTACAGAATCAATATCATTAGTGTCCCGTTAAAATCGGGACGAATTAAATATTAATCAAAACAACCCTGGGAAAAGGGGATTTAACCCAACTTCAACATTTCCTCCCCAAAACTTCCCTGTAATTCAACATCTTCA